>Ga0208961_1000166_pt1 | contig 33470 bp, 25 predicted proteins | sample RifOxyB3_FD_184034 | JGI IMG/M metagenome (GOLD analysis project Ga0208961, IMG submission 184034) | Groundwater microbial communities from Rifle, Colorado - Rifle Oxygen_injection B3 (SPAdes) | ecosystem: Environmental > Aquatic > Deep subsurface > Groundwater | place: Rifle, Colorado, United...
TGTCGGAGCGAGCCGCTCCGACCACTCTAGGCGCCAGCCCCGGTCAACCGTCGACCCTATCTCCACCCGCGACTGACGCATTACCGCACGGGCGCATGTCAGCGCCGTTGGGGCAGGTGCGGTTTGCGTGCATCGTGCCTGAGTCCCGGCTTCAGCCGGAAGCCACCCGCGCGGCTTCAGCCCGCGGGAAACCGCGTCGCCAGCGGCCACGACCGTCAGACCCCGTCACCCACGATGCCCAAGCCGCGTGCCTCGCCGACCGCTCGCTGAAGCTCGCTGCCACTTCCGCCTGAAGGCGGTACTCAGACGACGGCGGTCGGGGTCAGTGCGGTCGGGGTCAGGCCTTGGTGTTTGTAATTCGCGAGCGGTGGGGGCGGTGTAGGGGCATGAGTAGGCCACTACGGACTGAGTATGCGGGGTGGGATCTACCATCCGCCTTCGTCCACGGGATGCTGACTACGGCGGACACGCGTGACGGCGCGGGGGAACAAGCGGCGCGCCATTTCCCGGTCGGACGTCGACAGTTCGGCCGTAAGTCGGCGCCTGGTGCAGGTGTCGACGGCGCTCGCCCGTGACCGGGGCCTGGGCCGGCGGTATGCGGAGTTGCGGCAGGCAATTACAAATGGCAAGACGCGGCAGGCATACCGGATGCCCCATTGGCCTTCCGGTTTTGACCGGCGCTTTCGGCCTGCCCCCCCCCTCCTCGTCTCACTTCTTCCCGCGCGGTCGGTACAGTTCGGGGCGGCGGTTCTGCAGGATGGTGGCGCGCAGGTCACCCTTGGCCACCGGGCGGTTGAACCGGCCGTACATCTTCAGGCTGTCCTCTTCCGGGATGCCGCGTTTGACGGGATCGGGCATGTCGCCCGCCTGGCGCACCGCGTCGGGCCACTCGTAGTACTGCGGCCGGTTGTTAAGATTGAGGGTGGCGATGAGTGGCGCGTTGTCGACCCAGAGCTGTGAGCCGGCCAGGACCATACCCCACGGGTCCATGATGTAACTGCGGTGGTCGGTCTCGGTGCCTTGGGAGCCGGCGCGCAGCAGGTAGTAACCGCAGTCTATGCAGCGGTGCATCTCGCGGGTGCGGATGTTCTCGCTGTACGGCCCGCCGTCCTGGGTGTGCAGCAGCAGCAGGTCGACCTGGTGCAACGCAGCGACGCGGTCGATGTCGGGGCCGTTCACATCGTTGCAGATCTTGGTGCAGATGCGGCCGAAATCGAGGTCGAACACGCCGACGCGGTCGCCCTCGCGGTAGTACTTGGAATCCTTGGACGTGGTCTGCAGGATCTTCGTGTAGCGGCCGATCTCGGTGCCCTGCCGGTCGAACAGGATCGACTCGTTGAAGCCGCGCTCGAGCTCCCCGGCGATGACGACGTACATGTTGTTGCGCTTCGCCGCCTCGGCCAGGCGCGCCAGGTAGCCGCGGTTGCGCTCCTTGTTCTTCTCCACCTCTTCGTCGGTGTTGTACCAGACGTATTCCCACAGACAGGCAATGTCGCAGCCCTGCTTGCCGCACTCGTCGAGTTTCGCGATCAGGCGGTCGAAGTTTCCCTCGCATTCGATGGCGGCGGCTTTGATCACGCGCTTGCCGTCACGCTTTGGCGGCGCCGGCAACGGCTCCGTCGCGGTGATCAGCGCGAAGGTGCCGGTCGTGGCGTATCCGCCGTCGCCGGACCGCCCGCCCAACCGCGCGCGTGGGATCGCGGCCAATGCCACGCCGCCGTCATGGCCCGAGTCGGCCAGCGTGTGCCCGTCGGGGGCGTAGACTTGCGCACGGCCGAGCGGCCAGGACGCCGTCCACGAGAAACGGTCGGCGTAGCCGCCATAGCCCTGCTTGCCGGCGTACTGCGCCACGATCAGGTGCAACCCGTTCTGCATCGCGCGCCCCTTCAATGCCTGGGCGAAGTAGTTCTCGTCGCGGAACGCAAACGGCTTGGTGGACCACACGACCAAGGACGCGCCGCGCGAGCGCAGCACGCGGTCGATCTCGGGAAAGAAATGGTCCGTGCCGATCTTCATGCCGATGCAGCCGAAGTCCGTGGAAAACGTCGGCAGGTCATCGCCCAGAGCAATGTCGGCCTCGCACGGCAGCCGGTGCGACTTGCGGTACACGCCGGCGATCTTGCCCTCGCGGTCGCAGAGGAACGAGGTGACGTACGTCTTCTCGCCGTCCTTCTCGAGCAGGTTGCCGACGACGTACATCTTGTACTCGGCGGCCTTCTGCGCGATGGCTGTCGAGGAAGGGCCGGGAATCGGCTCAGCCGGCTGCTCCACGCACTCCTGCGGCAGGCATGCGAGGTCCGCACCGAGCTTGCCCGCCTCGTCGAGCGCGGCGAGCGTGTTGGCCAGGGTCCGCTGCCCCTCCTCCCAGACCAGCGAGATAGCCGCCACCTTGACCCGCTTGATCCGACGCTCGAGCACCGCGCCGTCCATGGCCTGGCGCGCGCCCTGCGCTCCCGCGAACACGATGTCGTCCACGATCACGTCGGCGGTGACTCCCGCCGAGTCCGCCACCGCAACGATGATGGAACCGACCGCAGCCTGGTCCGGGTCGGCCTGGCCCTTGGTACACCAGTTCTTCAGGCTCTCGTACGCATTCGGGAGCGTCACCTGCTGCCACTGCTCCGAAGCGCCGACGCCGGGACCGTGGTAGATGAACCCGAACGGCGCAATCCCGACCTTGATCGAGACCGGGACATTCGTCTTGACCTGGAACGAGATCGTCTCCAACTGCGGCACCAACGGCACCGGATCGCGAAGACTGTAGGCCCAGTACGAGAGTTTGTTCTGCACCGGGTCCGGATAGGTGGCTTTCAGGTGCGCAGCCGCCGTGCCGTTGAGACCAACCCCCGGTTCGACGGCGTTAACAGTGACCGTCGGTTTGTCCCCCCACGCGTGCACCAACGGCGGTTCTGTCCCGCTCGCATCGAACGAGGCACGAAACAAGTCCTCGCCCGTGGCGGCCGCGGAAAGGTACAGCCCCAGACAGCAGGTGATCGCGATACGCATGGAATCATCCTCCGCCAGTCTTCGGTCCCACTCAACGGCCAACGCTGTGAACACGCAGCCCACGTCATTGCCCCAATGCAACCGTGTGCATGATACCTTATACCAAGACTGCCATGCCTGTCAAGGGCCAGCCGGGGAAAGACGCTATGCGTCAGCGCACCCCGGTCGCGGACCGCCCCGTCATCGGGTGTCGGGGGGCGGGGGGGAAGTGCCTCCTGACTTCGACGTTCGTCTTGGTTCCGGCTACGCCGGTTTAGGAGTGGCGCGGAACCTCTGGGACCGCAGCGCGGTACGCCGGTTCGTCCCGAACCGAGGCCCCAGGGTCGGGGCGGCAGCCGGCCAGACACCGACGCGTGCTCCGTGCTCCGTGCTACTTCCCCGCCCCGGCCAGCCACTCGGCCAGGTTCCGCATGAACTGGCGGCACACGGGCTCGGGCAGGCCGACGTCGGGCTTCTCCGGGCTCGGCCAGCGGTCGGGGCTCGGCTCGACGACCAGGATTTCACCGCTGCCGAGCTTCGTTGTGACGATGGATGGGCGCCCCTTGTTGTCCGCCGCCAGCACGGTCCAGGCCGGCGCGGCCGCGGCGATGGTGTCGAAGCTGACCAGCCCCTCGATGGTGGTGACGTCACGGAACAGCGGGTGCGCCGGGGCCAGGATCTTGCCGGCCTTGCCGTCGGCGTCCTGAACGTCGAGGTCGCTGGGCAGCAGGTCGATCTGCCAGTCGCCGTCATTGATCTGGAGCAGAAGCAGCCGGCCGCCACCGCGCACAAAGGCGACCAGTGCCGACACCGCGTCGGCAATCCGCAGCTCCTTGCGGCCGAGCACGTCGGATCCGATCACCAGGCCCCGATACGCAGTCAGGTCGGCCGCCGCCAAGTCGGGGATGATCTCCAGTTCGGCACCGCTCTCCTGCAGCGCCTTGAGTGAGTAGTGATCCGCGGGGCCGACGAAGCCGAGTTTCGTACCGGTTGGCGTGAGTACGACGTACGGGATCACCGCGACACGCATCTCGCGCGGCGCCGCGGTCCCGGCCTGGCACGTCAGCCGCAGCTCGCCCTTCTCCGCGCCCGCGGCCGCCGTGACCGTGAACTCCGGGCCGGCCACGCTGCCCGGCGCTGCGTTCCACGCCTGGCTGGCCGGTTCGACGCGCACGTTCGGCGGCGTCTGCGTGACCGTGGCTTCACAGGCCAGCGGCGTTTTCGCCGGGTTTTCGATGCGGATGGCAAAGTTGGCACGCCCGGCTTCGTCGAGGAACACCCGGTGCCGGTCGCAGATCCGCGGCGGCAGCGGCAACGCGGTCACACCCCAGCTCTTCACCATGCTGAGCGTGTGCGGCAAGGCCCGGAACTGGCTGGTGAAACTCTTGCCGGCAGCGCGGCCGCTGCCGGTGCGATTCTGCACCGCGGCCGGCAGCGTGCGGAGCAGGAAGTCCTTGTAGCGCGCATCCTTCGTGACCTCATAGGCATAGGCGATCCCATCGGTCACCAGAGGCGTGTACCAGCCACTGTCCTGGTACTTCGGGCAGCCGGTCTTGTAGCGGAAGCCTTTCTTCTCCTCGTTCCACGAGTAGTCCAGAAGCCAGTCGCAGGCACGGGCGATGCTCTTCTGAATACGCGGGTCGGGCGCTGCCTGGTCAACCATCACCAGCCCGTGCAGCAGCACGCCGGACGCGAAGGCCTTGCCGCCGATGTGATTCTTCTTGTCCGGACAATCGCACTCGGACTGGTCCTGGTGCATGCGCCAGCCGCCGGTGACCGGGTCCTGGAGTTCGTAGACCTTCTCCATATAGATCAGGGCCGCGTTGAGATAGTACGGATTCAGCGTGGCGCCGTAGGCGGACATTGCGTTGTAGAGGCTCCAGCCGCAGGCGCGCTCGATGCCGAAGTTGAACCGCGGCGTGTACTGCGTCGCCTGGTTCCAGCACGCGGTCTCCGCAACCTCGAGATAGCGCCGGTCACCGGTCAGGAACCCGTACAGGAAGTTGCCGCCCTCGAACGTGTGGCCGCCGGAGCCGTCCATGGCGCCGACAACGGCCCAGCCCATCTCCCACTTCTGGTTGTTGATGCGCGGGTCGTCCTTCGCGAAGAAGCCGCCCACGTGCCCGACCGAGTGCTCGTACACCAACTCGCGCATCGGCTTGGACCACGGGTAGTGCACCGTGTCGATCGTCGTGCAGTGCCGCGCCATCTGGTCGCCGCGCCAGAGGTATGTCAGGTCGGCGGTCTGCGCATACGTCACGGCCATGAGATACGCCAAGTCATACTCGTTGTTGCCCCAGTTCCAGGCGCGCTCACCCCACCAGTCACCGTAGTTCATCCACCCGTACTCGCGCTGGGTCTGGCGCGCTTTCTCGAGGTTGCGGAACGACTCATCGAACGCCGCCCAATACTCGGGGAACTCGGCCGCGGCACGGGGCTCCACGCGCCAGAACGCGCCGGACCCGCAGTAGACTTCCGGTGCAGCCATGGCGAACAACGGCTGCTGGAACTGCGCCGCCGTCGCCGGCACTGCCGGACTGTCATTGACGTCAAACCGGAACCGTACGTCAGCCGTGTACTCGAGGCCGCGCTTGAACTGGTACTTGCCCTCCTTGTACGGGTAGTAGAGCGACAGCATCGGGACGTCGGCACGGTCCGCCTCGGAGGTGTACTGCGTCGCCGGCAGCGGCGGCAGGAGACGGATGTCCAGCCCGTCCGGTTTCACCGCCACGCTCTTCGGGTACGTCTGCCAGAAGTCGCGGATCACGGCGGTAATGGTCGCGTCGCCGGACGTCACGCGTGCCAGGCCCGGGTCGCGCTCGCCCTCCGTCGTGGCCGCGCCCGCGTGACGAGTGAAATGATTGTCGTAGTCCTGGGTCACCCAGAGATCGTCTTCGCCCGTGATGGAAACGGCCTCCGCATCGACAAGGCTGCCGGTGACCGCGCCCTGACCGCGGATCGGGAGCCAGAGCCCGGCGCCGGAGATCGGGGTGAGTTCCGCGGCCGTGTTGTCGTTGCCGATCGTCCACTGCAAGCGCAGGACACGCTGGCCACGGTAGGCTGTCAGCCGCGCACGGTAGCGGAAGAGTTTGCTGCCGTCCTCGGCGCGGAAATCGCCTTCGACACGCACCGTGGCGCGCAGCGGGCCGCTGGTCTCGACCTGCACCAGGTCCGGCTTGCCGAGGCCGTAGGCCTTGCCGCCCGCATCGATCAGCCGGCCGTTGCCCAAGTTCGGGGTGCCGGTGACCTGCTCGTCGGCGGTGCACGCACCGTCGCCGTTCTTGTCCACCGCCACCTGATCGAACAACGCGAACTGCTCACGCGCCACATTGAACGCCATGGCGCCGGTATCCACGACGAAGCCGGTCGCCGTGTCGCGGACGAGCGGCGGCAGCGGTGCGGCGGCAACCGCGGGGGCAGGACCGCCGACCTCGAGTGCGTACTCCACCGCCACGCCCGCGACCGTGGTTGCCTGGAAGTCGACCAGCAGCCACTTCACGCTGCCGTCCGGCCAGTGCGACAGCACCTCAAGCTGGGCGGGGATGGCCGCGTGCTTCGCATCCACAAGGCAGACATCCTCCGCACGCGCCAGTTGCCCCTGGGCAAAAGGGACTCCCGACGTGACCGGCCAGGACGTGCGCGGGAATGCCGTCGGTTCCGCCACAGACAGCGCGACACGCAGGGGCTTGGACGCGGGCGGTTGCGGCCGCTCACCTGCGACAAACTCGAGCGTGGGCGACTGGAAAACATCGTCGCCGTCGACCCCGATCCGGATCTGTGCACTGCTGCGCTTCCCGGCGGGCAGAGGCGGCAGGATCACCGCATGGTTGCGCATGCCGGTCAGGTCCTCGGCGGCGCGCTGATCGAGATTGCCGTCCGTGCCGTACGCCACCGTGCCGGTCGCCACGGGCTTGTCCGTAACCCACGAAATCTGAGTGCGGCCGTCCGGCAGCGTGAACGCCATCAACCGGCTGAACGCCGGCGCCTCGAGCGGCTCGAACCGCAGGTAGTCGTAGTAGCAGGAGCCCGGCTGCCCGGGCATCACGTACCGGTCATCGACCCAGACGTCGAACGTGCCGTCGGCAATCCGACGCACGCCCAGATCGAGTTCTCCCGTCGGTTCGCGCTTCGCCCACGTTGTGCCGTCGAACGAAATCGCGATGTTCCGGATCGGGTTGTTCATCCGCACCTGGTAGATGCCAGGCGTGAGCCCCGTGATGTGCGTGTGCAGCGGCGGCGCGCCGTCCTCCGGTTTCTGCCGGTCCTCCTTGATCGCCGGCGACTGCAGCGACTGGCCGCCGGAACGTTTCTTCAGGACGTCCGGCTCCTGCGTCCAAAGACACCACTTGTCCGCCGGATGCTGGTCCTTGACCCACGCCTCCGCCGGCGTGCTCCACTCCTCCGCCTCGAAGACCTGCCCCTTGAGCTGACTCCGCAAGTCCTGCGCCCGCACCGAACCGCAGACCGTCGCCAAGGTCGCCAACACCGCCAACCCGATCACCCTGCGCACCGGATTCATCTCAGACTCCTTGTCCTTGGGCTCTGGTTCCCGCCCATACTCGACACCCGACGGTTAAGGGACTGCGCTCTTCCCAGGCCTGGCGCGCGGGACGAGTCGGCGCGGTCCAGTTTGTGACGCAGTGACTCAGTGGCACGACGACACACTACCACAGACATGCGGCCGCTGAGGTCGCCGCTGAGACTACGAGCCAGGTCACGGTGGCGCTCCGGGAGGCGCCGACACACCCCACGGCGCGCTGCGCTACCGCTGCGCCTCATTGCGCTCGCGCAGCCGCCCCGTCACGATCTTCGCTACGTTGCGGAGGAACGCAATGCCGACCTTCGGCTGCTCCTGCAGCAACCGATCCAAGGCGGCGTAGTCAGTCTCGTAAAACACGCAGTCCGTGGTGCAGAACACGTCCGCACTGCTGGGCAACCGATCGATGTACTCCATTTCGCCAAGGAGCGCGCCCGTGTCCATCGGGATCACCGCGTTGTTGGGCAACCGGACATCCGCCTTGCCCTGGTCCAGAATGACGACCTTTCCGAACGACCCGCCCTTGGTGATCAGGTGTGTTCCCGCCGGGTATGGCCGCGCCTGCCACACCCCAGCCATGACACCCAATTCCGCGTCCGTCAGTCCAGCAAACAGCGGCATGCCCGCCATCTTCGCGGCATCCAGCACCGGCAACGCCGGCTTCGTCGGTTCCTGCGCCACTCCAACCATTGCCGCCACCAACACCAACCCGATCGCACCACGCAACGCCTTCATCGCAACCTCCTTCGTCTGCCCACTCCCCCGCCCAGGCCCGGACGGACCTGCGCGACCAGAGATACGCATCGCCACCGGAACGTACCATACGGGTCCGGCATGGCCCTGACAAGAAGACGACTCGGTAGAGGGTGATGCGTCAGTGCTCCCCCAGGCGGCGGCCGTCCGGTCATACTGAACCGTTACTGCGACACCTTCGCCTGAGTGCCGCCTTTCAGGCGGAAGTGGCAGCGACGCTTCAGCGAGCGGCCGGCGGCGCCGCCACGCGCACAGTCCCGCCCCGTCAGACGGACCGTACCGCGGGCAAGAGGTGACAAGTCCCGCGCCGCTTGTTGCACAGGTCGGTTCTCTTTCTACCGTAACGGCAGCAAGCTCGGAGCCAGGGGGCCTTTGGGGTCCCACTGGAGGAAGGCTGCGAACGAGCGCGTGTCGTTCCCCCGTTTCAGGAAATCCACGAACCTGACCTGCGTCACCTTCAGGTAGCGCCACGGTTGGCCCACTTGCGTCGACACCTCCGCGCACCAGCGGGTCATATGGTCGGCTTTCGCGTCGGTGTCCTCGAACTCGCGACCCTTGGTCTCGAGAATCCAGTGCACGGGTCCGGCGTCCGTCGCCTGGACGGCGACGAAGTCCGGGTAATAGAGCCGCACGGCGCCGCCCGTTGACAGGTACTGCACGTGGAAGTACGTGAACCACTCAGCCAGTGCCGCGAACCGGTCGATGTCGAGGCAGCCGTCCAGGAACTCCGCGAAACGCGTCTCCAGGTCGTTGTAACACGGCACGACGTTGAAGATGGTCTTCTCGCACTCGGTCCATTTCCGCCGCCAGATGAAAGGCTCGGTCTGGGAAAGCCGGAACTCGCCATCGACCAGTTTTACGTTCTGCTTCGTGGCCGTCAGTTCCCCGATCTTCCGGGCCATCAGCGTGGCGATGGCGTCCATCAACGGTCCGTGATTGAGGCAACGGCGCAGGCCAACCTCCTCGAGTTCGACGATGCCGCCGAAGCAGCGCCGCTGCACGTAGTCGCGGACCTTTGGCAAGAGGACGGCGAACTGGCCGACCGTCCGTGCCTTGCGTTCCACTCGCTGGGTGATGGCCGCGAGCAGGTTCCGGATGCCCGGCACGTTGTCAGCGTTGAACTCGACTTCGTCCGACGCGACGCGAACGTCAACGGTGCCGTGGACCAAGTCGATCTGCTGGCGGACGGACACCTCCAGGTCCTTGGCTGTGCCCAGCGGCGGCAGTTCGAGCGGGTCCAGGTCCGCGATGCTGCGGTACTCCCGGGCATAGAGCGGTCCGGTCTTGGGGATGGCAATGTCCAGTGCTCCACGATCCGCCAGCGGGAACACCTCGATGAAGGGTTTCGGCGGTGTCGTGACCGTGCCGATGCCCACGCCTTCCTTCTCGAGTTCACGGATGAAATCCTCGAAGGCGTTGGTGCCAATGAGTTCCAAAATCTGGTTGCTCTCACGCGGGACGTTGGCCATGTTCCGCAGGCCGCGCCCGACTGCCTGTTCCGGCAGGATGTTGGCCTTGGCGGAGAAAGGCCGCAGGCCAAGGATAACACTGACGTTCCGCACGTCCCACCCTTCGCGCAACATCAGGACCGACACGATGGCGCGCAGCCGCGAGTTTCCCTTGTCCACCTCGCGCGCCGCTTGCCGGGCCTGTTCAAGGTCGGCCTGCGTGATCTCGCCGTCACCTTTGGTGTGAATCACCAGCAGACGGCTATCCTCGGCAAACTCGTTCTCCTGCCTGAGACGCGCCGCAATGGCATCGGCATCCTTGGTCTTCTCGGCCATCACGAACAAGATCGGTTTCTCGCCCACCACGCCGTAGTCCTTGACATGCTGACGCCAACGCTCCACGGCAATGCCGATCCATTCGCTGTAGGCCAACCCCGCGTCATCGTACGCATCCGGGTCGGGGTCTTTCTTGTCGGTCTGGTGGATGATCAAGGGCGTCTTGACGATGCGGTCCTCGACGGCCTGGGCTAACGGGTAGTCGCAGACGATCCACGGGAAGAACGTGCCGTTCTGGTTCTTCGGCGTGGCGGAGAAGTCCAGCCACATGCTGAGCCCGTCCGCGCCCTTCTGCTTCAGCCCCTCGTGCAGGGCGGTCAAGGTCTGGTTCCACTTCAACTTGGCGTCATGGACGTGGTGCGCTTCGTCGTTGAGCACCATCAGATTGTCCAATCGGCGAATGCGGTCCAGCATGTCATTGCCGTTGCCCCCGGAGGGAGTCACGGCCTTGCCGAGGATGGCCGCAACCGGGTTGATCGGCGCCGGCGGGGGTCCGTCGTCCTCGTAAAGCTGCTGGATGTTGGTGAGGAACAGGTTCCCGTGCGGCCCGGGGTCACGGGCGTCCCCGCGCAAGATCGTCTGCAAGGCGAACTCGTGACGCCACTCCGGCGGCACCACGGGCAGTTCCAGGAATATCCGGCCCGACGTGAAGTCCTGCTCCAGGCGCTCGAACACGATCACGTTGGGCGCAATGAGAAGGAAGTTGTCCGCCAGATCAGTGGCACCCTCCAGACGGCGCCGCAGATAACTCCAGACCACGAGCAGGGCCATGACGTACGTCTTGCCGCTGCCGGTCGCCATTTTGAGCGCGTACCGCGAGAGACCATCCACCGGCAACTCCTGCTCCGCCTCCTTGTTGATCTCTGGGATGAAGCGCCGGAACACGCGCGTGCCCTGCGAGGACGTCAGGATTTCGAGTCCCAGCAAGTCCTGAGACACGAAGAACGCCTTCAGCAGTTCGCCGGCGTCGCGCACGCCGCGGATATCGTGCAGGTAGACGACCGTCTCGACCGCCTCACGCTGGCAGAAGTAGTAACGGAAGAACCTGCCGCCCGGCAACAGATGGTCCTCATCGAACCAGTACTGGAAGAGGCGCCGGGTGACGTCGCTCGCGCCGGGGTAACCTTCCGCGCGCCACTCGTCAACGGCCTTCCTGACGCCCGTGGCGAGCATGGTCTTGCTGGCGCGGCGTCCGTCCTTTACGCGCCACGAGTTCGCGCCGGCCTTGACCAGGTACGAGGTTGGCGGCGTGTACGGACTGCGGCCCTCGATCTCGGGCAAGACCAGGTCAAGAACGCTGGGCTTTTCGGCAGATGCGCTCATCGTCATCCCTTGTTTGCGAGGAAAGACCGCACGTCTGCCTCCAGTTGCCGGAACGCCGGCAACGTGCGCAGAGGAGAGAAGTCCGCCAGGATCAGGCCCAGACGGTACTGCGCCTTGGCAACGTTGAACTGACGCAGGCGCCGCCCAGACCGCCCACTCGCCGCACGCAGGGCATCGTGCAGCAGCCGCTTCGGATTCGCGATCGTCTCGGCACGTGCGACGGCGGGCAAATTCAGCGGCTGATTCCCGTCAGGAACACCGGCGGCCCGGCGAATGGCCATTTCTTCGAACAGGAACCAGGCTTCGGTCATGCGTACGGGAACTACGCAGACGTAGGTATCGCCTGCAACCGCTTGCTGGGCGGCCGTACGGATCTCCTCGCGACGACGTCCCGGATCGTCTCGCTCGGCGTCGCGGTGCACGAAGAGGAGGTCACAAGGGAGCATGTCCAAGGCACGGCGGATCCGGTCTGGCAGTGCAACCGGCGGATTCGTCACAAGACGCGGATCGAACCATTCTCCCTGGGGAGAGCAGTGGTGGCGACCGAGCAGCCAGTTGAGGACAGGCAGCAACAAGACATCCGTAGGTCCATCGGCCACCAGGGTGTAACGGACACTGCGCATGTCACTTCTCCGCAACCCACAGGGCCGTTCCCGGGAAGAAAGGCGTAAGGTCCCCCCGATCCATGACGCGCCGAGGGCGAGAACGGCGTGGCGGCGTCGCATAGTCGAGCCCTTCGTCGGTGTCGGCCGCCGCCGCGCGGGCAACCCCCTGCGGGTTCAGGTAGGGGAGCAAGTCCCCTTTGGCCACTACGGGCGGTGGCGGAACCTGCTTGGCCCGCCACGTACCGTCAAAACACGCGAACGTCACACCACTGCTGCCTCCGGCACTGGCCAGAAGCAGCGAGTCATCGGGAACCAAGGCCACAACCGACGGTGAATGCGTGTTGACCAGGACTTGGCGCAACGGGTTGTCCTGGTCCACGGCGTAGTCCGTGTCCGTGCAAATATCCTGCAACAACCGCAGCATGGCCGCCAGGCGTGCGGGATGTATCCCGTTCTCCGGTTCTTCCAGGCACAGCAGGCCGGAATGCCGCACGTCCATCTCGAGGACCGTCAGTGCCAGGAACCGTAGCGTTCCGTCCGAGAGTGCGCGCGCCGGGTATTGTGTACGGTCGAAATCCCGAAGCACAACGGTCAAAATCTCGCGCTTCTCGTCATCGTCCACGGACACAGTATCGACGCCGCCGATGAGTTCACTGAGCCGGTTGGCGACCTGGCAGTACACAGATTCCGGCGACTGACCAAAGGCGTTGTGCAGAGCCAGGTGGTTGAGCGTGGAGGCGAGATTCGATCCGTCGGCACTAAGGTGGATCGGGTCGCGATACGCGCTCGGCCGGCGCAAGGACGATGGCTCGAGTTGGAGCAGGAGCCACGACGCCATCTCCCGGCGCACGCAGAGCGCCGTCTTGCTCTCGCCGGCACTGGCTCGCGACAGGATCGTGCGCGGAAGTCTCTCCGCGGCACTGTCGCTGGTGCGTCCTGCCGTGCCGTCCTGGTGCAGGCGGATAAGCCGTTTTCCGTCCTTCTCCGTAGTGGATATCAACGGGCTGCGGCACGCACCCCGCACCACGCTGGTACGCCACTCGCGGCTTGTTTCGAAGAGAACGTGCCTCGGCAAATCGCCGATCGGCAGGTAGGTCAGTTCCTCGGTGAATACCTGCACCGGGCCGGCCTCCGGCTCGCCCGCTGCCGTTCCACGGCGTCGCCTCAGTTCCAGCGTGTACCGCAGAAAGGTTGTCTTGGCCTTGCCTTCCTGGCCGAAATCGTCAACGGCCGTGCCCGGAACAACCATCTCCGCCTCGAAGCGCATGGTGTCGGCCCGTGTGTCGCCGGAACGATGAAAGAGCCCCTCTAGTTCGCCCCCGGCGTTCTGCGTTCCGTCCCGCCGACGGGGTTGCTCATCGCGTACCGAGAGCGCCGCTTCCATGACCGGGTGATCCGCGAGCATGGCCAGGAAGCGGATCGCGTCGAACAGGTTCGACTTGCCGACCCCGTTGGCGCCGGCAATGCACGTGAACGGTCCGAACCGCACGTCCACGTCGACCAGGTTCTTGAACCCCGTTACCTTCAGTCGTGTCAGCATGGCGTTGCCCTCGCCCTAGTGGGACGGATGTGTGCCTTCTTTCGGAACCGCCTTGGCCTCTTTGCGCCGGTTCGCGTAACGAACCAGGCCGAAGAGCGGGGCCTGGTCCAGGGGCGATCCGAACTCACGGTTCAGATGCCGGTAGACATTCCAGACGAACTGCAGCCCAAACTCGCCGCGGTCGATGACACCGAGGAGGAGGCAGAGCAGCCCGAGCGGGTAGGCATCGCGCACCCGCTTGGCAACATGCAGGACCTGGGTGGTATAGTCCTCCCGGGCCCGCGCCAGGAACAGGGCCGCGAACTCCGCAACGTGTTCGGGCGGGTTGGCCGGCAGGCGCGGCAGCAGCCGCGCGACCATGTCGGCTTCGCAACTCCGGGCCCGCTCCTCAAGAATCGTCGCCAGCATCACGTCCGGGTGTGCTTCGAGGAAGTCGAGGATCGCTGCGGCGTCCGTCAGTTTCTCCGCCTGGCGTACCAACTCGCGCCGTTCGCCGGACACCATCGACAGGGCCAGACGCAGAGCGGCGGCGACCGGCCCCGGGCCATGCTCGATCTCGCTGTTCAACATCTTGGCAGCGCCGCCACGCGCGGCTACGCCGCGCAGCAGGTGGCCGAGGTCAAGATCGGGGGCCCCGGCATCCGGGATCGGCCCGGAAAGCCGCTCGGCCGCGCGCGCCGGACCCGCGCCTGGGGGTGAATCCGAACGTGACGCGTTGGGGAGAGGAGCGTTCCTCGCTGTGGTCCGTTGTCGCTTCCGTTTCATTTCTCCGTGTGCCTCAAGAGACGGACCGCGTCACCGCCAAGTCCAGTCCCGTTCCGATCCTCGTCGCTGGTTCGGACAAGGATAGCGACAAGGATCGCGATAAAGACTGCGGACTACTCGGTCCTCGTCTCTATCCTCGTCCTGATCCTTGTCCCGATCCTCGTCGCTGGTTCGGACAAGGATAGCGACAAGGATCGCGATAAAGATCGCGGACTACTCGGTCCTCGTCTCTATCTTCGTCCTGATCCTTGTCCCGATCTATCCTCGTCCTGGTCTTCGTCGCCCTATCGCCATCCCCCGACAAGGATCGCGATCAGGATCGAGACGAGGATGGGGCTTCGACGGATGCCCAGGTTGCTCCGCTCGCGCCCTCGTCGGCCTCGTCAAGATAGCCCCTCAAACCCAGTAGCAGAGGGACCAACCTCACAAGAACACCCTTGGCACCGCCAATCTGCTCACCTGCCACCATGCCTCTTGCCGCCAGAACGTCCAGGCCCGATGCCACACCCATGGCGCTGGTGTGGGCGATATCGATGAACCGCCGGTGATCCAGGCGACAGAAGCGACCGTTGCCCTCGGCGATGTTGAGCACAACGCTGGTGCAGTCCTTGTCCAGTCTGGCTGAGTACCGGCCACCCATGGCGACGTCGCACACGAGACGGTCCAGCACCGTCACCAGCTCGAGGGCCACCCGATAGACATCGAGCCCTTCGTGGGCGAAGAACCCGACAGGGATACCATCCGTGTCAGTTCCATAGGTTCCCGGCGTCTCATGCACCGACGGACTCTCCGATTCGCGGAGACGTATGGTCATGTTGACTATGCTGCGCAACTGAGTCTTCCCATCGACCTGCAATTCCGACGGAATCAAGTCCTTGCATGCGCACACGTCCAGACAGGCCGCGCACTCCAACCCCGAGCCCACCGCAACATCGAAAAAGCGGTCCCTATCACCGGCCGAACGGCGGCTGTTGCCGTTGGCAATGCTCTCAACGATGCTCTCCGATGCCCTGTCCAAGTGGTCGGCGACCGCCGCTCGATGGTCAATGGCAGCCAAGACCTCCTGCGCCCAACCCACGAACCGTAACGCACGCTGGTACACGTGCAGCTTCTCGTGTCCCAGCCGTACCGCCATATCGTCCGTTCTCCTCTCATCCTTGTCCTTGTCTCTATCCTCGTCCCGATCCTTGTCCCGATCCTTGTCCCGATCCAGACAAGGATAGCGATTAGGATCGTGACTAGGATTGCACGTTCCCGCTCTTAATCCTCGTCCCAATCCTTGTCCCAATCCTTGTCTCGATCCTGATCTCCCGATCCAGACAAGGATAGCGATTAGGATCGTGACTAGGATTGCACGTTCCCGCTCTTAATCCTTGTCCCAATCCTTGTCCCAATCCTTGTCTCGATCCTGATCTCCCGATCCAGACAAGGATAGCGATTAGGATCGTGACTAGGATTGCACGTTCCCGCCCCCAATCCTTGTCCCAATCCTCGTCCCAATCCTTGTCTCGATCCTGATCTCCCGATCCAGACAAGGATAGCGATTAGGATCACGACTAGGATTGCACGTTCCCGCTCTTAATCCTTGTCCCAATCCTTGTCCCTATCCTTGTCCCGATCTTTGTCTCGATCTCGATCCTGATCACTCGGGCCGGACAAGGATAACGACAAGGATCGCGATTAGGATCACGACAAGGATGATCCATCACGAAACCCGGTGTTCCAACAATCGACTCGTGTCGTTGCCGAAGATGTCCACGACCTTGATCAGGATGCGGTACTTGCCGGGCTTGTCGTACTTCTGCTCGACGCTGACCAGGTCGAGCTTGCGTTCCTTGCGGGTACGGTAGGCCTGCCACTGGTTCATGAACGTGTCGTGCTGGAAGTTCCAGTCCACGGCCCAGTAGTCAATGTAGTCGCTCCACTTCGTAATCTTGGCGCGCACGTCCTCGGGGATCAGGTCGGTGTCCGGGATGACGAAGTCCTTCAACTCTATGTGGACCGTGCGGCCCTTCTTGTCCTCCGCCACCACGGCGGCGTCCAGGAAGGCCAGGTCGAAGAAGCGGATGTCGCCACACTCGACAGCGCGCTTTTCCATGACCTCGCGCGGGATGGCGAGCAGGCGCAGGCGGATGCCGTGTTCGCTCTTCGCCTGCTTGACGATCGGGTCGTTCATCCCCATTTCCCACTCCCAGCCGAGCACGTGCAGTTCGTCGCGCTTCAGGACTGCGCACTCCGCAAGCGCCGCGTTCACTTCCTCAATGGTCACCGGCGCGTCAACGGCGCCGACGTGCACCAGCGCGCCGGCTTTCTTGCCGTGGATATGCGTGCCCGAGACCGGTTGGGCCTGGTACAGGGCCAGGATGAAGCCGATGTATGCGCCGAGCATGCGCTGGGTGTCGGCTTCCGAGAACTCGGCGCCGGCCCAGTGCTGGCGCTCGTAACTGCCCAGGTTCAGGATCTGGAATGGCTTGCAGTCCGGGATTTCCAGCAGGCGTTTGCGCGTCGTGTGGATGGCGTAGCGCCCCAAGTCGCAGGCAATCCAGCGCCGCCCCAACTTCTCCGCCACCGCCGCCGTCGTCCCGGAACCGCAGAAGAAGTCGGCGACCAGATCGCCGGGGTTGGAACTGAGTGCCAGGACACGCTCTAAGAGGGGTTCTGGCTTCTGCGTAGCGTAACCAACGGCCTCGATGGCCTGTGAGTTGATCGGGTTGATGTCCGTCCACAGGTCCTGTATGGGAACGCCCGGCATCTCGTCCAAGTACCGTTTGTAGCGAGGCACGGCACCGGGACTCGGTTGGACCACACGTCCAGTGCGGTGGAACTCCTCCATTCTCTCGCGTTTGAACCGCCAGAACCGTGTCACACCCAGGAACTCATAGTGAGGGTTGCCCTTGCTGGCCCCACCGGGCGCTGTCAGATCGGCAAGTTCATAACGACGCCCTGTGTCGGGTTCAACGCTTCTGTAATGCGTCGCCAAGTACCTCTCGTCGTACGGCACGTACTGCATGTTGAGCGTGCAGTCCTCACCCTTCGTGTAGACGAAGATCACATCGTGAAGGCGCCCGAGGTGCTGGGCGCCCTGGGCTGTATCACTATGCGCTGTCTGCCGTTTCCAGATAACCTGGTTCAGAAGGCTATCGGCCCCAAAGACCTCGTCAAGGATCAGTCTCACCGGGTGCGAGACCTCCCACCCCATGTGCACGTACATCGTACCACCACTCCGGAGCAGGTCATGCATCAGCCCGAACCGGTGCGATAGCATGTCGAGGAAGGAATCCAGTCCACGGCCCCACGTGTCCCGATAGGCCTTCTCCTCAAGCGCAGAAGCGTCCTTGGTGATCCCCTCGTCTCCCACTGTTGTTCGGATGGAGAAATCCGCGCCGGTAGCGAAGGGCGGGTCGATGTAGATCAGGTCGATCTTGCCGGCGAAGTCCTTGAGCAGCGAGGCCATGACCAGGAGGTTGTCGCCCCAGATGAGTTTGTTGTGCCAGTGCTCCGTGTCATTCAGCCGGTCGGCGTGGCTGAACAGGTCGCCGAGCGAGCCGCTCTGGCGCGTGGCGCGCCCCTCGCAGATGGTCTCGACCGCCTGGAACGGCAGCGCCGCCCCGCGGTTCACCACCCGCTGGCCGTTGGCGTCGTACTTGCCGGGCCACACCAGCTCCGGCTTGGTAATCTCAAGGTTGGGCATGTTCTTGCCTCTTTGTCTCTATCCTCGTCCTGATCCTAATCCCGATCCTTGTCCTGATCCATGTCGCTGGTTCGGACAAGGATAATGACAAGGATCGAGACAAGGATTGCACGTTCCCGGTCCTCGTCCTAGTCTCTATCCTCGTCGAGCGGGGCGCGACGGTCCCGGGTCGCCGTCCCACTGCGGGTACCTCCGGCCGGTCAGCTTCTCGAAGCGCCTGATCTCGGCCGGAGACTGCGGTTTCTCGTTCTGATCCAACCAGTCCTCGACCACGGCGTGCCGGTTGTCGTCCCATGTGATGAGTCCGCCCTCCAGCCAGTTGTTCACCAGATGGAGCGGCTCCACCGCCTCCAAATCGTATTGCAGCGACAGGAACGCGATCAGTTCCTTGTCAACGGTCGTCACCTCCCACGCGTGCGTGACCGCGGCGGTCACGACGTCGATATCTTCGCTACTGAGGTAGAAGGGACGTTCATTGTTCCGCGGGTTGCGCAGCGTCTCAGCCTTCTTCTGGACCGCGCGCCGCAGCAGTTTGAACTCCGCGCTTTCCACCTCGCTGCGCAACCGCGGGCGAATGTGCTGGCGGAACTCGTTGCGCCACGGTAGCGATCTTTGATCTTCTTGCTGCGGAGTATCTCATCGGCCACGGCAGGGATGGTCACGCAAGCGAAACGGGCGTCGGTGAACATCGTCGGGGCGATACGCAACAACATCAGGACGCTGCATGAATCACACAGAACATGCACGAGCAGCGCCCTCCCGTCGCGCCAACAGGGCGTTCCGCACCTGCTTGGCGTCGATCACCCCCATGTCCAGGCAATTTCCGAGCAGGCTGGTGGTCAGGTGCTCGAAGTTCGCCTGAACAGCGCGCAGGAAAAGCGGACTGAACTCGCCCAGGTTCTGCAAGTACTGCTCCTCCGAGACCCCGGGCGGCAGGATCACCGCACCAATGGTCGGAAAGGCCTTCCGCAGTTTGCCGTCGGCCCCGTGCACATTCAGGCCGGCCAGAGCGCCATGCTTCTCCTGGATCCGGCGTACCACGCCATAGCAGCAATGGTGGTGCGCCTCGGCGAACGCTTTCAGTCTGACGACCTGCTGCGCGGGGGGCAGGCCGCGCACGGTGCTGGCGACCAGGTCCACGTACCCGTCCGGGAACTGGACAAGACCCGCAACGCGATCGCAGAGCACCTCTTCTTCGTCGGAGTATTCCGCCCCTGGGGCGGGGATACCACGGATGGCGTGAACGGCTTCGTGGAGCAATGGAAAGATCAGGTCCAGGAGGTTCGTGCCGGAGTTGACGAACACCGCCCGCTGGCCGTTGATCAGGGTATAGAACGCGTAACTCTTGATGTTGGCCGGGAAGGTGCGCACGACCAGGCAGATGCCCAACTTCTCGATGATCCGGACCACATGGGCGTAGTCCGCTGGCCGCGTCTCGTCGTCCAGGCCGCCGAGCGTGCGCAGTTCACGCGCCAACTGCATGGGTGATACGGGTTCCCGGCCAAGGTCGCCCCCGGGGCGGAGCACCGGTGCGAGGACTGGCATGGCCTGCGACGTCAGCAGGCCTTCGTACTCCAGGGCGAGTTCGCGGGAAGCGTCGCGCACTTCGGCGGTGATTTTGGCATTGCGCCGTTTGCGGTGCACGGGCACGATCACCCGACGACGATCCTCCTCATCCTCGGCGAACAGGATCTCCACGTCGAGGTCCAACAGCCGCGACATGGCAACGAGGTGTGACCCTTTCGGCACCTGGCCGTTGATCCAGTCAATGACGGTCTGGCGACTGACCCCGAGCTGCTCCGCCAGCGCGCCCTGAGTCATGCCCGCGTCGCCAAGGACGGCCTTCAGTTTGTCGCCCAGCCATTTCATGGTTGCCCCCGCCACAGAAAACGCTACCACCCGCACCACATGCCAAGTTTTCTTTACACTACACTCCCGGGTTCCTGCTGTCCACCGTCGCGGGGGCCCGGGCAGGGCTGTTTCAAGATTCGTGACCGTCGCGTGCAGCGAGTACCCCCGGCGTGTCCCCACGCCGGGGGGGGCGGCCTGAGGACAGGCCGCCCCTACCGGGTGTGCGCGGAGGCGTGGCCTTCCGAGACGTGGCGCCAGATCTTGAAACAGCCCTGGGGCCCGGGCGGGGCTGTTTCAAGAGCCACCGTTCGCCGGGACCGACCTCGTCAGCGCCAGGCACAGTCAGGGCTCAGACGGGTTCGATCCGCACGGATCGGGGAGCTTCTGTTTGAGGTTGTTGTACCAGTCCCATGGAATCCGTTCATCCTTCTGCAGCCTGCCGACGACGATTCCCGGCGCCACGCCTTGTTCGTCGGCGAAAGAAAGGACATCCGTCTTCCCAAGACGCGACCGTTCCGAAAAGGCACGGTACGCCTTTGGGGGGAGCAGGAAGTCGGCGGCCCAACGGTTGGCTTCCTCTTCCTGCTTGGTCAACTCGGCGTTCTCGCTATCGAGGAAGAAGGCGCGCTTGCCGTGGAGCAGGATATGGGCGGCTTCGTGGAAGAAACTGAACCAGAAGCGGTCGGCAGCACGGAACCGGAAGGTGAGCGCCAACATGGCCTTTACCGGGGTGAGCCAGCGCGTGGCGCCGGAGAGTCTCGTCTTGGGAAGCTCCGGTTCAGCCACCACGGCCACGCCGCAGGCTGCGCACGTCCCCTGCGTGTCACGAACCGCCGCGGCAAATGGCTCCCGCGTTCGTCCCCTTGCACTTTGGAGCGAGGCCAGGAACGCCGCGCGATCAAAGGGACGGCATTCCTCGCGCAAAGCTGTATTCTCGACCAAACGTACCCACGCAGCCACGGAGTGCAGCGAGGCGGCGTACGCCGGACTCCGACGCGCGGCGAGATCAAGGCCCTGAGCCCACTTCTCCCAGGCGGCCACGTTCACCACTGAAAAGAACCCCAGTAGCTCGCCGACGACCTTGGCGGTGGGCTGTGCCTCGGAAACCACACCCCGTTGGTGCAACGTGGCCAAGGGGAAGCGCCCCGCCCACGCTACATCCGCCGCAGACTGGTCCTGGGTCTGCATGCGAGCTTTCCTGACGCTGTAGTTCGCCTCCAGGTTCATCCAGAGCTGCGCCGATCCACCCAGGACCCGCTCCATGGCCAATGCAGTGGGAGCGGTGATCGGCGCTTTGCCGTGGATAATGAGGCTGACCGTCTTCGACGAGAGCCCACAGCGCGCCGCGAACTCGGATTTGCTCATACCACGGGCTTCCAGAGTCTCTTCGAGGATCTCGCCCGGGGCTACGGCGTAGTCCGGTTCGTACTTGTACAGACGTCGACGAGTAGGCATCAATGGTAGTCCTCAACGCTGACAATCTCGACACAGGTTACCTTGTCCAGATCGATACCCCCATCCTCGCGTCTGGGGGCATCCGGATGAGGACGGAAGACCAGCCGATACGGGTGTTTCAGGTCCACGGCGAACAACTCGTCCTTGTCCCCCTTGAGTTGATGCCTTCGCGGTGGCGGCATCGTGGGGACAGTGGCAAGAGTGGGGGCGGCCTCTAGCACCGCCATACGCAACCTGATAGCCTTCGCTTGTTGGCCGTACTCGGCGTTCAGACGACGCTCATCGCCCAGCGTCTTTGCCATCTTGGCCGAACGGAACACGATCTCCATCTCCGTTTCCTTTACCTATTGAGTAAAGATAATGCTGACTGAACGTAAGTCAAACGCTGACCAGTAGCCCATCGGCAAGTGGCAATTCGATGGTCTTCTCGGCGTACTCGGTCTGCGACAGGCGGCTGCGGTTGTCCCACAGATACCGCCGCAAGACCGCCTCGGCTTTCTGCGCCATGTCGGCCCGGAGCTTCTCGTAGGCAAAAGGCAGATGAAGATGCTCGCGCACCAGCCGCGGCGCCTCCTGCGACGGCAGGATCGCCCCTGCCATGGCACGGCGATGGACCTCCGCCAAGGCGTCGTGAAGCGACTTGCCGAAGCCCAGCTCCTCGTGCGCACCGGGACGGAACCCGTACAGGAACCTGAGTTTGAACTGGTACGGACAATCGAAGAAGTAGCGCAGTTCTGTGAACGAGATAGAGAGTTGGATCTCCTCATGCCGGGGGGTCGGCGGGATTCGACGTGCTGGGACCTGCTCCGGATCGCGAGTGAGCACGAACTCGGACGCCGTGATCTCGCCGATGAAGGATGACGCCTGACTGTACTGCCCCTTCGCGGCTTCCGGCGCCCACGAGCAGAACAGGTGTTTCTTCGAACGCGTCAGGGCCACGTACAGCAGTCGGCGCTCGTCCTCCTCGCGTCCGCGGTAGGCGTCGGCATTCCGTACGGCGTTCTCGGGTACGACATGGAACCATTGCCGTCCGCCCTGCCGCCGCGACGGGAATCGGTTCTTCACCAGGTTGGGGACGAATACAACAGGGAACTCCATGCCCTTGGCCTGATGCACGGTCATGATCTGAACGGCATCCGGGCTGCAGTAGGCTGCGTCCTCCCAACCTTCCGGGTAGTAGTCCGGCGCCTGGTGGACCAGAAAACCAGCGAACCCCTGATGCAAACTCACGGGGTCGCTCTGGAAATGCACCTGTTCATAGTCGGCGACAATCTGGCTGAACTTGCCGAAGTTGTAGAGCACGATCTCGCTGCGGGATGCTTGCGCGGCTCCACCTTCCCCCGCCGGAACTCGCTCCTCCCGCAGGCCGATGTCGGTGAGGAATCCGAGGTACGTCTTCTGGAGGCCACGCGTGGAACGGCGTTGGGGCTGGTCCCACGAGGATTTGCGTTCGTCCAGGTTCTCGATTGCGGCCACAAGGTCGGCGTCGACAAGGCCGACATTCGCGTCGAGCCAGCGCTGACGGAGTTCGGCCATCGTCACGTCGCCATTGAGGTAGAGGAAGATGCCCTCGGCGGCCCGCACTTCCGCGGTCTCGAACAACCGGTTCATGCCTTTGACCACATAGGGTATTCCAGCATCGCGCAAGGCATGCACAATCGGCTCGGCGCTGTGCTTGACCGTGCGCAGCAACACGGCGCAGTCGGACCAACTCAGTCCGCGCTCGGGTCCCTGAGGGCTGTCGCGAAACGGGACACCCCGCATAGTTTGGATCTTGTCGGCGACCCACGCGGCTTCGTCGCTGGGGGTGCGGAATCCGCGGCAGACGATGTCGCCACGCTCGAACACCTGATGTCCGGCGGCGGACATGCTCTCCGGGAGGCGGTCGGTGTTTCTCTCTGCGATCCGGCGTGCGGTTTCCACAATCGCCGTCGTGCTGCGGAAGTTGTCGCCCATCTCGACTCGGGTCACGTGCGGATACCGCTCCGCGAACGTGCGGATGTTGCGGATGTCGCTGCCGTTCCACTGGTAGATCGTCTGGTCGTCGTCACCCACCACGCAGAGTTGCGCCCCGAGGCCATGGAGCAGTTTGATCAGGCATTCCTGTAGGGGGTTGACATCCTGGTACTCATCGACAATGACGAATCGGAGACTTGCGGCTATCTGCCGGCGGAGGTCGGCGTTGCGCTGCAGCTCGACCACCGCCTCCTTCACGATCATCGTGTAGTCAAGGTAGCGATGCTCATGCAGTAGGGCCTCATATTTCCGGGCCGAGTCCCAGACCGGGTGGCCATCCAGAATCGCGCCGTCCAGGTCCGCTTCACGCAGGATGGAGAGAAGCCGTTGGTACAGCCGCGAGTCCAGCCACCTGCGGAGTTGTTGCCCGTCATGGGTGTGCAGGTCCGTCAGCCCACACTTGGAACTGTAGCGGTCGATGAAAAGCCGCTGCTGCACTTCGCTCAGAACCGAGTACTTCAGATAGCGAAAGAGATACCGTTGCAGCAGGTCAGGTCGAGGCAGAACGCATGAATGGTCCCGACGTACATGTCAGCCAGCCCACGGTCCGAGCCGAGTCGTTCGCGGCACAGACGGTAGACGCGGTCCTTGAGTTCCCCTGCCGCCTTCTGAGTGAAGGTGAAGGCCACCACATTCCCGGGGCTTGCGCCCGGTTGCGCCAAGATGCTGGCGATCCTTTCCGCCAGAACCTGGGTCTTACCTGAACCGGCGCAGGCGATGATCTGCAGGTTGCCTTCGGCGTGGGCAATCGCCTGACGCTGGTTCGCAGTATACGTGACGCTCACTTGGCATCCCTCCCCCAAGTTGGGAGCACCCCCTCACGCTGGAAGCTGAACGCCGCGTCCCCCGCGACGATGATATGGTCGTTTACCCGGATCTCCAGCGGTCCCAGGACGTCGACGATCAGTTGCGTCAAACGGTGGTCCTGGTTCGATGGCCGGGGTGTCCCCTGCGGATGGTTGTGGGCCAGGATGACGGAGGCGGCCCGATTGCGAAGCACCTCCTCGACAACGTGTCGCGGGTGCACGTCGGCATGCTTGACCGTGCCAGTCGCCACCAGTGCGGGCTGGAGAAGGCGGCACTGGGTGTCCAGGCAGATAGCGTAGAACAACTCCTCCGTCCGGCCAAGCATCAGAGCCGTGGCGTACTTGGCGACCGCCTCGGAGGTCGCCAAGACGACAGTGCCCCTCGCAAGCCTGTCGGTCTGGTACCGACGCGCGACGTGCGGCAAGAGGCACAGAAGAGCCCCCACCTTCCGACCGATACCTGGCGTGGCGGCCAGATCCCTGGGGTCAGCCTCAAGAACCGCACTCAGAGACCCGTATCGGCGAAGAAGCACATGCGCCAGCGGATTGGTGTCGGCACGTGGGATAGCGTAGAACAGAAGCAATTCCAGCACTTGATGATCCTCGAAACCATCAAGCCCTTCGGACAAGAACCGCTCCCGCAGACGATCCCGATGCCCGCAATGGAGGTTATCCGGCGTGACATTCTCATCCCGAGGTCTGTCCATGCCTCACTCCCGCGCACCGCCCCATCATCAGCCTCGCCGCCGCCGACAGTTGCAGGGATTCGCACAGTACAACTGCATGCCGCCGTCTGTCTTGGCGCCGTGCGGTTAGTTAAGTCGAGAGGGAACGCCCCTCTTCCAATGCACTCATCATAGCCCCTGGCTGATCAGGTTCAAGCGTCGCTACGTGCACGGTGAACTCCGCAGAACCAACTCGCGACAGTCGTCCCCACGGCCCAGGCAACCATCCCGTTGCCTATCTTCAGCGCTTCACAGCAGGCAGTACTGCCGCCAGAACGCAAACACCCCGTCGTATGCGAGGCCGACGCGCTCGACATATCCGCCGTCGCCGAACGCCGCGACGACGAACACCACCGGCGTGCTCAGGATCAGAAGTGCCGGCAACAGCAGCACACAGCACAGGATGTACAGGATCAGTGACCCGACGATTTCACCGAGAATGTCCGTTAGGAAATCCAGGTCACCGACCCTTTGACTCGTTCTCTGACATGAACAGGGCGCACACGGCATCCAAGAGCAGGTCTGCCAGGAGTTCGAGGAGTGCTTCCATTCCCCCCCCCTTTCACTCGTCATCTGACAGGAGCAGCCACCACGCGACGTTCGGCAGCAGATCTGTCAGGAGCAGGAAGGTGAGGAGTGTTTCCATTGGTGCGGCCCTTTCACTTGCTCTTCTAATGGGAATCTACGGGCGCAATACTGCGACGCCCATTACAATTCCAGAGGAGGTTTGTAGGCGGGGGGGGGCAACGCCAATGCTACTTACTAAGGTTCTCTGAGGATGGCTATCTCCGAAGTACCGCGGTAATGTTGCGCGGTTGGTTATGTTGCGTTGCTGCGCCTTCCGCATCTGCCTGGGGGGCAAGATTGCCACTTCACGCAACATAACGCCAGGCTGCTGTTGAGCATATTCCTTCCGTGACCAAATCACGGAAAGGAAGTGCCTCATGGTTGTTCCCGCCGCCGCCCCTGCCGAGATGGCGCCTGCCGCTCTTTTCGAGCGGTACCGCCGCTACGCTGTGACCATCCGCCGAACGAATGCGGGGACGTTCAGGAAACGATCCATCTACCTGCAACGCCTGCTCCAGTTTCTGGGGCCGACGCGGACCGCGGCATCGCTGTTCGCCGGGCTCGACGCGAAGACGATCGCGGCGTTCCTGGCCGACTACGCGCCGCGCCATGGCCCCGGTTCGCGACGGGACATGCACGCCACTCTGCGCGCGTTTCTGCGCTTTGCGTACGAAGAGCAGTTCATGCCGCAGGACCTCTCGACGCTTGTACCCACGGTGCGGCAGGGCGCCGCCCTGCAGCTTCCCAGGGCCCTGCCGGAGGCGTGCATCGCAGCGCTGGAACGAAGCATCGAGCGGCACACCCCGGACGGGCAGCGCGACGCGGCCATCGTCTGCCTGCTCGACACGTATGGGGTGCGCGGGGCGCAGATCCGCGGTCTGCGTCTGGAGCACATCGACTGGGAAAGGGAGCGTATCAGCTTCCTGGCCTGCAAAGGCGGGCGCCTGATCGAGCAGCATCTGACGGTGAAGGCGGGTAACCGGCTGGCCGACTACATCACCGGGGGCCGTCCGCCGGCGTCCTGCCGGGAGGTGTTCCTGTTGCACTCCACGGCCACGGCGCTGCCCCGTTCGCAGGCCCTGTCCACGATCATCAGCCGGCGCCTGCAGCGGGCGGGCGTGTGCGTGCCGCCGGGCGTATCGCGCGGCACGCACGGGTTCCGCCATGCCTTCGCCACGCGCATGGTCGGCCGCGTACCCTTCAAGGACCTGGCCGATATGCTCGGTCATCGCAGCCCATCCAGCACGCTGGTTTACGGCAAGGTCGATGTTCAGGCGCTGCAGCAGGCCGCCCTGCCGTGGCCGGGAGGTGCGATATGAACACCGCGATCCGATTCCGCAGCCTGCTGGCCGAGGCAATGGACGAGTTCGTCGCCGGCAAGCGCATGCAGGGGTACGACTATACCGACCAGGCACGGACGCTGAGCTACTTCGACCGGTTTCTGGCCGCCGACGGCAGCCACGGCGAAGCCGGACGCCTCACCCTGGACACGCTGCGACGCTATGTGGCGACCACCCGGAATCTGGCCGCCTTCTCGCGCCACACCCGCATCGCGTCGCTGCGCCAGTTCAGCCGCTGGCTGCAGACCAGATCCCCGGGCAGTGCGATCCTGCCCCTGGACATCCTACCCCGGCGCCGACACTGCGTACGCTTCTTCCCCATCACCCCAGAGCAGGTCGCCTCTCTGATGGCCGCCGCGCCGATCGTGCTGCCCGCCAACGGAATGCGGGCCCGCAGCATCGCCACGCTCATCGGCCTGCTCTACTCGACCGGACTGCGCATCTCCGAAGCCCTGAACCTGACCGCGCGCGATATCGCCGCCGACGGTTCGACCCTGCACGTCGCCAAGGGCAAGTTCGGCAAGGAGCGGCTCGTGCCCGTGAGCCCCTCGGCGTACGCGGCCCTGACCGACTACCTGGCCAGCCGCCGACAGCATGCGAACCGGTTCGACACCACGCCGCTGTTCATCGACGCCGGCGGCGCCGCGCTGACCCACGACCAGGCCTATTACGACTACCGCCGGCTCTGCCAGCACCGTGGCCTCTGGGGCCAGCCGCCGCCACGCCTGCACGACCTGCGCCACAACTATGCCTGTCGCTGTCTCTTTCTCTGGCGTCAGGCCGGTCTGGACGTCAACGCCATGCTGCCCATCCTGGCCACCGCCATGGGCCACGTCAACTTCTACGCCACGCAACGCTACCTGCACCTCGACGCGCTTGCCCTCCAAGACGCCGCCGCCCGCTTCAACACGCACGTCACCAACCATTCGGAGTCCCGCCCATGACTTTCAGCCACATCGTCTCGGCCTTCTTCTCCAGCTACCTCGCGTCCGAACGCGGCCTGCCAGTCAACACCATCGCCAGCTACAGCGACGTTATGAAACTGCTGCTCAACTTCGCCTGCGAGCGCTTCGGCGTCAAGCCGGAGATGCTACGCCTGGAGCAGCTCGACCGCGACCTGATCGTCGACTTCCTCGACCACCTGGAAAGCGACCGCGGCAACACCGTCTCAACGCGCAACCAGCGCCTGGCCGCCATCAAGACCTTTTTCCACTTCCTGGCCCGTAATGTCCCCGAACTGATGCATCTGAACGCCACCGTCCAGGCCATTCGCCAGAAAGAAACCCACCGGCAGCCACCACCCAGCCTGACCGTGGCCGAAGTCAACGCTATCCTGGCGGTCCCCGACGTCGGAAAGTCGCTCGGGGCCCGCGACAAAGTCCTGCTGCAACTGCTCTACAACACCGGCGCTCGCGTCCAGGAACTGGCCGATCTGAACGTCACCGACGTGCGCTCCGATGCCTGTGCCACGGTCACACTGACCGGCAAAGGACGCAAGACACGGGTCATCCCCCTGTGGTCGCAGACGCTTGAGGCCATCAACCACTATCTCACGATGCGGCAGCGCACCGGGGTGAAGTCCGACCACCTCTTCCTCAACGTCAAGGCCCGCCCCATGACCCGCTTCGGCATCGGCCGCCGGGTCGAGAAACTGACTCGTGAAGCAGCCGGCGCCTGTCCATCCCTGCGCGACCGCACCGTCACCCCCCACGTGTTCCGCCATACCACCGCACTGCACCTCCTCGAGGCCGGCAATGACATCGCCGTGGTCAAGGACTGGCTCGGACACGCCGACATCAGAACCACCAGCGCCTACCTCGAAGTCAGCCTCAAGCGAAAACGTGACGCCTTGGAGAAACTCCCCCCGCCATCCGGCGGCGAACCGGCCGAACAACCTCAGTGGAAGCAGCCCAAGTTGATGGCGTTCCTAGCCAGACTCTCACGCGGCGTTATGTTGTCAACTGCGGGCTGAAAACCGCAACCCCCATAGCTCCGGGGGCGTCTGACGCAACATAACCAACCGCGCAACATTACCGCGGTTATGTTGCGCGCAACATAACCGCGGGCGGCCCCCCGCCCGCTGGCACCGCGCGGAGGCCGCGCGGGGTACAGCCGGATCGGCTGTGGTGTCGGCCTTGCTGGCCGATGCCTGACCCTTGTGTAACGGAGTCTTGCTCTGCCGGAGGGGGGCGTCGGCTCTGGCTTTACCGCAGGGCGGCGAGGCACTGTGCCGCGGTCTTTGTGAGGACCTCCGCTGCGGCCGGGGCGCACAGGCCCCAGAAGTGCGGGTCCGCCTCGTAGCCGCCGCGGGCGTGGGTTTCGGGGGGCAGAATGTAGGCCACCTCGTCGTTGGCCAGGCCGACCGGGCAAGTGAGCGGGAACGGGGACTCCTGCTTGATGCCCCGCCCGATCTCCGTGGCGATCTCGCCCGGAATGCCGACCAGTGCCAAATCACCCAGGCGCAGTGCCGTGACTTCGGTCTCGAACACCCCCGTGTTGGCGGCGTGGCGCAGCCACTCCAGGGCGTCGTCTTTGCGGTGTTCGCAAACCCACGGGTTGACGGGGAGGCGGGCGGATTGCGCGGCGGCGCGCACGGTGCCGCCGTCGCGGGTCTCGGCGCGCGCCAGCAGTTCCATGACGCCGGCGCTGAGTATGCCTTCGAGCACGGGGAGCTGATCGGCGAAGCAGCGTCCGTCCATGGGCACTTCGAAGGGGGTGTCGACGTCGCCTTGCGCGCCGTTCAGGGCCAGACAGACGAAGGGTGTGCCGTGGGCGCGTTCGACGGTTGTCGCCGCCTTTCCGATGAAGTCGGGCAGTGGGTGACAGGCGAAGTGGAACAGGCAGCCGAGGGGGTTGCGGTCGCGGTCTTCGATGCGCAGCACGGTGAGGTCCGAGTCGAGGGTTCCGTCCTCGCCGGCATACTCGGGTTTCTGCGGCGCGCGCCAGGTTGAGGGCACGGCACGGCGGATGGTGTAGGTCCTGCCGTCGCTCATGCGGACGCGACGGATCCTGGAGATGCCGTCGACACGGCGTCGCGCCGCGGCCAGGCGGACCGGGGCCAGGCGCGTCTGCGCTTCACGCGCCGCGCGGGCGGCGGCGGCGATGACACCGTCCAGTACCCGTGCGGTTTCGGCGGTTGCCCCGAACCCCGGCAGCGGTGGTCCGGAATGCACGTGCGTGCAGGCGACGAGGACGTTTTCGATCGGGACGTCGGTGGCATCGGCAACCGCGCGGCGGACCGGCAGCGCGTCTTCCATGACCAGCGCGATGAGCGTGAGCGAGACCAGGGCTGTTGCGGAGTCCGCACTGCGCAGCACGAGGACTCGGGCTGCCAATTCCGTGCCGTCGCGCGAAGTGGGCCAGCCCGGGATGTCAAAGGCGGCCTTGCCGAGACCGCCGGAGAGCGTGAGGGCTCGGCCGCGGCGGTCACGGTGCCAGGCGGCAAACGCCGACTCGGGTGCCGCGGCCAGGAGCGGGTCCTTGTCGAGGACGTCGAGGACCGTGGCCGTGATGGCGCGCGCGCTGGTGAGCACGGTCTCTGCCTGGCCGACCAGCCTGGAGCGAAGGAAGCCGCGCGATTTGATGATTTCGCCCATGGCCAGGTGATTGAAGTACGGGAAGGGAATGGGTTCGGCGTACTCCGGTTGGTGCGTCTCGACGAACCGGGTCTGGGCATAGTGGTAGAGCGTGCAGACGCGGAATCCGACACCGAGGAACAGGTACTTGGCGTTCCACTCGTGCAATCGGTCCCAGGGCGAGCCCTTGCCGAACGCGTCGCGGCCCCAGGGCGAGAGTGCGCCGGTGGCGCGGAAGTGGTTGCTGACCAGTTCGTTGGCGCGGGCGCCGATGGCCGCCACCGAGTGCGTTGGGTGCACGCTGCGGACGGCGTCCGGGCGCTGGCGCAGGGCGTCGGTGACCGCGCCGACTTCGGACGGACTGGTCTTGGCGTCAAACACGTCGCGCGGCAGGCCGGACGTGTGGACGATCGTCGGCACGCACAGGGTACCGTCGGGGCCGAGGACGTCGAGAAATGCGTCGATGACCGCATGGGCGCCGCCGTCCACGCGGCCGATGCTGCTGAGCGAACTGTGGACCAGGACCACGTCGCCACGCTGGAGCCCGAGCGTGGTCAGGTCCCGTGCGATCTCTGCACGGGTGACGGTTTCGCGATGGGTCGGATCGGATGGCATGGGTGCGGACCTCGCGGCGAGGGGGGGGTAGGGTTCGGGGTTCGGGGGTTCAGGGGGGCGGGGGGCGCCTTTGACTCGGCGGTCCCATGAGGTGTGCACGTTCCTGCTGCAGGGTCTGGAGCTCTGCCCGCAGGGCTTGCATCGTTTCTTCGCGCTCCGCGAGTTGCTGCCGGGCTTTTGCGAGGGCAATGTGCGTGAACAGGTCGATGACCTTGTCCCGGATCTGGTTCTCGATGTTCATGTCGGTTGTCCCTGGCGCCCGCCGTTCACGGTCTGGTTGCGATCACTGCGCCGACGCCGCGCGGCGCCAGTTCGCAGGCGATCGTCGCGAGTCCGTCCTTCAGTTCCGCGGGCACCGGTTTCTCCGTGAATGCGTCAATATATCGTGTTTCCTCGGTGTGCGGGACTCGCAGGCACGGGCCCTTGAAGGTGCGGTACTCGGCGTTGAAGAGGGTCCAGACGGTGTGTTGTTTGCCCGTGAAACGGTTGGCGTAGACGGTCGGGATCAGTGTCGGGACGAGCGGTTCGACGTCGGCGGAGCAGAAGGCGTCCTCGTTTTCATTCAGGATGGCGAAGGCGCGGCGCAGGAACTGGTGCGCGTCGTCGCAGTACGTGTTGTCCGTGCCGCCGCCGAGCCAGATCGCGTAGTCGCCGTCCGCCTGGACGTTCTGTGCGCGGTAGCGTACGGCCGTGAACCGGAACGGCGTCAGGTCGATCGGTTCAGGCAGCGACAGTGACCATTTCATGCCACGATTCTGACCCTCGGCCTGCAGGTGTACGAGGCCATCCTCGGCGGCGGCGCTGAACGTCTCCGCGTCGCGATCGAGCCATGGCGGTTGCGGTTTGGGCTGGCCGACGAGCGCGGGGCGCAGGACTGCGTCGGGCGCGGTTGGGGCCGGGCGCTGTTTCGGGAACACGGTAGTGCCGTCGGGCAGCACATTGGTCAGGCCCTGGAAATCCCAGGTAATCGCGGCTGGTGCGTCCTTGCACTGCACGTCCGTGAGCAAGCCGCGGATCGCGCCGGTGACGCCGGCGGCGGTGAGGTCCACGGCGGCCGTGTGCCACTGGTCATCCAGGGCGAGATCGGTGGTGGCGAGGATCTGCCGTCCGGATTGGCTGCCGTCCATGGCCCAGATGGCGTAACCGGGGCCGAGACTGGCGGCGCGGTAGCGGAACAGCAGGTACTGCGCCACGCCGGAATCGACCGGGCGCAGCGGCAGTTCGAACTTCATGCCTTTGCCGGGTTCCGCAACGCGCAACGTGGTGAGCCCGTCGGCAGGCAGCATTTCGCTGGTCTGTGTCGGGTTGCCCAGATACCCGGGGCGCGGTTCCCACGTGCCGGGCATCAGTGTTACGGTCAGTTCGGTCTGGGCGCAGCAGGCGGCGGTGAGAAGGCAGAGGCCGGTCAGGATGCGTGACATGAGACGTCCCCTTCCAATAGCCGCCTTAGCGGCAATCTCTGCAACAATATGTTTGTCATAATGGGATAATGGGTGTCGAGTGTCGGGTGTCGAGGGACCGGAATCGGAGCTTGGACGTTCGCCCCGGCAACGGACCCGGTCCGCCACCGCCGCTGAGCGCAGTCTCAGCCGCGGTGTAGCAGTCCTACCTTTCGTCGGCGAGGACCAGGACCCGACGATACGTGGCGTCGTCGACCCAGAATCGGCGGTGGTCCCGGAGAAAGTCCATCGCCTGCCTGACTGAGCCAAGAAGTCCGGCGTGTTTGGCCTCAATGAGGATTCCCAGCGTGCCGACCAGCGGGACCCCGTTCAGTTCTGCCTGAGTTCGGGCGTCCCTGTCGTCCAGCAGGCAGAGCCGTGCCTTTCGCTCCAGAGCAAGGCAGATGGCTTCAGCTTCCCCGGCGTGCAGGTTCCGCTTGAACCGCTGCACGAGCAAGCGGCTTCGTGGCCGGCTCACAACGACGGTTCGTAGCTCCAGGCAGTTCAGCCAGTCTCGGTCGCGGGTGAAGCCTTCATCGATCTCTTGTTTCACTGCCGGGGGGATGTGGAGTGTCCCGAACAACTCTCCCAAGACGGCGATTCGGCCCAAGTGAAGGAAGTTGCTGATCGGCGTGGTGTCGCTGACGATCATAACCGGGATCGCGCCTTCCGGATGTTGGTCAGGTCGCGCCGCAGATCAACATGAGAGCCATGTATGGCGGTTTTGTTCTCGGCGAGGAACTGTTCGAAGGCGAGCCGGCTTGACCGCAGGAGACGGGCCCCTTGTGCCGAGGTGATGACGCCCTGCTCATAGAGCCGCAACACCACTTCGCGTATCAGCAGCGCGCGTGCCTTCGTCGGTGGCAACCGAACGAACTCGGCGATGTCCTCGGGCATTTCCAGCGAGATGGTCTGCAATGGAGGAATTCCTCTATTTTACGTTAGGAATCTAACCGTTCTGCGCTCGCTGTGCAATAGTCCGGGCGGTGTCAATGTGATGGCTAGTGCTCGGTCGCCAGAAGTCACCCCGCAATTGCGCGCAATGGTCCGCACCTTCCCAGGCGAGACGCCAAGCCGTTGACGATGCCCCCCCCAGAA
>Ga0208961_1000167_pt1 | contig 33330 bp, 6 predicted proteins | sample RifOxyB3_FD_184034 | JGI IMG/M metagenome (GOLD analysis project Ga0208961, IMG submission 184034) | Groundwater microbial communities from Rifle, Colorado - Rifle Oxygen_injection B3 (SPAdes) | ecosystem: Environmental > Aquatic > Deep subsurface > Groundwater | place: Rifle, Colorado, United...
CGAAGCAACGGATCAAGGTCGGGATCATGTCGGTGCTGCAACTGAATGGCCGCGGTGGCAACAGCAACCCGCATGCGCATCTGGTGGTGAGCGAGGGCGGCATCGATAAGGACGGACAGTGGCGGACGGTCAGTTACTTCGGCGGCGCAAGTGGCAGTACCACGTCATCACGGCGCTGAAGAAGGCGGTCAAGGGCACGGCGCACGAAAAGGAGCAGTACCAGGCCGAGCTGGAGGCCAAATTCGGCGACCACGCGCCGCGCTGTCCCAAGTGCGGCTCGAAGCGCATGCGGCTGATCCGGGTCTGGAGCGCCAAGGCGGGCACCATCTACGAAGCGCCCGGAGTCGCCCCGCCCCGGCAGGAACGCGAGCCGAACGCCGACGCGGTCCTGCGTCCGATTCCGGTCGAGTGTCGTCTGCCGGCGGAAGAACGCGTCCCGTCCGTGCAGTCGTATCGGGGCACGCCTTGCCCGAAGGCCATGGAGTCGCGGACCCGAGCACGTGGCACAGCGTGGCCAGTCCGTGTCCGGGATCGGGAACGGGTGCGTCCCGCCAACGAGCCACGGACTCGCGTGACGCCAGCGCCAGGGGAAAACGTGGGGGGCCACGCCGGAAAAAAGCAGAGGCGGCGGACTTGACGGCGACACCGCCTGCGCACGGTAGGGTTGATTCGGCAAAACGAAAATGGCCCCCAGACGCGACGGACAAGCCCGGACCGTAGACGGATCGAGACGCGGCCAGACATCCCCCCCACCGGCCATTTTTGCTTTGCCGAATCTGCCCCGCGGCGAGCGCTCTTGCAGGCGGGGGCGCGGTCAAGTACGTCGCCGCTTTTTTACGGTGGGGTGCCACGTTTTTTCCTGGCGCGGTGCACGGCGGAAACGGCTTCCGGATTCCGGTGCGCTGCCGATGATGAAACGCCCGCATCGCGCTTGACATGAATGCGGCGCCCGTGTAACTTCTCTGTGCGTCGAGGGAATCGCGTTCGGTGAGCGGAGGGCGGGTGCCGTCCGAAGAGACAGGCCTGTTCTGCTGCCTTCCCCGCGTCCCGCGGGCAACCGAGCGCAGCGAAGGTTACCCTTGTAGGGTGGCCCGGCACCATGGGGGGACTGAAGAAGGGAGCGCAAGCCCGGGCGGAAGAGAACGAAGAAGAAGCTGGGGCGGTTCTCTTGGGAGCAAAGAAGGGACCGGACATTGGAGACGCGAGTAGTGGGCCAAACGAGGTCGGCGGATGCCGGGTCCGATCCGGCCCGTAGGCCGTTGCCGGAAGTTGCGCATCGGCCGCGAATCCTTCAGTCACTGAAGGCGCGTGAACTTCTTCAGTGACTGAAGATGGCCGACGCAAGCACGCTTCAGTCACTGAAGGTTTGGAGGCAAGACGACAGCCCAGGGAACAATACAAGACCCGTTGCGGGGCCTGAACTTCGCGAGCTTCAAGACCGATGTGGTGTCGATCTGGGCCTTGACCACCGACCTGCGGTACCAACCGCGTCGGGCCGGACCGGAACGCGACGGGGCGGCCTTCGAGGCGCTCAAGGCATCGATTGCCGCCGAGGGCATTCGCGATCCGCTCAAGGTGATGCCTGCGGGCGACAAGTACGTGATTCTGGGCGGTCACAATCGTTACCGGGCCGCCAAGGAACTGGGACTGGCCGAAGTGCCGGTCCGGGTTTTCGCCGGCCTCACCACGCCACAGGCCGCGACGCTGTGCCTGGTCGATAACCTGAACCGCAAGGACCTGTCGCCCATCGACTTGGCGCACCACTTCACGGGCATGGTCAGTGAGCTTGGGATCAGCCAGGCCGAGCTGGCGGCCATGACCTCGATGTCCGAGGCGAGCGTTTCGACCTACCTCAGTCTGGCCGAACTGCCGGAGGAGATCCAGGCGCGGGTGGCCGGCGGTCACCTGGCGGTGTGCAAGGCGGGCGCCCTGGCGGCCATGGTACGGGCCAAGGCGCCGGCGCCCCTCGTGCTGCGGGTGGCGCGCAAGGCCGAAAGACCCGGCGTTTCCGAGGACGATGTCCGCGGCATCGGGCGACTGCTGCGGCCCGCCCAGGGCGCCATCGACGGCGTGCCGTTCATGCACCTGCCGGGCGTGCTCCAGAGCGCGCTCCTGGACCGGGCTGACGTCCGGGCCGCGCACGCCGAAGCCTACCTGAACCCGGCGACGTTCCTCGTGATGCACGGCCGCGAGATCGGGGCCGCGGCAAGCATCCCGGACGAGTTGATGGCCGCTTTCGCCGAACGCCTGTGCACCACCCGCGCCGAGAAACTGGGCACGGTCGCCGCGTGGCTCGCCGCCGCCTTGACGCGAGCCGGCCAGCCCAAGAACTCGGCCGCGGAGTTCTCCTCTTCGATCCGGAACATGGCGACCACCGCGCGCCGATTGACCGAGCGCCGGGTCGGCGGCGGCAGTCTCCAGGCTGTGGACACCGCAGCGGCGCTCTGCGACTTGCGCTTCCTGTCCGCATGGGTTGGCGAGCAATTGGCAGTGTTGAATTCGCCCGCCGGCGCCCGCGCGCCGGCCGCGGGCAACAGCAAGGGAGTATCCGCATGACGACGTGCCGTACATCTCCCGTTCTCCGTGCCGCATGTCTTGCTGCCATGCCGCTGCTGGTCTGGCTGTCCTGGCTGCCGCGCGCCGTCGCCGAGCAGGGCAACGGCTACACCTACGACGTGTCCGTCAAGGAGAGCGCCGAGGACGGCGATACGGCGTCGTGGGACGTCTACGACAACAATCCGCCGGGCACGATCACCAACGAGGTGGACCCCGACAAGGCGTCGAACCGGGCGATCCGGCTTCAGGGCAGTTCGACGTCCACGGGCTACCGGTACACGTTCCCGGCCGCCGAGACGGTGCAGTTCAAGTTCCAGTGGCGTCAGCGCTACAGCGAGTGGTACGTTGTGTTCGTAAGCTGCAACACAACCGCAGGCCACCGGTACCTGCACTACACCCCGGACAGCACCAGCAATCTGGGCACGGGCGAGTACGTCCACCACGGCCTGGGGCCGGCAACCCGAAACGGCGCGTGGACGACGCTGCGGCGCGACCTGCAGAAGGACATCTGGGCGTCGCAGCCGGGCACGAACATCACGTCGGTCACCGCGTTCCTGATCTGCGGCACCGGCTACGTCGACGACATCCGCACCTACGACTACGCCGACGCGGACCGCGACCTCGTGCCGGACGCGGTCGAGACGGCCAATGGTCTGAACGTTAGCGACCCGAGCGACGGTAGCGGCGACCTCGACGGCGACGGTCTGACCAACGCGCGTGAGATCATCTTCGACACGGGCATCGCCGACAGTGACAGCGACGATGACGGGTTAAGCGACGGCGCCGAGATCGACACCTACCGCACCGACCCGCTCAACGCAGATACAGATGGCGACAGTCTCTCGGATTCGGTCGAGGTCGCCTGCGGCATGGACCCTGTCACGCCGGCGACGCAGGGCCCCGGGTACCTGTATGACCGCCGCGGGCTGGAGAACGCCGAGGACGGTGACACCGCGGGCTGGGACCTGTTCGACGCTGACCCGCCGGGCGCGCCGGCCAATGCCCCGGACCCTGACAATCCCCAGAACCGGGTCATCCAGTTCCAGGCCACGTACGACACCGGGTTCCGGTTCACCGTGTCGCCGAACGAGACGCGCCGCCTCAAGCTCGAGTGGCGGATGCGCATCACCGGCAACTACCTGATCTACGCCTCGTGCAACACCAGCGTCGGCTGGGTGACGGTGCGCTACGTGCCCTCGACGACGGTGCCCAACCAGGGCGCCGATCCGCTCATCGCGCTCGGGACCGGCGTCGCGAACGGCAGGTGGGTGACGGTGCGGCGCGACCTCCTGGCCGACGTGCGGCGGCTCCACCCCACCGCCAACATCCTCGGCTTCTACTACTTCATGGTGCGCGCCGTCGGCTGCATGGACGACGTCTCGCTGCTGGCCTACCAGGACGCGGACCGTGACTGCCTGCCGGACAGCATCGAGACCCAGGCCGGGCTAAACCCGAGCGACGCCGCCGACGCCGCGGCCGATGCGGACTCGGACGGGCTCTCGAACCTGGACGAGTTCCTGCGCGGGACGGGCATGGCGGACGCCGACAGCGACGACGACGGCCTGGCCGACGGCGTCGAGGTCAACACGCACGGGAGCAACCCGCTGAGCGCGGACACCGATGCCGACGGGCTCTCGGACTCGGCTGAGGTCGCCTGCGGCATGGACCCGCTGACGCCGGCTACGCAAGGCCTGGGGTACGTCTACGAGAAGCGCGTGTTGGAGGACGCCGAGGACGATGACACGGTGGGCTGGGATCTCTGGGACGCCGATCCGCCCGGCACGCTCTCCAACGCCGTGGACACCGCGGACCCGGAGAACCGCGTCATTGCGTTCCAGGGCCCCTACGACACCGGGTACCGGCTCACGCTGGCGCCGAACGAGACGAAGAAGCTCATCCTGGAATGGCGGATGCGCGCGGCGTCCAACTTCCTGGTGTATGCCACCATGAACACGACGGCCGGCTGGCTCAACGTCAGGTACGTGCCTGCCACGGACATGCAGAACCTGGGACTCGACCCGATCGTCGCGCTGGGCACCGGACTCGGCAACGGCCAGTGGGTCACTGTGCGCCGCAACCTCCTCGCCGATGTCCGGCGCCTGCACCCGACGGCGGATATTCTCTACGTCTACGCCTTCATGACGCGAGGACTGACCGAGGTGGACGACATCTCGCTGCTCGCGTATCCCGATGCCGACCACGACGTGCTGCCGGACAGCGTCGAGATCCAGGCCGGGCTCAACTCGAACGATGCCGCGGACGCCACGGCCGACGGCGACGCCGACGGGCTCTCGAACCTTGACGAGTTCATGCACGGCACCGGGATGGCCGACGCCGATTCGGACGACGACGGCCTCAACGACGGCCTCGAAATCCACACCTACAACTCGGACCCGCTCGTCGCCGACACCGACGGCGACGGCGCCCCGGACGGCACGGAGGTGAGCAGCGGCATGGACCCGAGCGTCGCCGCCATCCAGGGCGACGGGTACCTCTACGAGGTCACCGTCCATGAGGACGCCGAGGACGGCGATACCGCGGGCTGGGACGTCTATGACAGCGCCCCGGCCGGCGCCACGGTGACCAACTTGGTCGATCCGGACGACGCGGCCAACCGCGCCATTCAGCTCGACGGCAGCGCGACGGCCAACGGCTACCGCCTGACCTTCGCCCACGCCGAGGCCAGCAAGTTCAAGCTGCAATGGCGGATGCGTTACGCGGAGCCTTTCGTCATCTTCGTGAGCTGCAGCACGACCGCGGGCCACCGTTACGTCTACTACGACTCCCAGTCCGCGAGCAACTTGGGCTCCGGCGAGTACGTGCACCACGGCCTGGGCACGGGGCCGCGCAGCGGCAGGTGGTTCACGGTGCGGCGTGACATCCAGCGTGATCTCTGGACCGCGCAGCCGACGGTCAACATCACGGCGATCACCGCCTTCCTGATCTGCGGCTCCGGTTGGGTCGACGACGTCCGCACCTACGCCTACGAGGACACCGATCGCGACCTCGTGCCCGATGCCGTCGAGACGGCGGCGGGGCTGAACCCGAACGACGCCGCCGATGGCGTGGCCGATCTTGACAGCGACTCCCTGAGCAACGCCGACGAGGTCGTCTGGGGCACCGACCTCCAGGCCGTGGACACCGACGGCGATGCCGCCCCGGACGGGACCGAGGTCCGGCTCGGCCTCGACCCGCTGGACCCGGCGGACGCCGCGGCGCTGATCCACGACGCCACCGAGGTCGCCGATGCAACGCCCGGCCTGGCGGTCTCCTACTACAAGGGGGAATGGCGTTTCATTCCTTCGTTCGCCTTCTTCCCGCACTACGGCAGCGGCGTGGTCGCGGAGCTGAACATGTCGGAGTCAGCGGGCCAGGTGTTCGCCAGCGGCCGCAGCGACCAGGTCGGCGCGGCGTTCGCCGGCTGGATCGACGTCCCGGCCGACGGCTGGTACATCTTCCACATGACGAACAACGACGGCGCGCTCCTGTACATCGACGGCGAGAAGGTGGCCGGCACCGACGGCTACGTCTGGCACCTGGGCGCGCCCTGGCAGTCGCAGGGCGATATCGGGCTGCGCGCCGGCAAGCACGCGCTGCGCATCGAGTACTTCGAGACCTACTGCAACGCATCCCTGATCCTCGAATGGGAAGCCATCGGCCTGGCGCGGCAGGCCGTCCCCGCCGCGAACCTGTTCCACTCGGCGGGGTACCTGCAGCAGGAGCAGGCCGCCGACGACAGGGACAGCGACGGGCTGGCGGACGCCGACGAGGCCGCCGCCGGCACCAACGCCGACGACCAGGACAGCGACGACGACGGGCTCAGCGACGGCGTCGAGGTGCACGCGCACGGCACGAACCCCCTCGCCACCGACACCGACTCGGACGGGTTCAGCGACGGCGATGAGGCGACCGCCGCGTTCAGCGACCCGGTGGCAGTCGACTTCGACGGGACGGTCACCGACATGGTCGCCATCGACGGCAACCGGGCGACGGTCAAGGTCGGCGCCTGGGGCTTCCTGGAACGCGAGATCTTCGCCAAGAACCGGCGCGGCAAGCTCGGGTTCGCCTTCGATCTGGCCCACGCCAACTGCTACCGGGTCGAGATCGAGGGCACCCAGCACCGCGCGGACGCCGCCGCCGGCGAGTTCCAGTTGCTGCTCTCCGTGGACGGCGAGTACGTGGGGTGCGGCACGCTGGTGGCGTCGCCGGGGACATACGGCAAGGCCCACTTCTACACGCCGTTCCTGCCCGCCGGCGCGCACAGCCTCGACGTCGAATGGGACAACGTGGAAAACGGCACCTCCCTCCAGGTCCGCGCCGTGCGGCTGCAGCGCCTGGGCGGCCCGGACGCCGACAGCAACGGGCGCCCCGACTGGGCCGATCACCGCATCGCGGCCATGTGCGGTCTGGACGCCGTGCCGTCGACCAGCCGCGTGTCACCGCTCTGCATCGAGGGAACCGCCCACTTCCTCGCCGGCACGACGATCTCGGACGGCACGCCGGTCAAGCGTGGCACTTGGCGGCGTTGGTACGCTGACCTGCCGCTGTCCGAGACCGGCCCGACGACCGCGACGGTCTCGTTCCAGAACGGGGCGAGGGCCGCGACGGTCAGCGCCACGTGGGTGGCGACGAACGTCCTCAACGACCCGGACCTGACGCTGCGCAAGGGCGACGCCCTCCGCCTGGTCGCGCTCCCCGAAGGCGCCACGGGCGGGACGGTGCAGATCGCCGTCGGCGCGGACACCTTCAACACCACGCCGGACGCGCCGGTGGGCTACCTCTTCGACGCCGCGGGCGTCTTCACGGTCACCGGAACCTACACGCCCGAGACCGGCGATCCGGTCGCCGGGGAACTCCAGGTCATGGTGCTCGACTGCGCGCAGCCCGAGCCGCCCGCCGTCTGGCGCTTCCGCGAGCGCTCGTGGACGTGGGAGGGACTGCCGGAAGCCGCGGTCCTGGACTTCGACAACATCCTCCTGGCAGAGACCGACTTCGCCGCGGATTCCAGGACCATCCGGTTGCTCCGCAACGAGGTGTTCGAGGATGTCCGCGTCGTGGCCCGCGTCAGCGAGGGCGGCCCCATCCTCGCCACGGTGCCCACGGCCGGGTTCTGGCTGCGCGGCACGGTCGAAGGGCGCGTCGTGCTGCTGCAGACGTACGAGGACGGCAGCCATCTGATCATGGACCGGCTCTTCGCCCAGCAGCTCCCGGCCAGCGTCCGCGTCGTCGCGCGGGTCTCCGCCGCCGGAGTCGTGTTCGACGACGGCACGCTGGAGAAGACGCTGACGGCCGCCGACTTCGGCGATCTGGGCGAGCGCACGATCTCCTTCGTCCAGCCGGGTCCGGACATGATCGCCGTGTGCCACTCTGTGACCGTTTATCAGGGCGACGCCCTAGTCGGGAACCGCGACTGATGCGTCTGCCAGCAGAGGTGTGATTCATGAGACGGAACGTCATGGCGGTGGCCCTGTTCACGGTTGCGATCGCCGCAACCGTGATGCTCTGCTGCCGCTTCCTGGCGCGGCAGGGAACCGCCTCGCCCGAACCCGCCGCGACTGCCCGGGTGGTCCGGCCCGGCCCCCCCCCGGCGCCGGCCGCCACGGCCGTAACGCCCGCAACGTCGCCGCCGCGTGCCGCGCCGGCCCGGCCCCGGCGGCGGCCGACCGCGCCGCGCCCTGCGCCCGCGCCGAAGTGCGACGCCCTTCTGCACCCCGCGCTGCCGCCCGCCGAGTCTCTGTCCGACGACATCCGGCTCATCCTGGGGCTCACTCAGGGGGCCGGCTACGATGAGCGCATCCGGGCCGCGCACCGGCTCGGCAAGGAACTCGGCGTGGACGAGCTTCAGGCCCTGTACTGGTTCCTGCTGCGGAAGGACGCGGGCGCCGCCGGGTCGCTCGAACACAACGCGCTGCGGAACGACGTCCTGGCCGCGCTGCTCAAGCAGGCGGCCGGGCCGCCGTACGGTCTGGGAGAACTCATGCTGGCCATCTATCGGGACAGCGACCAGGACCCGGTGTGGCGCGGCTACGTGGTGCAGTACTTCGCGCCCTTCTACGAGGCGCAGTGGCCAGGTGCGCGGCAGGACCCGGAACCGGGCGCCGAACTGCGGGCCGCGATGGAAGCCGCCTGCTGGGACGCCGTCGATTCACCGCGGAGCTGCGTCGCCGGGGCGGCCCTGATCGGGGTCGAGCGCCTGTCCCGGCGCTACCCGGACATGCAGCGGGACCGCATCGGCACTGCCGCGTTGAGTCTGGCCGCGAACCCGGACACCAGCATTCAGACACGGGTGACCGCCATTCAGATCTGCGGGGCAACCGGGAACGTGGCGGCGCTGCCGGCCGCCGTGGCAGTCGCCCAGGACTCCGGCGTCAGCCTGCCGCTGCGCCTGGCTGCAATCGCCGCCATCGGCGCTCTGGGAGCGCAGGAGCACAGGAGTATTCTGACGGCATTCACGGCCCCGGACGCGGAAGGGCAAGGCACGCCCGCGGCGCCCTCCGCGGCCGGACGTGCCGGCACCGACAACGGACGCGAGCTGCTCAGAAACGCCGCAGGCGCGGCGTTGCGCAGGATCGAGGAGCGCGCCCACGAATAGCCGCCCGTAACGCCGCGGAGACACCAACATGTCTGTCGCAACCGATGTCGTAGATTCCGGTCACTGCGTCACTGAGTCACTGCGTCACAACCCGGACCGCGTAACGCATCGGCGCCGGCCGTCGCAATGACATGCGACGCCATGACGGCAGGAGAACGTTTTCGACCGTACAGGCATAGAGGAACATGGCCATGGCTCTGACAAAGACGATGCTGGGAACGCTGCTGAACCTCCGGTCCCTGCCGGTCCTCATGCGTGTCCGCCCCCTGGCAAGGGGCGCGGCGCTGGGCGCGATGCTGGCGTTCGCCGGAGCGGTCTGCGTCATGCCCCGCGCCGCATACGCGCTGGCCGGGCAGGAGTCGGGCGACGGCGGGCCGAACGTGCCGATCGTGCCCCCCGACGACGACGAGGTCACGCCCCCGCCGCCCTCCCTCTGGCAGTATGGCGCTATCGCCTGGTACCTGGAGATTGACAGCGAAATGGGGCGCCCGTTCGAGGGTGTGAAATCGTACGAGCCGGGAGCGATCGCTAACTGGTCGGTCACCAGCCCCTGCCGTCAGACCGCGCAGCAACGCTTCGTGGCCCACAGGGCGACTTGGCACTCTGCAAATTACCAGTTCCAGACCGCCGGGAATGAGACCGAGGTCACCCCCGCGGACCACGGCTCGATTACCATGAACGGCAACATCGTGCTGACCGTCGCCTGGCAGAAGCAGTACTACCTCGATGTCAGCGTCGGCGAACACGGGAGCCTGGACATTGGCGACGGCTGGGTCGATGCCGGCACGCTGACGATCACCGCTTCCCCCGAATCCCATTACCATGTGGTATGGAGCGGCGATGTCCCGGACGACCGCCTGACCGCCAATCCGCTCGTCCTCAACATGGACCAGGCCCGCACGGTCGCGGCGTCCTTCGAACTCGACACGCACACGGTGACCGTCGAGGCGGAGAACGGCTCGACCACTGGGGCCGGCACCTACCCCTACGGCACCGTCATCGAGTTGACCGCCACGCCGAACCCGAACTACGACTTTGCCGGCTGGGGCGGCGATCTGGCCGGCTCGGAATCGCCGAAGACCGTGACGGTCCAGGGCGACATGCTCGTCACCGCCTCGTTCACCCGCTCGCCGCGCTTCTCGCGGCAGCGCCTCTCGGTCGACGGGGCGCACGGCGCCTGGTTCGAACTGTACACCGATTTCTCCGGCGGCTGGGAGTCGGACCTGTCCGTCTGGGGCCGGACCGCCAGCGTCAGCAGCTACCTGGACCAAGTGGTCCTGGCGAGGGACGGTGCGGGCTCCTTGACGGACGACTTCGAGGCGGATGCCGTGGGCGACCCGCCAGCCGGCTGGACCTTCAACACCGCATGGGGCGACCGCGGCCTCGTCCGCGTGGTGGACACCCCGGTCGCCGCCGGGCTCCGGGCCCTGCACGTGACCACGGACGCCAGCGGCCCCCAGGGCGTGTTCAAGGCGGGTTCCGCACTGGACGCCGGGTTCTCGCTGGCCTTCGACGCCTATGTGCCGGCCGGAGTCCCGGCCAGCACCGCGGTCGGCAGCATCGTCTTCGACGGGGTCGCCGTGACTCTGGCGACGGACGACGCCGGCGCGATCCTGGCGCTGATCGAGAATCCTGGGGTCGGCAACGCCGTCACGGTGGCCGAACTAACGGCCGGCGCGTGGCACCACCTCGTCCTGGAAATGGAGCGGGAGGACGACACGGATGCCGACGGCCTGGCCGACGCGTGGGAGGTCGCGCAGTTCGGCGACCTCGCACAGGGTGCCACAGAAGACCCCGACGACGACGGGCTCGACAACTTGGACGAGTACTACGCCGGAACGGACCCGAACGCCCCCGACACCGATGCCGACGGCATGCCCGACGGCTGGGAGTGGACCAACCGGCTTGACCCTACCGCGGACGACGCTGCTGCCAACGCCGACGGGGACGACTACACCAACCTCCAGGAGTACCAGAACGGGACCGACCCGAACGTCGTGACCTACGCCCTCACCATCGCCAGCAGCCATGATGGGGTCGACAACCTCGGCACACCCCAGGGGGCAGGCCTCTTCGACGCCGGCACGACCGTGGCCTGGTCGGTCACGACCCCGGTCCCGGCCGCGGCCGACGGCAAGCGCTACGCCGCGCAGCCCGCGTCCGGCAGTGTCGTGCTCGACGACCACACCACGGTGACGGTGAACTGGAGCATCGAGTACCGCGTCACCGCGACCGCGACGGCAGGCGGCAGCGTGGACTTCACCTCAGGATGGTTCGGCAGCGGCGCGGCGGTGACCGTGACCGCAACCGCCGCCACGCACTACCACTTGGCCGCTTGGTCGGGCGACACCGTGGGCGCCACGATCGACGGGAACAGCATCACGGTGGCCGCCGATCAGGCGCGGAACGTGACCGCGGAGTTCGAGATGGATACCTATGCCCTGACCATTCTCAGTGATCGCGGCGACCCGGCCGGGGCCGGCCAGTATCCCTACGGCAGCATGGCCATCTGGGCCGTGACCAGCCCGGTCGACGGCGAGCCGGGCCAGCGGTTCGTCGCCGACGAGGCCAGCGGCCAGGTCACGGTCTTCGAGGACACCACGGTTGCCGTCAGGTGGACGACTCAGTATAGCTTCGACCTCGCCGCCGAGCACGGCGGCGCCAGCGGCGCCGAGCCCGGCTGGTACGACGAAGGGACGCAGCGCACGCTGACCCGGCAGGACCCCGACCCCGGCTACCACTTCCTGCGCTGGGAGGTCAACGGTGCGCCTGCGGGTTCCGACTCCGGCCTCGTCGTGACCATGCAGGGGCAGAAGCAGGTCGTCGCCGTGTACGAGCTGAACGCTGTCGGCCTCGACGTCTCCGCCACCGACGTCACCGTCCAGGAAGACGGAACGAACACGTTCACCGTCGCCCTCACGGCCCAGCCGACCGCAACGGTCACCGTGACCGTCGCCCGGGCCGGCGGCGACTCGGACATCGGCGTCGGGGACGGGGCAGCCCTGACCTTCACCACGACCGATTGGGGGCTCCCTCGCACGGTAACCCTTGCTGCGGCTCTGGACGCGGACGCCGGGAACGGTCAGGCCGTGATCGAGGTCTCCGGCCTTGGGTTGGACTCTGCAACCGTTACGGCAATCGAAGTGGATATCGATGCGAACCTGACGGTCACGGACGGCACAGGCTCCGGCGTGGTCAGGAAAGGTGTTGCCGCCCCGATCGCCGCTGACACGCCGGCCACCGGTTACCACTTCGCGAACTGGACGGTGTCCCCGGAAGGTGCCGGCGCGCTCGGCGACGCGAGCCAGGCGTCCACGACCGTGACGCTGGCCGCAGATGCCGCGGTCACCGCGCACTTCGCGCTGAATGAAGTCAGGCTGATCCTGTCCGCCACCGCCGTGCAGGTCCCGGAGGGCGGCTCGGCCGGGTTCACCGTCGCCCTCAGCGCGCAGCCCATCGCCGACCGGACCGTCACCGCAACCTGGAGTTCCGCCAACGCCGACCTGTCCGTGACCGGGGACGCCAGCCTGACCTTCACCACTGACAACTGGGCCACACCGCAGACTGTGACGCTCAGCGCCGCGGAAGACAACACGGACGCGGCCGACGAGACCGGCGTGCTGAGCGTGGGCGCCGCCGAACTGACGCCCCTCGATGTCGCCGTGACGTCGGTAGACAACGACTATACGCTCACCGCCACGGCCGCCCACGGCACCACGAACCTATCCCATACCAGCGTCATCGCTTCGGACGCTGGCGCGGTGACGATTGCTGCGACGCCCGATCCCGGTTACCACTTCGTCAACTGGACTGTGTTCCCGGTTGGGACTGCGGTTCCGGGTGACGCGAGCCAGGCGTCCACCACCGTAACGCTGTCGGCCGATGCCACGGTCACCGCGAACTTCGCACTGAACGAGGTCCGCCTAGTCCTGTCCGTCACGCAAGTTCAGGTTCCCGAAGGCAGTTCGGCCAGCTTCACGGTTGCCCTGACCGCGCAGCCGGTCGCCAGCCGCACCGTCACCGTCAGCCGGACTTCCGGCAGCGACAAGCTGTCCGTGACCGGTAACCCCGAGCTTGTCTTCACGACCGGTGACTGGGAGTCGCCCCGGACCGTGACGGTCAGCGCCGCGCTCGACAACGACGACGCGGCTGACGAGACCGCGACGTTCACCGTGGCCGCCGCGGACCTCGCGCCTGTTTCGGTCGGCGCCACTGCCGTCGATGACGACCACACCCTAACCATCGCCCAACCCGAGCACGGCACGACCACGCCATCGGGCAGCATGGTCGTCGCGGCCGGGGCCGGTGCGGTCGAGATCGCCGCGACGTCCGACGCGGGTTACGAGTTCGTGAACTGGACCGGCGACGTGGCCGGCGTCGCCAACGTCAGTGCCGCGTCCACCACAATCACGGTCATCGCCAATGCCGCCATCGGCGCCAACTTCGCCCTGAGCAACGTCCAACTCCGCGTTTCCGCACGGCAGGTCGCGGTGCCCGAGAACGGCACCGCTACGTTCACCGTCGCCCTGACGCATGAACCTGCCGGCAACGTCACCGTCACGGTTGAGCGGTCCTCGGGCGACACCGAGCTGAGCGTCCAGACCGGAAGCAGCCTGACGTTCACCACGACCGACTGGGAAACCCCGCGGACCGTGACGCTCCAGGCGGCAACGGACAACGTCGACGCCACCAGGGCCGCCGTGTTCACGGTCAGTTCGAGCTACGCGGGCGTCGCCTCGGTCCAGGTCGCCGCCACCTCAGTGGACAATGACTTTGCCGCCACCGTCACGCACGACGGAAGCGGCACGACCGCACCGGACGGTGTCGGGGTGCAGGTCTCCGGCTCGACTCCGCTCGGTATCGGCATCGTCGCAACGCCTCAGGACGGACACCACTTCGTCAATTGGACCGCGGCGCCGAGCTCGGCCGGTACCTTCGCAAACCCGACCGCGGCATCCACCACGATCACGCTGACCGCCGATGCCACGGTCACCGCACACTTCGCACTGAACGATGTCCGCCTGGCGCTGTCCGCCACGCAAGTCCAGGTTCCTGAAGGCGGCTCGGCCACCTTCACGGTTGCGCTGTCCGCGCAACCGGTCGCCAACCGCATCGTCACCGTCAGCCGAACGTCCGGCAGCGACAAGCTGTCCGTGACCGGTAACGCCGAGTTCATCTTCACGACCGGTGACTGGGACTCGCCCCGGACCGTGACGCTCAGCGCCGCGCAGGACAACGATGACGTTGCCAGCGAAACCGCCGTAGTCAGCGTCGACGCCGCGGGGCTCTCTCCGGTCGACCTCGCCGTGACCTCAGTCGATGACGACCTTGCCCTGGCCGTAACGCCCGGCGCGCATGGCGCCACGAGCCCGTCGGGGGTCAGTTTCCTCACAGCCGGGACCGGGCCGGTCGCCATCAACGCAACAGCCGACGATGGCTACCACTTCGTGAACTGGACCGGCGATGTCGGGGGCGTCGCCAACGTCAACTCAGCGTCCACGGCGGTCTCCCTGACGGCGAATTCCTCGATCACCGCCAACTTCGCCCCGAACAACGCGCAGTTGAGCGTTTCCACCGCGTCGCTCACCGTACCCGAAGGCGGCACCCGAACCTTCTCCGTGGCCCTGACCGCGCAGCCGACGGGCGCTGTAACCGTCAACGTAGCGCGAGTCACCGGGGACGTCGACCTGACCGTCACGGGCGACGCAACCCTGACTTTCGAGAGCGGGAACCGGCCCTGGAACGTGCCCCAGGCCGTCACGGTGACCGCGGTCGAGGATGACGACACAACCAGCGACAACGCCGGCTTCCAGATTACGGCCGAAGGAATGAACCCGGTGTCCGTGTCCGCCAACAGCGTCGAGAACGATGCCACACTCACGGTTGCCCATGGGTCGGGTACGGGGGTGGTCACGATGGGCGTGGCGACGGGGATCGCCGCAGAGGCACCGCCGACCGGGTATCACTTCGACCGCTGGACTGCCGCACCGGCAGGAGCCGCGGCCTTCGCCGATCCGACCCAGGCGTCCACCAGCGTCACTCTGTCTGGCAACGCCACCGTCACGGCCGGGTTCGCCGCCAACCAGCCTCGCCCCGTCGTGACCCCCGCCACCGTGCAGATCGCCGAAGGCAGCACGGCCACGTTCACCGTGGCCCTGTCCGAGCAGCCGGCCGGGGACGTAACCGTTACCGTGGCCAGGACCACCGGCGACACGAGCCTCACGGTCGACTTGGGTGCCAGCCTGGTCTTCGGCACGGGCAACTGGGACGAACCCCAGACCGTGACGCTCGCCACCGCCGAGGACAACGCTGACGTCGATGCCGGCATGGCCGCTATCACCGTCACCGGTCCGGGTACTGCCACGGCTACCGTGACCGCCATCGAGCAGGACAACGACTTCATCCTGCGGGTGGTCAGCGCTGGAAACGGCTACGTCACCCCGTCCGGGAGCAACGTATGCGCCAAAGACGCCGAGGTCCCACTGTTAGCCGTGGCCGATCCGGGGTACCACTTCGACCATTGGACAGTGTCACCGCCTGACGCCGGAGTGCTTGGCAACGCAAGCCTGGCGTCCACCACCGTGACGGTATCTGCCAACGCCACCGTCACCGCGACCATGGCGGTCAACAACGTCCAACTCGCCGGCTCAACGACGTCTCTCCCGGTCCCGGAGGGCGGCAGCGCCAGCTTCACGGTCGCGCTCACCGCACGGCCCCTAGCCGATACAACCGTGCAGATCGCGGTGCAGCCCGGCGGCGACCCGGATCTCTCCGTCCAGTCCGGCGCCACCCTGACCTTCACGACCGGGAACTGGAACGCACCCAAGACGGTCACCGTCCATGCCGCGCCGGACAACGGCAACGCCGCCAACGGCCAGGCCCTGCTGACCGTATCGGGCGGCGCCGCCACCCCGGTAACCGTCACCGCAACCGAAATCGACGACGACTTCACCCTGACCGTGAGCGTGCAGGGCGACGGCGAGACCGATCACGCCGGAACCTCGGTGCACGTGGCCAACGCCGTCATCACGATCGCGGCTATCCCGGGACCGTACCAGCAGTTCGCCGGCTGGACCGGAGAGGTGCCCGCCGGACACGCCTCCGACAATCCCCTCGACCTGACCATGGACGCGCCCAAGTCCGTGACCGCCACCTTCACGCCCGCTTCGACCGTCTACCATGCCCGGCTCACCGCCGGTGACTCGTACACGCCGTGGACCAACGTCCCCGCCGACTTCTCATCCGGCCCGGGCAGCGACCTGACCGTCGCGGTCGAGTCCGGCCGCAAACTCTACATCGACAACGCCGCGCTAGCCGTGGCCGGCACGTCCACGCTCGCCGACGACTTCGAGACCGGCTCGGTCGAGGCCTTCCCCGCCGGCTGGACCGTCACCCCGGCAGGCGGCGACGCCACCGGGATCGCGATCGTCGAGTCTCCGGTTGCCGCAGGGGCGAGGGCTCTGCGGCTGCAGGCCGCGGGCGCCGCGGTCGGCAGCGTGCGCACCGGTTCCGCGGCGGACGGCGATTCGGTCACGGAACTCGACGTCTACGTGCCGGCGACTCAGGCCACCAACACGTTGCTGGCCACGATCTGGTTCGGCCAGGTCGCCGTGTGCATCACCACCGATGCCAACGGCATACCACTGGCATCGCTGGCGAACCCGCCACGCGACGGCGTGCTCGCTGCGGTACCGCTCCGCTTCCATGCCTGGCAGCACCTCCGGCTCGAAATCGACAAGGCCGCCGACTCGGACACCGACCGGCTCGCCGACGACTGGGAAATGCAGCACTTCGGCAATCTGACGTCAGGCGCCGAAGCCGACCCTGACGGTGACGGCCTGACCAACTTCCAGGAGTACCGCTACGGAATGGACCCGCTCGACGACGACGTCGCCCAACTCGCCGACCCGGCGACGGCATACACCTGCGGCTTCGGCAGCGACGCAGACGCGCCCATCGTCGTCGGGCCGCTCGACGGTCAGGCGAAATGGCTCGTGCTCCAGGGCGATGCCCAGGTCGTGGCCGAGACCGATCCTAACGACGGCGCGGCCACGGGCAAGAACGTGCTCGAACTCGCGTCCGGCGCCATCGTGGCGCATTTCTTCGAGCCCGGCACGGCGACCGTCATGTGGCAGACCGTCCGGTGCATGCTCCAACCGCACGTACTGGATGACCCTGCCGACATAGATCCCACTCTGAACGTGTTCTTCGATGTGGATCAGAATGGACGTCTCGCCGTGCTCGGCCCGCAGGGCTTCCAGACCGACGCCGACCCGGGGCGCGTCATCCAGGCCGGCGAGTGGCATCGCGTCGTGGTCCGGTTCGACTATGCCGCTCAGACCTGCGACCTTTATCTCGACACCGAACTGGTGTTCGAAGACGTGCCGTTCCGCAACGCCGGTGCCACCGGTTACGACGCGTTCCGGTTCGGCGGCGGCAGCGCCCCGGTCGTGCTCGGAAGCGTCGCCGTAGGCACAGCCACGCCCCCTGGCCTCAGCGGCGCCACCGCCGATCTTTACGCCTACACGTTCACCGTGAAGCCGGGCACCAGCCTGCTGTCCGTTCCTCTGGAGATCGTCGAGGCCAACGGCGTCGCCTGCACCTCGCCCCCGGATGTCGAGCGCGTCTTCCCGCGCAATGTCTTTGACACGGTTCGCGAACTCGGCAGGGACGGGCATTATCGCCCGGCATCGCAGATCGAGCCGGGCCATGCCTATTCGGTCGAGAACAGGTGGGACTACCCGCACCTTGTCTCCATCGTCGGCCGCGTGCCCGCCGCGGCTACCCGCATTCTCTGGCCGGGCTGGAACGCCGTCGGCCCCCTGAGTGCCGACGCGTCGGCCTGGATGTACGTCGCCGGTGTCGCCGCGAACGCCGTCTACGCATACGACGACGGCGAATTCGGGGAAGGCAAACAGGTGTCGTTCACCGATCTGTTCGTGCGGCCCGGCGCCGGCTATCTGGTCCGCTGCACCGCGGCGTCCGACCTGACCATCACACTCCGCAGTGCCAACGTGGACGCGGACGGCATGGCGGATGTCTGGGAAGCCTGGTACCTGCCCGGGCCGGACCACGAAATGGGCTACGATGACCACGACGCGGACGGACTGACCAATCTGCATGAGTTCCTCATCGGCACCGACCCGGCCGATGCGGACTCCGACCACGACGGACTCAGCGATGGACAGGAGATTCTCGGCTTCAACTTCAACGGCCACGTCATCCACACCGACCCGCGCAACCCCGACAGCGACGGGGATGGCATCTCAGACGGCGACGAGGCGGCTGGCATCCTCGTCGGCACAACGACGTACTGGACCAACCCGGCCAACGCCGACACGGATGGGGACGGGCTGGCAGACAACGACGAGGTCAGGCTCGGCACCGACCCGACCAGGAGCGATACCGACGGCGACGGGCTCGCCGACGGGGCTGAAGTGTCTGTATACGGCACCAATCCTGCGAAGGCCGACACAGACGGGGATGGCCTCGGGGACAAGTGGGAGATCGACCACGGACTGCGCCCTGACCGGGCCAATCCCCTGCAGGCGGCCATCGATGCCGCCCACGACGGCGAGACGGTCACCGTCCTGCCCGGGACCTACTCAGGCGGCCTCCGCTTCCCCACCGCGAGAACCGTCACGCTCTCGGGCAGCAACCCGGCCGACTGGACGGTCATCCAGAGCACCATCCTCCAACTGCCGGTCGGCGGCCAGGGGGCGGTCGTGACCTTCGACGGCACGCCGGCCGGGACCGCCCTGATCGGCGTCACCGTCACCGGCGGCTCGGACTCCGGCATCGTCTGCCGCAACACTGCACAGGCCCGCGTATCGGGGTGCGAGGTCCGCAACAACTCCGGCGTCAACGGCGGCGGCATCCGTTGCGACACGAACGCCGCCGTAACGGTCGCCGGATGCGCGATCCGTGGGAACGACGCGGATGACGGCGGTGGTGTCTATGCCGATGCCCAGATGACTCTCAGCGGCTGCCGGATCAGCGACAACTGGGCGGGAGTGGCCGGCGGCGGGTATTGCGCTGCGGACAACAACCAGCGCCCGCAGCAGATCGTCAACTGCATCTTCACCGGCAATTCCGCTCAATACGGAGGCGGACTGCAGCTCTCCTACAACATGCCCCAGGTGACGGTTGCCAACTGTACCATCGTCGGCAACACGGCACGCATCTTCAGTGCCGGGACGCAACGATATGGAGCCGGGGGTGGCGTCTACCTTCGGTCGCCGGCGGGAAATCAGCAGTATCTGACCCGGATACTGAACTCCATCATCCATGGCAACACCGGGTCCGACTTGGAGCGGCTGGAGTCGGTGTGGGTGCAGCGCGGGTTCTCGGGATCGTGGCGAAGCAATTACCGGTACAACTACGACAATATGACCAACTGCTGCGTCCCGGCCAACGTCACCGGCGGCGTCAACATGATTCACGCCGACCCGCTGCTCGACAGCGACTTCCGCCTCGCCTATCCCTCGCCGTGCGTCGACGCCGGCGCAAACGATCCCATCCTCAGTGCGTTCACCACCGACTTCTTCGGCGACCCGAGGATCTTCCCCGCCAACGGCAAGGTGGACATCGGCGCGGACGAGTTCTACGATCAGGACAGCGACCATGATGGTATGTCCGACGGCCTCGAAGTTGCGCACGGATGGAATCCCTATGTTGCCGATCCCGACTCGGATGGCGACGGCCTGCCGGACGTGCTCGAAGCCCTCCTCGGCACCGACCCGCACAAAGCCGATTCGGATGGTGACGGCCTCGACGACCACTGGGAACTCACGGCGTCTCTGCTGCTCTTGGGCGACGACGCCGTCGACGGCACAGGACCGGCGATCGATCCTCCCGCACTCCGCCGATGCAGAGTGCTGCTCCAGACCGGCTTCCTCGCCGCCTACGGCTTCAACCCGGCTAGCGCCGACACGGACGGCGACGGCATCCTCGATGGCCGGAGCGATACCGATGGCGACGGCATGAGCGACATCAACGAGTACCTGCTCGGCGGCATTGCGGACTTCCGAGTCCCGGACGGGTACCTGCGGCCACCGGACGACATCGATTTCTCCGAGCAGACAGGCGGCGGTGGCGGCGGGTATAATACCTCCCCCAGCGGCTTCTTCACCCTTTCTCCCCCGCCGCTGTCAAACGGCGAAAGCTATTCCCTGAAGCGGTGGCAGAATGTGGCCAACGAGCCCAACACCTTCATCTGGATCTCTTTCGTGTGCAGGTTCCAGACAGCCCATGTGTTACCCGACGAACTCGTGCCGCTCTCGCTCGATCTGCCTGACGCGCCAAGGCGCCTCGACAATCTGGCCTTCGACTTGGTCGGACGCAGACTCTACGTCTGGCACTACGACCCGGCTGCTTCCGCATGGCGCTGGTCCAAGGTCTCCGATGCCCGCGTCCACCCGGACGAGTGGCTGTCGATCAGCATTCGTTACGACTACGCCGAGTTGACCGCCGAAATCTGGCTCGATGGCGTCCTCCAAACCACGGTTGGCATCACTTCCCTGACCGGCAACTTCCGCGGCTTCTATGCGGACGCCCAGGGACTCGCGGGCAACCTCGATCTCAGCTACATCGGGGTGTTCGATCCGCCCGACCACAACGAAGGGGCCCCCATCCATGCCGTCTACCATCTGGACTACGGATGGAACCTGATCTCATTCCCGTTCTACAGTACCAAAGGGCTCCGGAAGTACGCGAACATCGTGCCCTGCATGTGGGCTTGGGATCCCGCCACCCAGAGATACGTCAAACCGCAGACGATCAGGAAGGGGGCTGCGTATTGGGTCTACTGCGCCACGCCGGGCGGGAAGACCATCATGGTCTCAGGTTGGGCTGGCGCCACCAACCCGGCAGCGCAGGACGAGTACACTCTGGAAACACGCCAGATCGCTCTCGTGCAGGGCTGGAACTTCGTGGGGCCGGCAACGGAAATCTCTGTGGCTGGCGCGCGCATCGCCGGGTCGGATGGCCGCTACGGCCCGGTCTGGTACTGGAACACAACGACGGGCAAGTACGACAAAGCAGCGTGGGACAACCCGGATCTCCTCCAGTGGGGGCGAGGCTATTGGATAAACATGATCTCCGTGCAAGCCCCGATGAACCTGCTGCGCGACAGCGATTTCGACTGGCTCGACGACGCGTCGGAGCCGTCTGTAAACCGGGGAACCGCGGATGCCGATCACGACGGCGTCCCTGACTGGGCGGAAGACTCCGACGGCGACGGCCTGAACGACCTCAGCGAGTACTACTGCGGGACAAGCAGCAACGCCAGCCAGGATTTTGACAACGACGGCATGCCTGACCTGTGGGAGGCGGAGAATGACTTCATCCCCACCAACCCCGCCGACCGCAACTTGGACGCTGACAGCGACGGCCTCTCGAACTACGAAGAGTGGCTCGCAGGCACCGACCCGCGCGATCCCGACACTGACTACGACGGCCTCGGAGATAAGGCGGAAATCACCGCAGGAACAGACCCTCTGAAATGGGACACCGACGACGATGGTCTGGAGGACGGCGCCGAGGTCTATACGTACCACACAGACCCGCTCGATCCGGACTTCGATGACGACGACATGCCCGACGGCTGGGAGGCCGCTCACGACCTGGATCCATTGGTCAATGACGCGAATGCCGACCCTGACCATGACGGGCTCGTCAACCTGCAGGAGTTCCTGCACGGCTGCGACCCGCACAAGGCCGACTCGAACGGGGATGGACTCCAGGACGGCACGCCGATCCGGCTTGCGGGCCTGGCCACGTCGTATGTCGTCAAGGAAGGCGGCAACATAGCCATTTCGCTGTATCTCAACGGCAAGCCTGGCACGGTGGCAACCGTGACCGCCACGCTCAGCGGCGCTCCCGCGTCCGTTACCGTCGCACCCTCATCCGTCGCGTTCACGGACGTGAACTGGAACCAACCCCAACTTCTGACCCTGACGTGGCCGGTGGACGCGTCGGAAACCGTCGATCAGACCGCCGATCTGGTCCTTACACTGAGTTTCCAGGGAAATCTCTGGGAATCCTTCACTCGCACGGTCCCCATCGTCGAACACGATTCGGGACTGCCGTTGCGCCTGCCGTCGGTCACCCCCATCTACGTAGTCGAGGGTGGCCACACCAGCCTCCCCGTCAGCCTGCGGTATCCCCCGTCGGCCGACGTCACGGTCAGCCTGTCTCTCGGTACGGTCACCGACGCGGCGCTCACCCTCGCCCCACTGTCCCTCACGTTCACCGCCGCGAACTGGAACGTGCCGCAGTATGTGCTCCTCTCCTCTTCCGTGGACACGAATTCGTCCAACGGCAGCGCGGTCCTCAGCGTCACCACGATTGGCCAGACCGCCGCCATCAATGTGGTGGAACTGGACACCCAGAATCCAGTCAATCCGGCGGTGGTCCTGACCGACGCCGCTTTGCGCACGGATGAAGTCGTCCGCCCCGTCGATGGGCAGTTGGCCATGTACTACGCGTTCACCGGCCCGGCCGACGCGGTCGTTCAGGTGTTGGACAACGGCCAGGATGTCACGGCCCAGTTCACCATCAACCGCAGAAATGGCATTCTCGAACTGCTCTGGTCGGCGCCCGTGCCCGGACTGCACAGCTTCACGCTGCGGTTCGCCAAGGACGGGTGGTCTTGTGGCCAGACGATCACGTTCCTGGTCGATTCCGCGTCGCCGGTCACCACAGCCACGGCATCCGCCAGCCCGGTGAACGGCTATTACACCGCCCCGATCACGATCGATCTGACCTGTTCGGAGAGCAACGCCACCATCTACTACACGCTGGCCGGCTGTACGGTCGAGCCCGGCGACCTGCAGACCAGCTCGGGGCGCCCGCCCGTGCTCGGCATCCAGGTCAGCCGCAATTCCATCCTGCGGTTCTTCGCGGTGGACGCGGCGGGCAACCGGGAGACGGTGAAGACGCAAGCCCTCCTGTTCACCCCCATTCCGGCCGGACCGGCGTCGTGCTGGATGATGATGATTGGCACGGGGGCCGCCACCGTCGCCTGGACCGCAGTGGTGCCTCAACCCGCGCACTACCGGGTCTACCGTGCGAGCGGCACGCTCGATGTTGCCATGCTCAAGCAGAGCCAAGCCTCGCACTTCCCGCCGCCACAGGAACTGCGTTTGCCGCAAGGAACGGTACTTGGAACGACGACTTCCTTCGGCGACGTAATCGGTCCGCCAGGCGCCACCTACTGGTATGGCGTGACCGCCGTGGACGCTGACGGGATCGAAAGCTCGCTGTCACCGCTGGCATCGGCCGACGTCAACTGGAGCGGCGCCACACAGAACCTGGCAGACGCAAAGAGGATGGCCACGACCTGGCTCCTCGCCAGCCAACTGCCGAACGGTTCCTGGGGCGATCCTTTGGCGGACGCGCAGCACCAGGCCCTGCCGGAAGACCACGCGCGGCTGATCAAGACGAATCAGGCGTTGCGGGGACTGCTGGCGGCAGGTGTGCGCAACCCTGGCGTCTGGCAGGGGTTGGCCTTCATCCGCGGCGCGGACCGGAACTGCAACCGGTTCGCGGGCGAGACGTATTACACCCTGCACTACGGTGCACAGCAGGCCCTTTCCTGGAACGCCACTCACGGGCTGTTCTTCCTGGCTGACACGGTTCCCAACACCAGTCCTATCCAGGTGCAAGGCTGGGGGCTTGGACCTCAGCGCCTGTTCAGTCCCACCCCGGTAGAAACCGCCCTGGGGATTCTGGTGTGCAGGATCACCGATACGTTCAGCCTCGCACTCGATTTCGATTCGGCCACAGTAGGGCGGTTCGGCTGGCAGCCCGGCGGCGCCCCCAGCGTGTTCGTCTCCGCCATGGTCTACAACGCATTGGGCGCTATGGGCGTCGCCTACGATGCAACCTGGATCGTGAACGGTCAGACCTCGGCCGGGGCTTTCGGCAATGGCGTGGCCGGCGTCGCTGATACGGCCGCGACGGTTGTCTGGTTGCCCGCTCTGAATGATACCCAGAAAGCCAATGCCAGGAACTATCTGATCTCCTGTCAGCAGCCGGACGGTTCCTGGCAGAACAGTGATTCCGCACCGGACCCCCACCTGACGGGGCTCTGCCTGGAGGCGCTCTGCAAGTGACGCGCGGACGTTGCGATCCCCGCGCCAGATCGGCATATTAGGGAGACTTCGATCCATGACAACCCTACGCATCAGATCCGAGTCCGGTTCCGGTCCCTCGCAGGCGCGGAAGCGGGCCGTCCTGACCCTGCCCTTGGCCGGGTGCTTCCACTCCGGCACGGTCTTCCGCCTCAGACGCGCCGTCGTGCTCGTCGGGGCGTTGTTCGCCGCGTGCCTTCTGGCCGCCCGGGCACGCGCCTCGGATCCCTTTCTTGACGAAAAGACCGACGAGTGCGACATCACGGCTCCCGAGCTAATCAAGCTGGCCGAGGATCTGCACCACAGCCCCGTCGACATCCTCAACTGGGTCTGCAACGAGATCACAACTGAAGTCTACGCGAAGTCCCGCAAAGGGGCCTTGACCACCTACTACACGGGAGGCGGGAATAACTGGGACAAGAGCTCGTTGCTGATCACGCTGTTGCGGATCAGCGGCATCCCGGCCCGGTATGCGCTGCGGGGCGAAACGCCGTACGTGGAGGCGTGCGTTCCCGAGAAGGCGGTCAGCGGCGCATCGACTGGCGGCGCCAGCCTGTGGGTTCCGCTTGTGCCTTGGATCAGTTTCGTGCCCGCGACTGGGGCGTATGGGGGACTGAACCTCTTCCCCAAAGGGGTGATCCCGGCTGAACTCAACTTCAGCTTTAAGGACTACCGCGCCAGTTTCAACGTCAAAGACCCGATCGAGCTGTTCGAGGAGCAAATCCAGGCTTACCTGAAGCAGAACTACAACGGCAAGTCGCTGGCGGACGTCGGCCTCAAGCGGAACATCATTCCCTGGGACTTCCATCTGCTCCCCGCTGTGCTTCCTGAACTTACATGGACGGGCACCGTCACCACCTCGGCGACAGTGCCGGAAGACTACCGCGCCTGGGTCGAGATCAGGCTGCAGACGACGGCAGGCTTCACCCGTACAAAGAAACTCTACCTGGCCCAGATCGCCTCGAAAGCCCTGGTCCTGGATGCGCCGGTCTCGGAGGCGAACTGCGTACCAGTGCTGAAACTCGATGGGGAGGCGCTGACATGGGTCAACGTGACCGGGTCTTTGGGCGCGACCGAGAGCTTCGTGCCTGTCTTCACGTTCAGCGATCGCACGGTTCTAGATGATGGCACGGTTCGGGATAGCACGGTTCAGGCACGCCCGGCGCACAAGCCCGGCGTGCTTGCGGCCCTGAACTTCGACGTGCTCTCGGCCAGTGCCCGCTGGGCGCGGAAGCTCAAGTCCGACCTGAACCTGGCCACGTATCCGGCCAGCGGCACGCGGGAGCAGCAGACCGCCTACCTGGCGAAGGCGGCAACATTTCTGGCGAACGGTTATTTCCTGCGCTGGCAGAATGCGGTCCGCCGGACCGATGAACTGCTCTACTGCCTTCACGACTTCGAGGATATGCCGTGCTTTGTCCAGATCTATGCGCAGCCCGACCTGGTCGCCGCCGACCCCTCCGATCTGACGCCGCTCGATATCACCGCGCCCTGGCACTGCGACGCGGCCGTGTTGAACCACGGGGGTCTGTACACCCCGGACGGCCAACCCTACGCTGTCGATTCGCCCATCAACCTTCTGGAAATGGACCTCAGCGGCTACGCCTCATCCAAGAACGAAGCCGCCATCTTCGAGGACTTCCAGGGCTCCCCGGCCCTGAGCACGGTGGCCGGACTGATGGCCGCCAACAAAGCCGGCATCGGCATCGCCGAGATTCACCGCGACGACTCGGACCCCACGAAGGTTTCCTACCAGGTCGGCAACGGGTCCGTTGAGTCGTACGATCTGCAGCAACTCAAGGGGCAGTTGTGCCGATTCGCGCTCAACACCAACAGGAGCAGACTCCGCAGCGGTCCCATTGACGACGACCAGTTCAGCGCGATCGAGTACACGGCGACCCTCGGTCCGGGAACCATTTCCTTCGACTACGCCGTGTCCAGCGAAGAAGGTCATGATTTCCTCGATCTTTACATTTTCTATACGGACGCCCAAGGTCTGGCTCAACGGATAGAGAGGAGGTGGGCAGGAGAGATGTCCGGCCATTTCTCGTTCACCAACACCCTTTCCGCGAGGAGTTTCAAGTTGCGGTGGGTGTACGAGAAGGACGACGGAGCAGCCGTTAACGCAGACATGGCCTGGATCGACAACGTCTCCGTCCCTGTCGTGGGGACGCCTGGCGTGACCTTCACCTTCGAAGCTGGCGAGTCGTTTCCCGGTCCCGGCTGGAACAGATACCCAGACCCCAACGGCAGCGGCAGCGTCGCGCCCTGGTCGATCGTCACGGACTCGCCCCTGCCGGACGAACTGGACGAGAGCACCGTGGATGCCGTCTACAGCAAGGTTTGTGCGCCGGTCAGTTTGCGCCAGGAGACCACGGTCATCATGCCGGTCAAGAAAGTGACCATCGAGAAGACCTACCAGAACATCACCCACAGCCTGACCGCCTCCGTCAGACTCGAGAGAACCATAACGAAGAAACAGGACGGGCACGGCGGCCTGTATGTCTACTCGGTCGAGAACGCCTATCTCTACGACCCCGGCTACGCCAGTGGCACCTCCAGCGGCAGCGGCGGTGCCTCCATGGACTTGCCTGACTACGCACTCGTCAACGACAGCGATTTGACAGCCCTCGGTCTGCTCGACGGCAACAGTGCCACCGCCGGACAGGTGACAGGGCAGAACACGACGTCCGACGGCCTGACCAGTACTGGGGTTGCTTCTGAGAAGACCGGGTGGGTTGAGCGACTGTTGAGCGCGGTCGCCGATCCCATCGACCCGGTCAGCGGCGAGTTCTACGCGGAGGAACTCCCTGACATCGCCATCGCGGCCCCGGGCGCCGACCTGTCGGTCCAGCGCACCTACCGCAGCCGCATTGACTACCACGGCCCATTCGGTGAAGGCTGGGCCTGGAACCACGGCGAGATGCTCGTCCTCACCACCGATGGTGGCATTCTCTACTATGACGAGCGCCAGACCGCGCACCGGATCAAGGTCGACCCCACCACCGAACTCTGGACCTACCCGCCCGGGGCCGATTTCCGCATCCAGAAGTTCTCAGATGGCACGTATACGGTCACGGAGAAGGATCTCACCCAACTGAAGTTCAAGTCCGATGGACGCCTCCATAGGAAGATGGACCGCAACGGCAACTTCTTCGACCTGGCCTACGGCGCCAACAACCTGCCGGTCTGGGTCTCCGACCGCCTCCTCCGCCGCATGACGTTCACCTACGACACGGTCCAGACCACGCGCGTGGCCTGCGTCACCGACCCGCTCAACCGCAAGTGCTGGTACGTCTACGGCGGCGCGAACTCGAACGCCGGCCGCGTCAGCACGCAACTCACCACCCCCGTTCAGACCGCCCTGGCCACCGCCCTGCGCCAAGCTGCCGGACTTCCCGAGGGCACTCCGGCCGTCACGTCTGCCGTCGCGCTCGGCGACGCTGGCGACCTGGTCGCGTACATTGACCTAGGCGGCAACGTCACAGTCTACAAGTACCTGCAGAATCAGACCGACAACCCGTCCAACAACCACAACCTGTGCACCTACTTCCTGCCCAACGGCGACTACCTCGAGGTCGGGTACTTCAAGAACGACACCGTCTCGTACCACCGCAACGCCAAGGGCGACACGTTCCACTTCCAGTACAGCTTCCTCAACCGCTACGCCGAGACCTGGAACGAGTCCGGCTACTTCCGCAAGATCTTCTGGGACGAGGGCGGCAACGTCACCCGCATCTCGACCGAAGACAAGACCATCGAATCCAAGACCTTCGATGTTAACCACAACTGCCTGACCAGCACCGACGGCAACGGATACAAGACTACGTTCGAGTACACGGACGAAAACGGTATAGACGACGGCCGCAACACCCCGAAGAGGATCACCACCCCCGACGGGGGCGTGCGCAGGTACAAGTACTTCTACGCCGGCACAACCGCGAATGACTTCTTCCGCCTCGTAAGCCTCAGGACATCCGACCCAAAGGCCAACGCCGGCGGCGTTGACACGCCGCGCTACGTGACCGAAACGGCCTTCACCAACGGGGTCACCAACCAGGGCAACATCGAGTCCATCACCTACCCGGCCGCCGCCGATGGCCAGCTTCAGCGCCGCACCGCCTACACCTACGACAAGTATGGAAACCGCACCTCGGCCGTTGAGCAGCAGGGCACAGGCAACTCCTTCTTCAACATTCCATACACCTATACGACCAGGGACTACGACCCGACCTATTACACCTGCCTGCCCAAGAAAGAGACCGACGGCTATGGCAACGTCACGCAGTATGCCTACGACGGTGCCTTCAACCTGCGCATCGGCCGCGTCGCGACCGTCACGCGCCCGGATGGCAGCCGCACCGCGTTCGAGTACAACGCCCTGGGCCAGATCACCCTGAAGAAGGACTACCGCGACCTGACTTACACAAGCTCGTTCGATACCGAGTTCTCCTACGACTGCAACCGCCAGCTCGTGGCCACCATCATCGCGCCCACCGCGCCCAACCGCGCCGTCACCACCAACCTCTACGACATCAGCCGCGACATCGTGTCCGGCGCTCAGATCGCGGCGGTCGTCGACCCCCTCGGCTACGAGGACTTCCGCGAGTACGACGCGGTGGGTAACCTGATCCGCCAGACCGACCGCAACGGCAACGTCACCACCTTCGAGTACGATGGCCTGAAGCGGCTCGTCGCCCGCACCGACGCCCTCGGCAACCGCACCACGTTCGACTACGACGGCAACGGCAACCTCATCACCCAGACCGACGCGCGTGACAACACCACCCGGTTCGAGTACGACGCCATGAACCGCAGGACCAAGGTCTGGCCGCCGTCCGTCACGCCCGCCTTCGGCGACAGCCACACGCCCAAAGCCACCGAGTATGCGTACGACCTCAACGGCAACCTCGAATACGAGACCAGGTACAAAGCCGAGACCGACGCTGCCGGCGTCAAGACCCGTTACGAATACGACCGCCTCAACCGCCTGGTCACGAAGACCATCAACTTCGGTGGCGCCGAAACGCGCGTCTGGCACTACGAGTACGATGTGCTCGGCCGTATCACCCGCGAGATCGGGCCCAGTGGGCACTACACCCAGACCGAGTACGATTCGCCGCAGTACGGGTTGCGCAACGTCGTGACCAGTCGGTACGAGAAGGTCAGCGACGGCGTCTACCAACTCCTCGCCCGCACCATCACGTTGGCCGATGAACTGGGCCGGCCCAAACAGACCATCGACCCGCGCGGCAACTCGCACTACACCGAGTACGACCCGCTCGGCCGCAAGAGCCGTGAGTATGACGACTCCGGCCCGTGGACCGAGTACGTCTACGACGACGTGAACAACCTCTCCACGCTACGCGTCCGCGATTCCGTGTCGCTCGCCATCGTGTCCGAGACCCGGTACGCCTACAGCCTGCGCGGCGAACGCACCCGCACCGCGCGCGTCCTGCAAGTCCCGGACGGCGGCCCCGAGGTCGAACTCGCCACCGGTGCCGTCCACGACCCGAACGGCAACCGCATCGTCAGCATCGACGAGGACGGATTCAGCACCGTCACCGGCTACGACGCGCTCAACCGCAAGATCACCGTCACCGACCCGCTCGACAACACCAGCGTCTTCGAATACGACGCCAACTCGAACCTGACCACGGTCTTCGATCCCGCCCAGGGCCCGACAGACTACGGCTACGACGAACTCAACCGCCAGACCTGGGCGCTGGACCCCTCATACAAGATGGTCACTGCGGACTACGACGACCTTGGCCGCGTTCTGGCCCGCAAGCAGGTGTCCGACCGCACCACCGGCGACGGCATCGTTACCCGCACCCTGTACAACGCCTTCGGCGAACCGTGGACCGTCACCGAGGCCGAGGCCACGCCCGATCAGGCCGTCACGGAGTATCACTACACGCCTGACGGTCAGCCGTCGACCGTCACCGACGCGAACACCCACACCCTCGGGTTCGCCTACGACGGCGCCGGCCGTGTCATACTTGAGACCGATGCGGACGGGGTGACGACGCGGGAAACGGTGCGCGATGCCGCCGGGAACCCGATGTACGAGGTCCGGCGTGACGGTACCGTCATCGGCCGCGAGTTTGACACGCTGAACCGTCTGACCTCGGTCTGGACCCTGCCGGTCGCCACCGCGACCAATCCCGCCGTCCGGCCCTCGACACTCGCCAACGCCGTGAAGCGCCAGACGTTCGAGTACGACGCGCTGTCGCGCCTGGTCCGCGCCGTGGACCACAACGACCCAACCACGACCAAGGACGACCGCGAAACGCGCTACGCCTACGACAGTCTGGGCCACATTGTGTCCGAGACCGAGGACGACAAGGCGGTGCTTAGTTACTGGGACGCGCGCTCGAACCGCAGCGCGCTGACCTATCCGGGCGGGCGCACCGTCACCATCGAGCGCGATGCCGCCACGCGGCCAATCACCGTCACGGACGACGGCAGTGCCGAGGCGTTCGCCCTGGAGTACGACGCGGCGTCACGGCTCACGTGCGTGCGCTCGCCGGGGTTGCAGCAACGCTTTTCCTACTACGACAATGGCAGCGAGTGGCAGCGCCACTTCGACCTAAAGACGGGCGCGAGTTACACCAACTTCGCCTGGCTCGACGTCACCGGCTACGACTTCCGCAATCTGGCCAACGCCGACCGCCGCATCCTGCCCAATCTCCAGTCGACCTCGACCTACGGCTACGACAACCGCGGCAACCTCACCGCCGCCGCCACGACCGGCGCCGCCGCCGCCACCCGCTCTTGGACCCTCGACAAAACCGGCAACTGGCAGACCCGGCTCGTAGTCCCGCCTTCAGGCGGTCCGGGTACGACCACGACCTACACCCCGAACGCCGACAACGAGTACACCGCCATCGACGCCACCACACCCACCTACGATGCCAACGGCAACCTCACCGCCGGTACCTTCCCTCGCCCCCTGGGAGAGGGCCAGGGTGAGGGTACGCAAATGACGTTTGCGTATGACTGGGCGAACCGCCTCGTCGCCGTGACCGTGGACGGCGTCACGGTCGCCACCTACACCTACGACGCGTTCAACCGCCGCGTCACCGCGACCACGGCGGACGGCGTCACGCGCAGCGTCTACGACGGCAGCCGCCTCATCGAGGAGTACAACGACCGCAGGCCCGCGGCAGGGCCGGTGCGGGCCTACGTCTACGGGGTCGGCCGCGTCCCGGTGTTCAGTGTCGATGCCGCCGGTACGGCCCGGTACCTGCTGACCGACCGCCAGGGCTCGGTCGTGGCGCTGACCGATGCCGCCGGGAATGTCCAAGAGTTGTACCGCTACACCCCCTACGGCGAGATGACCGTCTGTTCCGCTTCCGGCCCCCCCCTCGACACCCGACACTCGACACTCAACCCCGCCTTCGGTTTCACGGGCCAACGGTTCGACCCCGAGTCCGGACTCTGGGACTTCCGCAACCGCGCGTACTCGAGCGAACTAGGCCGGTTCCTGCAACGCGACCCCGCCGGCTTCGTCGACGGCTACAACATCTACCTCTACTGCCGCAACAGCCCGGTCAACTACACGGATCCGGATGGACGCACGGTAAGGATTGGCGGCGCGTTTGCCGCGGGATTTGCGGAAGGCGCCTGGAACGAGGCCACGGCTGTGGCCACGATCCCGTACAGGCTCGGGAACGTCGTGCACGACCAGACCATCGGCCAGTTCACCGGGCAGATGGTTTCGCCACTGGGCCAGCAGATGGAGAGCATGGCCCGCAACGGCGCTTCTCTTGGCGAGTCCTACGCCGAGTATGCTCTCATCATGTCCGGCTACCGCACTGGCAACGCCATCTACGAAGACATCAGTACCGGCTCGTTCGACGCGGGTTTCAGCGCCAACATGGCCAGCGTAGGTTTGCTCGCCGGCTCACCGTACCTGGCCACGTCCCCCACGGTTGCAGCGGTACTCAACACGGAGATCCGCCTGCCCTCGGGCAGTCAGATGATCGACGATGGCGGCGGCGGTGCAGTCGGCGGCTACCAAGTCGTGACCGGGGATGGTGCGGGAGGGACGGCCGCAGCCCAGGATATCGCGTCCTTGGAGCAGGCGCAACGGCTGATTGACCACGCGGTCAAGGAGTACCTGCCTGACCTGAAGCTGTCAGTCGCTCCGACATACGATCCACTTCTTGAGGTCCCAGGACGGTCGCTTTTGCGGGTCTATGATACGGGAGAAGCGGTTCCTGTGTACAGTAAGGTTGGGCCAGAATCGATAGCCAAGGGCTATGGAGACGTCGTCGACACAATTGTTCATGAGGAATCGCACTTGCGATGGCCGTCGCTGACAGAGGCGCAAGTTGAAGCCCTGGTGAAACGCTACTTTCAGAAGAGAGGCTGGTAGTATGGAGACGAACGACGAGCACACTTCTGCTTTCGACAAACTGGCATCTGACATACTCAAGTCAGAGACCAATGGACGTTGGTTGTGTCCTTCGTGTCATATCCCACTGAGTGTCAGGTTCGAAGCGTACGGGGAGGGCAAGACGGGACTCCGGGTGACATGCCCCCGATGTCTCACTCAGTGCAACATGGATGGCACGTTTCAGGTGCCCCAGTGGTATCTGGAATACCAACAGCCGTCGCCGAGTATCCAGATGCCGAAACGTGCTGCAGCGAGGCGAAACGGCAGGAAGAACGTGGAGGCAGGCGGGAAACCGGCCGGAGCACGGGAATCCGGAGTGTCAAACCTACCTTCTTGAGCACGTTTACCCATGACGGCAACCGGAAAGAACCCGCCTGGTTGACGGAGAACCGCAGCGGATGACGTCGGCCCGGAACAACATCGCACGACGGTGGTTGGCGGCGGCCTTGCTGGTGTGCTGTCTGCCCGTGCTGGCGTCGATCCCACGCGCGACATCGCCGGATTGCGAACTCCGCACACCAGCGAACTCCGCAGCCTGTGACCGTGCAACCGAATCCGGAGTGTCAAACCTACCTTTGTGAGCACGTTTGCCCATGGCGGCGTCCGGAGAGAACCCGCTTGGGTGACGGAGAACCGCAGCGGAT
>Ga0208961_1000172_pt1 | contig 32560 bp, 20 predicted proteins | sample RifOxyB3_FD_184034 | JGI IMG/M metagenome (GOLD analysis project Ga0208961, IMG submission 184034) | Groundwater microbial communities from Rifle, Colorado - Rifle Oxygen_injection B3 (SPAdes) | ecosystem: Environmental > Aquatic > Deep subsurface > Groundwater | place: Rifle, Colorado, United...
CAGGCCCGCTGCGAGGCGACCATGTACTTGCCCTGAAGGGGCAACGCATACCAGCCCAGGGCAGAGCGACAGCGTCACCCTGGGACCACGTGTCGCCCGGTGGCAAACGGTTGCCAGCCCGGGGGCGATTCAATACCGACTCGGGTCGCACCGGGTGAAACGGACGATCGGGAACCCGAACGAGGGCGCTGTTGCCGACTCGCGAGTACGCTCGCGGCAGAGGCCGGCGTTCAGTGCCAAGAACAGCGCCAGCGAAACCGTCAGAATCAGGCCCGCTGCGAGGCGACCATGTACTTGCCCTGAAGGGGCAACGCATACCAGCCCAGGGCAGAGCGACAGCGTCACCCTGGGACCACGTGTCGCCCGGTGGCAAACGGTTGCCAACACGGGACCGAGTCAATGGTGTGCGTCGTGGTCCACGAGGGCGTGAAGCAACCCGCTCACTCCACCGTCAAGGTCAGAGGCAAAGCCTTGTCCGGGATCCCACCCAGTAGGTCCCACACGCCCATGGCGCCGAACACCTGGCCCTTGCGGCAGTCGGCCGGGACAGTGAAGGTCCTGGAGAACGAACGCGTGGCGCTCGCCCCCAAGTCACCGAAGTAGAACGTCTTGCCATCCAGCCACGCATGACGCGACACGGTCCGGCACATGACTTTCGCGGCCGGGGTCGCGCTGGTGTTCTGAAGTTGCAAGGTCAGGACAAACGTCTTGCCCGGGCTCACGCGCGCCGGCCCGTCCACCTTCAGCCGCAGTCCCTCGCGCGCGCCCTTCGGCGCCGATGTATCGGACAACTGGATCCCGAGTGACTTGAGCAGATCCTCGCGACTGACCTCGAGCAAGACATCGCCGATCCGCGCCTGAGACAACGTCACGGTCACCTTGGGCCGGGACAGATCGTCGAAAAGGGCTAGGATCTGCTCGTCAGCGTCCACCACCATGCCGCCGGCATCCGACCTGACCGGCACGCCGTTCAGCCGAAATTCCTCATTGGGCCACGGCCCCAAGTCGGTCTTGTCGTTGCGGACCGCCGGGTCGCCGCGAATGGACTCGCCTTCCACCGCGCGGTGCCGGATCTTCTCACGGTCTGTCTCGTCGGGGGCCTTCAACTCCAAGACCTTCTGGTAGACCGGCACTTCGTAGTAGTTGGCCAATTCCTGTCGCGTGACCAACAGGCGCGGTTTGCCGTCCGAGGACGGCGCCAACTGGAATGAGAACGCCTCCCATTTCTCCGTCCGCAGCACCTCCTTGCGGATGACTTGCCCACGGTAAGTGGTGGACTCGACGTTGGTGCAACCTGCGATGAACAACGCCACGACGCCGACGACTGGCGCAAGCCAACTCAGGTTGCGCCGGTCGACCGTACCCCGGCACAACCGCCGGTCCGCCTGGGAGGTAGAAATATGTGACTTCACTTTTCGGTCTTCCCTTTCAGCCGGTTCAGTCGGTCCTGAATCCCACAGTCTTTGCTGGCCACCACGACAAAACCAATCTGCGGATAGGTGGCAAACGGCAGTTCGCCAAACGCCTCCCCGCTCGCCATGTGCAGGGCCGGATCCCAGACGGAGTACATGCTCACCGCAAAACGTTCACGCATCCGCCGCACCGTGATGTCTGTGCCCTCCCATACCGACGAGGTCCACACCGCGACAGGCAGACGCCGCTTGAAACTCCTCATCTCCTCCAAGGTCGGCAGGCTAAACACCTGCCGGTTCTGATCCGTCACCCAACGGCAGAACTCGTTCGCCTTGTCCCAAGTCACCGCCTTGATGGGAGTGTCAGGAAGCATATCGGGGCCCTGACCGCCTGTCACCTTGACCCAATGGCCATACTCCTTCTCGGACACCGGAGCCTGGGAGATGTAGAAGGAGTTCTTCTCGGATTCCACCAGGACCATGCTCAACCCCGTCGCATCGGTGAACTGCCTGGGTGGAGGCACCTCACGTATCTTTCGCTCCACCAACTCCAACTCCTTCTTCAACTGCGGCTCGGGTTTCTCAGCCCAGATCTTCTGGAGCAAGTCCTGGGCCTGCAGGTAACCCCTGACCTTCTCGTCGTCGCTGTCCTGCAGGGACGCGCGCTTGACCAGAAGTCGAATGTCATCAAGCTGCTTCTTCCGACGCTGTTCGACCTTCTGCCGCTCCAACTCCTTTTGGCGGCGCTTGATCTCCTCCAGGGCCGGGAAGTCGCCTCTGTCGCCGCCCTCCTGCACCTTGGCGGGCGCAGCCGGCACGGCCCTTTCAGCCGGAATCGCCGGTTGCGACCTCGACATCGGAACAGCCAAGACCGTCACGGCCACACCCGTCAGACAAAGCCAGCGGATTCGCATGGTTCGACTCACCTCTCTGTGCCCCTGTGCCAAGAGTTTGTTGGTGTTGGGATCAGGATGAGACCTTCACACTCCACATACTTTTCTATAGTATTAAAGCAAACCGCGACATGTCGTTCCTGTGGACGGAACCGAACGGGAAACCCATCGACACGCTCCGCATCACTGCAATTCTCAGAAATGACACGACTCCAAGATCGATCGCAGGGACCTCCCGACCGCTTCAGCAATGGTGCTAGCATTCCGCATGCCAGTGCGCGGCTGCCGACAACCTGAAACCACCCCACCACCACCCCGTGCCACGCAGGAGATGCTATCCATCGCTCTCCGGCTCGGCTAACAGGCCGTTATTTCCGCCCCACGGCCCTCGTTGTCTTTACTATACCCAACGCGCAAGGCAACTGCAACCTTGGGGAAGGTTCGGCCCGAGATGATCCGGCCACTTTGCAGGGCAGAGCCTCCGCAATCGGAGCTGGTGACAGCTAGCGCGCCACCACGAGGTCATCTTGCACAACGACAGCAAGGCGGAAACCTTACTCCACTTCCCCAAACGCCGTTCTGCGGTGTGCTCGCTTGACACGGATATCGGCCCGCCATGCTGGTCAACGCTTACCCCGGTAGTTCCCGCCGATCGGGATGTCACGGTCCTCGAAATAGTTGTCGTCAATTACGCACGGTCTGGAGACTTCAAGGAGCAGCGCCGGCCCGACGCCGGTGAACGAGTGCAGTTCGCCCGGCGCGACCGGCAACACGTCACCGGTGGTCATCTCGCGGGTTGTGCCTTTCCAGCGCATGCGCACCGTGCCTCTGACGATGTAGAATGTCTCGTGTTTCTCGCGGTGCTGGTGCATCGGGCAGGTCTGGCCATCGAACACGAACAGGAACTTGCCGCAATACCCGGCCTCTACTTCATTGGCGATCCACCATTCGATCTCGCCGACCTCGCGGAACTTCTTCAGTCCGAAATCGATCGGCAACGGTTCAACCGCGGGCATGGCCAGGCCCCAGCACGCAATCTGCGCCCGCGCTGCCGTCACCGCCTGCTCCGCCTCAGCGCCCTTCAACGAAATGTCCAGCGCCTTGTTCAGTTCGTCCATGTGCGACCTCCGTCGTCTATGTCAGTAGGCCCGCCGTGTCCCCACGCCCGCCGTCCCCATCGGCGGCACTCGATGGCAGTCGATTGCAATCGATCGCCGCCGATTGCGGTCGGCAGCGGTCGGGCTGAGGAGCGCGCCCAAGCCCCGCCCAGCCACCCTCCGATTCCGCCGCCAACGCCCGTCCCACGGGCACCCGGCGGCGGACGGCTCCGCCACGGGGACTGCGCGGGGAGGCGGCGCGGCTCGGCACGCCGTCGCCCCGCGCAGTTCCCGTGGCAACCCCGAGGGGGTCCAGGGGGAGTCAACGACGCCCCCTGGTCGGGGGTTCGGGGGCGAGTCGCCCCCGATTCCCGCGTCGCCCACTCACGGTGCCACATCACCCACGAACACGCCATTGCCGCCCGTCCCGACGTAGACGCGGTCCGGGCGTTGCGGGTCCAGCGCCACCACCGTCGCGTGCCGGCAGGTCAGGCGCGGCGCGTTCAGCGAGACCCACGTCGCACCGCCGTCACGGCTGCACGCCACGCCGCTGCCGAGGCACTCATCGTGGTACGGGTGATCCGTCATCCCCGCATGGACAACATTCGCATCGCGCGGGTCCACCGTCACACTCTGCACGAACCGGTCCGCCAGCACCTGCCGCCACGTCGCGCCTGCGTCGTCACTGCGCCACACCCCGCCCGGGAACGCCGTTTCCCCGCGCTTGCCCTGGCGCGCTGCCATGTACAGGCGCTCCGGCGCGCTCGCCGCGACCGTGATCGCCTTCACATCCGCCACGGGCAGGTCTGCGTTCACCGGCGTCCAGTGCTGGCCCGCGTCGTCCGTGCGGAACAGCCCGGGCGGCAACTCCTTGGTCGCCGCCAGCAGGCACCAGTATACACCTGCCTTCTGCGGGTGCGCCACCAGTCCGCGCACCTCGCCGTGCGGCAAGCCCTGGTTCCGCGCCTGCCACGACTTGCCGCCGTCGCCGCTCGCAAACACGCCCTGCGCGTCGCACGCGGCCAGCAGCGTCACCGCGCCCGGCGTACTCGCCTTGTCCACAAGCAGCGTCCGGCAGCGCGCCTTGGGCAGTCCGGTTTCAGGAGTCCCGACCTGTTTCCACGTCTTACCGCCGTCCGTGGACTCCGCCACCACGCCCTCGTTCGCGCCCCAGGACCCGAACCCGCCCCAGCAGTGCGCCGGGTCCGCCGGGTCGAACGCAATCGCGAAGCACGAGTTGCTGAACTTGTAGTCGATTCCGTCCATGCAGCGGCGGAACGACTGCCCGCCGTCCTCCGACACGAGCAGTCCGATGTCGTAGTAGCCGAAGTACAGCGTCTGCGAATTCCGCGGGTGCACAATGATGTTGTGCAGGCACGTCACTTCCAGGCCCGTGCCCCGAAACCGTCCGTCCGGCAGCGTCTGGCAGTAGGCCTGCTGCCAGGTCTTGGCGCCGTCTATCGTCTTGAAGATGTGCCCGGACGTGCCGAAGTACAGCGTGTCCGGCGCCAGCGGCGACAGCGTCAGGCACTCGGTGCTCGGCCCCCACATCTTGATCCAGCCGCGCTCGAAATTGCCGTCCTTCCCGTCCTTGAACGTCTCCACCCAGGCCTGACCGCCGTCCACCGTCTTGTACATCATGGCATTGACCCACGAACAGCCGCCGACATAGGCAATGTCCGGGTTCTCCGGGTGCGCGACGATCCGGTCGTAGTTCGCGGTCATCGGTGCCGGTTGTCCGGGCTTGCCGACCTGTTGCCGCAGGCCGTTCAGGCATGCTTGCCAGGTCTGGCCGCTGTCCGTCGACTTGTACACACCGCCCTGCCACGGTTCCTTCGCCGGTTCCGACTCCACGGTCGCGTACAGCACGTTCGGCTTGGCGCGGCATACGGCCAGGCGCCGCACGCGCGGGTGCGGCAGCCCGTTCACGGTCAACTGCCAGGTTACGCCCGCGTCGCGGCTCTGGAACACGCCCTTCTGACACGCGAGATACAGATGCCGGCTGTCCGCCGGGTCAATGACCAGGTCAGTGACCCACGCATCCTCGGGCAGGCTGCCCGGCGCGTTGACCTTCGCCCAATGCGCGCCGCCGTCCGTGGTCTTGTGGACCGCGCCGCAGCCCGACTTGCGCCAGCGCGGCCGGCCAATCCCCGCGTAGACCGTTTCCGGATTCGTCGCATCGACGACCAGCGCCCCGACCGGCGCCGACCAGCTATAGCCCTGGATCGCCGGGAACCCCTCGCGCAGCCAGCGCCACGTGCGGCCACCGTCGCTCGATTTGTACATGCCGCTCTCGCAGCCGAGGTAGATCGTCTTCGGGTCGACCGGGTGCGGCGCAATGCACTCGACGAAGTAGTCCTGCAACCCGTCATTGAAGATGCGGTAGTTCGCGCCCGCGTCCGTCGAGAGGTAGAACCCGCCCACATCACACCCGACCAGCAGCGTATCGCGCTCGTGCGGACTGGCGCAGATCGACTGGATCCAGCCGCCGCCGCCCGGCCCGATGTTCTTCCACTCGGGCAACCGCGCGGCCAGCGGCAGGCTCGCGGCATCGGGAATGCCGCCCGTCGCCGCAACCGGCGGCGCGGCAGCAGCGCCCGCCGTTGCCGGCGCCTCCGCGCCCGACTGGCACCCGCCCGTCAACAGCAGCGCCCCGCACAACCCCAGTCCCAACCAGCCCAAGGACCGTCCGTGCATGTCGTTTCCTCCAAAGATTTGGGCTCGAACTCGCGCCCGTGTCGTTGCGCACCGCAAACCGCTCTGCTCCGGACCGAAGTCGCCATCTGTCCGAGGTCAGGGAACCGCTCGACCACCGTACCGCATCCGCCACTGCCCTCCTACCATAGGCGTGGCGCACCAACACCGCAAGGGATCCTGTTCTGTGGCGGTGCATGAAAACAACTTGCAACTTCATGAATTGTGGCTATGGTCTTTATTGAGGTGGCAAAGGCCACGCGCGGAATCACCCAAGGAGCCTGACCATGGCCATCCTGCAGGTCAAAGGCATCGATGACCAACTCTATGAAGCACTGCGCCGCCGGGCGACTCGGGACCACCGCTCCATCTCGCAGGAGGTGACCGCCATCGTCCGCGAGTTCCTGGCTCAACCCCCCGGTGTACCGAACGCGACCGATGAGTTTCTGAAACTTGCCGGGACCTGGTCCGATCCGCGCCCCGCGGCGGAGATCGCCAAGGAGATCCGGGCTGCACGCAGAACCGGGCGCCGCTTCACGGAGGAGGCGTTCTAGTGTACCTGCTGGACACCGATATCGTCATCTGCGCCCTCAAGGGTGTCCCGGCGGTCCTTCGCAACTTTGAACACCACCGCGAGGACCGGATGGCCATCTCGGTCATCACCTATGGTGAGCTCGTGTTCGGCGCCGAAAAATCGGCGCGCCGCACAGAGAACCTGGCGCGAGTGGCCAAAACGGCAGAGCTGTACCCCGTGATCGACGTATCGCGCCCGGTCATGGACACCTTCGGCCGGCTCAAGGCGGAACTGGCGCGACGCGGCAAACCGATTGACGATTTCGACTTGCTGATCGCCGCCACGACACTCACCGAGGGCTGCTGCCTCGTGACGGGCAACACGGACCACTTCAGTCGTATTCCGAACCTGCGCATTGAGAACTGGACGATTCCGCAAGCGCGCTGACGTTCCCGCCCCGGCGCAATCGGACGCCAAGATGAGCGTCCAGGTTCCATCTCTTCTCCCTCGCCCCTCGTCCCCCGCTTGCCACGGCGATGCCTCTGAGCGAAGCCGGGCCCCCTCCCCACGCCCGCGTCACTCGAACTCGATGCGTGCGAACAGCGCTTCGCACTTCCACTCGTCGCCCTGGGTGGCGACCATGGCGGACTTGGGCAGGTCGCGCTGCGTGCGGGCAATGTTGAGCGTCCAGCCGCTCGCGGCGGTGGCGCCCTTGGCCAGGACATCGAACGGGATCGCAATCTCCGCCACCCAGCCGTCGGCCACGACGGCCGCGGCCGCCTGCCACTCCGCGTTCCAGCCCAGGTTGCCGCCGAGCAGGTCCGTGCGGCTGCCGCCCGCGTTCACGGCCAACTGCGCGTGGCCCTTGTCGCCCATGGCCGGCGAGCGCACGAACACCTCGACCGCGTCGTCGTTCGCCCAGACCGGCGCGTCGCGCAGACCCGCCTTCACAACGATCTTCGCCGGTGCACTGTCCTTGCAGTGCACGCCGACGTAGAGGTTCTTGTCGTCGTACAGCAGGCGCACATTCATCGCTTCCGTTGCGGGCTTGGCGAGCACCGCGCCGCGCACGGCGAGGAAGTTGGACATGGCCGCGGACTCCGGCGCCCTGGCCCAGGCCGGTTCGTCGAACGTCGCGTCCACCTGCACCGGTCCGCCCGCCTTCACGGCGCGCAGCGTCCGCACCGTCTGCACGCCCTGCAGGTACCCCGGCGGCGCCTGCAGGAAGGCGGGCAGGTTCGGGTCCGACGTCATGCGTGCGAGATTCGCACACCAGGATTCCTGCAGCAGGAAGTACAGCCGTGCGTAGCGCTTGGCCGCACGGCACTCGCCGGCGTATTTCAGGTACGGCTCCATGTCGTTCAGTGACACACCGGTCGCCTTGAGCGTCTCGAACTTGCGTGCCGCCTCGTCCAGCGCGTCGCTGAGCTGCGGCGCAAACCCCTCGGGCAGGCGCGTGTCCGCGCCCATCACCACCGGCTCGGCACCAGCACTGCGGTAAGCGTAGAGCTGGTACGGCTCGAGCGTGACCCGGAACGCGTCCTGTTCACGTGTCACCGGCGCGCCGGCCACGAGGTCGGCCACCTCGCCGCCGCCCTTGAGCGCGACCGTCGCCTCGACCGGCACGGGCAACCGATTCTGGAGGTAGATGTAGTTCTTGCCGTCCACGACCTTCTGCCGCGCCCGCACCGGGTCGCTCACGCCGTCAATGTCATCGAACCGCACCGCGGGCAGGGCACGGAACGCCTGCGCATAGCGCGCCAGGTACGGCTCCATGCCGTTCAGACCAACGACGAACCCGCCCTTGGCGATCGACACCGGGTCGAGCCCGTCCATGCCGCAGGCGTAGCGTTCCAGACTGAAGAACGTGTTCGGATTGAGCTGCGACACGCGCCAGCCGTGCTCCTTGATGCCTTTCAGCGGCTGCCGGCTGCCGATATCGCACTCCCAGTAGACGTCGTGCAGGTTCAGCGCCACAGCCGGGAGCTGCCGGTACGGCGCGACGATTTCCGGCGCCAGTGACGCGGTGCGCAGGTCCTCGACATCCATCAGATCGCCGCGCCAGCCGCGCGTGACCCGCTGCCGGACGTCCGTGTGCCGGATCAGTTCGATGTCCGTGTCGTTGATGTACAGCGCCGGGTCGATGCCCTGCTCGCGGTACCAGTCGAGCGCGTGCCGCTGCGAGGTCAGGTAGTCGACCGGCTGCGGGCTCTGGCCGTAGTAGACCGGGTAGACATAGAGGCTGACGCCGAGTTTCAGGTCTGGCCTCTTCGCGCGCAGCACTCCCGCCAGGTCCTTGTAGTAGTCGTGGATCTTGCGGCAGCGCCAGGCGATCCACGGCTCGCGCGCGTTCGCCAGCAGCCACTGTGCGCTCTTCGCAAACCGGTCCTTGTCCGTCGGGTCCACGGGGATGCGGACTCCGCTCTCGTCCTGGAACCGCTTCAGGTTCACATCGTTGTATCCGGCCTGGATCGAGCCAAACGCGAGGATCGAGCACTCGACGATGTTCAGCGTCACCCCCTCGAACGCCGGTTCACCGCCGAAGCGCTCGGCGATCTCGGCCACGACTGCCGTCACGGCCGCCTGCACGCGCGGGTCGATCGGGTTGTAGGCCGGGTCCTTGTGGTGCCAGCCGCCATAGAACAGGTGCCCATCGGCGCGCATGTCCAGCACCGTCTCCTCGCCGGCCAGAACGCGCGCCTCGTCGATCAGGCAGTACGGGATCAGGCTGCTGAGCTGGTGCAGGTGCAGCCAGCCGTTGAACTTCATACCGCGCGCCTGCAGGCGCTTGGCCAGGTACTGCGGGTAGTTGTAGGGGTGCGGCCGCGACGCGAGCGTGATCTGCTCCACGTCCGAGCCGTACAGCGGCCCACCGTACCACGCGATCGGGTAGCGCAGCGTGTCCTGCCCGAACGACTGCAGGTAGTCGAGCATCCGATCCACGGTCGTCTGGAACCCCGGGAACGCCTCCATGCTCGCGCCCGGCGCAGCCGCCGCCCGGCCGAAGTTCATGGGCAGCACCGGGTCTTCGTAGTACATGCCGATCGAGCGCGCCGGGACGCTGCCGACGAAAGGCTGCACCGGCGTGGCGGCCAGCCCCTCGGGCAGACGGTAGACCTTGAACCCCTGCACCGCGGCCGGCGCGCCGCGCTCCGCCGTCATGAAGATGAACGCGTTTTCCTTGCACAGCGGCCAGAACGTGATGACGTGTTCCTGCAGTTTGCCCGAGAGCGGGTACTCACGGCCCGCAAACACACCCGTCTGGCCCTGGTAGTCCGCCCTGCCCTCGAGCGGCTGGTACAGTACTTCCATGGTACGCGCCTTGTCGTCCGGCCAGGCGAACACCGCGACGTGCAGCGCGTGCGGTTCGGCGATCGTGAACGTCATCGCGAACCGGTCCCGGTCCCCCGCACCCGCCTCGCGGTACTTGCCCGCCGCCGCCTCGACCACGCGCGACGGTGCGGACTCCGCCACCGGCGCCTGCGTCGTCGCGTCGACCGCGGCCACCAACTCGCGCTTGCCCGTCCCGGCCAGGGCTTCCTTCTGCGGCAGCGCCAGGACGCTGGCCGAAAACGGCGCCAGCCCGTCGGCGTCCGCGAAGGCGATCGCCAGGGTGTAAACGCCCGGCTGCGCCATCGTCAGCTTCAGCGCCGCGACACCGCGCTCGAGCGGCTTCACGTCGACCACGCCCGCGTCGCCCGCGGCGATCTCCGCACCTGCCCCATCCTTGAGCGAATAGCGCGGGTGCACGGTAGCCGGCGCCGCGCGCAGGTTGTCGAACGCGACCCGGCAGGTCTCCGTCGTGCCGGCGTAGAGATACGGGTCCAGCACCTTGGTCCGAATGCTGAACTGCCGGATGCGTGCGAACTCCGCACGCACCTCTGCGACGGTCAGCGGCCGGTCGAAGATGCGCACCTCGTCAAGCGCGCCGCACCAGGCCATGCGGCCCTTCGCGTCAAGCGCGCCGAGGAGGAACGCCGGCGGTTCCGGGATGTTCCACTGGATCGGCAGGAACGCTTTGCCGCTGTCCGAGGTCTTGTTGTACGTGGCCGGCAACCCGTCCACGTACGAGGCGGCAGACGCCGCGTTGTCCCAGAGCAGCACGACGTGGTGCCACTCGCCCGGGCGCCAGTCCAGCGCGGGACGCAGGTGCGAGATCATGTCCATGTTCGGGCGGTCGCGGATGTCGTAGCGCAGGCCGTGCGTGCCGACCGACCACAGACAGAACGGCAGTTCGCCGGGCCCCTTCGGCGCCTCGGTGCCGAACAGGTAGATCCACTTGTCCATCAGGTACGACTCATCCGACTGTACCCAGACGGAGATCGAACCGCGCACCATGGACAGGTTTCCCGGCGCCAGGTAGCGGAGCACCTTGCCCTCGGGGAAACGCGCGCCCTTGCCCGCGACGCCGTCAACCAGTTCGGGCAGGTTCTCGTTGGTCGGCTTCGGATCACCCGCCGCCTTCGCGGCCGTGAAGCCGTTCTCGAAATCGAGGGTGAACACGGGCTCGGGCGCACGTGGCGCGGCCGCGCCGTCTACCGCCTGGGCGCGAACACAGAGCCCGCAGGCCGCGAGCAGGCACAGACCTGCCGCCACCGCCCGGTCCCATCGCCGTCGCGACACAATCCGTCGCGCGATCGTGCCGTCCAGTCTCGTCACCACTCGGGCTAACGGGTTGGTCATCGAACGCCGCTCCATGGGTTTGGTGGTCCGTGGTCCGGCCAGTCTCTTGGCCGGAACTGCCGGGCGACGGCGGGCAAGGCACTGCCCGCGCCACCGGTTCAGCGCCGCGCGGTCGGCGCGGCAGGAACGGTCGCGGCCGGGGCCCGGGCGCCAGCCGCCGGGGCGACGGCCACGGCGGGCGCGGCGTTCTGCGCGTACGCCCACTCGAGGAACTGGCGCACCAGGTTGTCGCGGATCCCGCCGTACGGCCGGCCGCGCGGGCAGCCGGTGACGACCACGATCATCGTGCGACCATTGCGCGTGCAGGTGACCGTGGTGCAGTACATCGACTTGGCCGTGTAGCCCGTCTTCATGCCGTTGACGCCGGGGCAGTCGCCGACCAAGTCATTGTGGTTCATCAGTTGCGTGATGGGGTTCTTGCCGATCTGGTGCACCAGCTTGTCCTCCTTGGTCGACGCCCAGCGCACCACGTCCGGATACTCGAGCAAGAGGCTGGCCAGGAACGCAAGTTCGCGCGCACTGGCTTCGTTCTCCGGCTGCTTGCGGGCCTTGTCGGGCGGCAGGCCGTGGGCGTTGTAGAACTTCATGTGCACGAGGCCGAGTTGCTGCGCCTTCTCGTTCATGGAGGTCACAAAGGCGTCGGCGCTGCCGCCGGCCAGGTATTCCCCGATGAGATGACTGGCGTCGTTGGCGCTCTTGATCATCATGCAGCGAGCCAGCTCTTCGAGGGTAAAGCGTTCTCCCTCGGCGAGCCAGACCTGGCTGCCGCCAATGCCCGCGGCCGTGCGCGAGACTGGGACTACGTCGGTCAGCTTCACACGCTTGTCCACCTCGATGGCGCGCATCATCAGGTAAGCGGTCATCATTTTGGTCATGGACGCGATTTCGACCGGTTCGTCGGGGTTCTTTTCCCAGAGGATCTGCCGGTTCGTGAGGTCAACCACGAGGCCGGTCCGGCTCACCCGCGCGGCCGTCTCCAGCGCGGGCGGCAATGGCCGAATGGCGGGCGTCAGGGTGAAGTCGGCAAGCGTCGGCTCGGGCGGCGGCCCAGGCGGCTGAACGGCCACAGGCGGCGGACTGGCGACCGTGGTGGTATCCTTCCCGCCATGGCCCTTCCCGCACGACCAACCGCCGAGAGCCAGCAGCAGAGCAGACACAACGACGCGGGTGACGAACCGAACCTTTTCCATAGGTCTCCTCTCAGCAGAACCTGATTCTCCGTTCCCAGGAACCCAGAGCCTGCAACCGCCAAAGGCTTCGCGCCGCCGCGGCCCGCGCACGGGGCTCCGTCCCGCGAGCATCAGCGCAGACTCATACTGTACCGCCACATTCCGCCGCTGCGTGCGTGTGATGCGTCAGCGCCCCCGGCCGGCAGACCGGCCGATCATGTGTGGGCGTTACTCACTGTTTGTCCGGGTCGTTCTGGCAACGTGGCGGGAGCGGCTCCGGCCACTCTGCCGCAGCCCGCGAGTAACATGAAGGGAGTGAAAGGTGCCCGTCACGTTGGAGTTCACAGCTTTAGCGTGTCTTCGAAGCGCCCGGGGAACACGCTGAAGCTGTGAACTCCTGCAGTGCATCGCGATGTCGGCACCTTTTTCTGACGCATCACGCGTACTTTGCCGCTCCAACACCGCGCCGGCTTCACCGTCTGCACGCGCCAGGCGCTTGACCGAACCGACGATGAAACAGGCGCGAGAACAATGCCGGGTCATCATACCCGACTTGTGCGGCGATCTCCTTACAACTCAGTGCCGACGAGCGCAGCAGCACCCGCGCGGCATCCAGACGCAACCGTTGCTGGTAGGCGTGCGGTGCGATCCCGAACAGGGCCCTGAACCGTCGGTGGAAGTGCCCTTCAGACAAGCCCGCCAGTTCGGCCAACGCCGGCACCGCCAGGCGTGCCCGGTAGTGCTGCTCGATGCGCAACCGCGCCCGGTGCAACCGCGCGCTCATCGAATCACCCGTCTCTGCCGGTGCCGAGTCCGCGACCGCCGCAGCGGCGACCAGGCGCAGCAAGGCCGCCAGTTCGAGCGCCCCGAGAAACGCCGCCCCCGGTTGCCGGGCGTCCAAGACGTTCAGGACGTTCTCGATATGCCGCGAAACCTGCTCGAACGGCTCCAAGTCCAAGTGCCGCACCGGCGGGATGTTCAATGCGGCGACCGGCACGCCGGTTAACCATGCCACGACGTCGCGCCAACCGCTGCGCAGTGCGCGTCCGTCCTCTGCCTCCCAGGCCAACGTCAGTTCCCGATACTCGAGGAGGCCCGGATGCGTGGGCCCAAAGTCGTGACTGTCCAGCGGCCCGGTCAAAACCAGAGTTCCGGGTTGGCACGGCGCCTCGCGGTCGTGCAGGGTGAAGTGGCCGGCACCGCGCGTGAACAGCACCGCGTGATAGAGATCATGTGCGTGCCCCCGCGGTCGCCGCGTGCGCACTTCGCAACGTTTCTCGTCCACCGTCACATGCACCCAACGCAAACGGTACAGTTGCCCGTCCACGGCCAACTGCAGGAACTGCGGCGCTGCGGTCCCGCCACGGGTCTCGATATATCTTCGCATTGTGTCATAAAAGTACAAGCCTTATCAGTTTTTTCCACCTTACGATGGCCATATGCGCAAGTAAAGTATAATAACACGGTCACAGAACCATGCCCGTGAGAGGTTTCAGTGTTCGGGGTTCAGCAGTGCACCGACCGATGGCTCCCAGGTGCGCTGTTCGCGCCTGACACCCGAAACCTGACGACCTGTGCGGGTAAATCTACAGAGCGAGAAGGCTGTGCAATGGGTGGTAGGATACGCCCGTTCGCGGTTGTGCGCCGCGGCGGGCAGTGGCGCGGGACCTCTGGGACCGCAGCAGGGTGCTCGGGGCCGTCCCGGCCCGAGGCCCTCGGCCGGGGACCGGCCGACGCACCCCGCTTCGGCGCGGGACGCGCCGAGCCACCGCGCGCTCGAACGCATCCCAGCCGGGGCACGCCATCTCTCCGCGAGGGCGGACTCACCCGCACGGGTCGAAACCTGACACCTGAAACCTCCTGTCCCCGCACCACGCCGACGACGGCAGCAAGGAGTTACCATGAGCGTTCACCTCAAAGAAGAACACATCCGCCTGGCCGAGAAGCTCGCCGAAAAGGCACAGCGCGCGGGCGGCCTGGCCCCGCTCGATCTCGACACGTTCTGGGCTGACGAGGACAAGGCGCGGAAGAATGCCTTTGCCCCGGACTGCCCGCAGGTGCCACTGGGCATTCGCATGGGGAACGAGTGCGTGTTCGCCGAACTGGACGTCCCCGAGGACTGGCACCGGCTCTACCACGACGCGGCATGGCGCCTCGACCTGGCGCGACGCTACAACGACAAGGCGGAGAAGATCGTCGGCCGCCGGCTACTGTCCGAGCAAACCGCCGCGCCGACCGACCGCCAGTGGCCGCACGTCAAAGAGCTGTGGGAGCTCTTCGAAGCCCGCAACCAGTGGCACGAAGAGTCCATGTCCTACTGGCTCTTCCCCGCCGCCGAGACGGAGGAAGACCTGGCGTCGCTCCTTGATCGGGTCGAGACGCGCCTCGCGAACCTGCGCGAGTTCATGCTGCCGCCCAACTGGACGCAGGAGAAGGAGCGGCTCAAGGCGCTCGGGGTCAAGCCGCCGCTCTACCGTGGTCAGCGCGGGCCGATCACGTTCGCCATGTCGATCTTCGGTGTTGAAAAACTGATCTTCCTGATCATGGACAACCCGGCACTGGCCGCACGCTACCGCGACGTCATCCTGCGCGCCCTGCTCGAGCGCGCCCGCATCCTCGACGAGGAAGCGGGCTATACCCCGGAGACAGCCCCGCACGGCTGGGGCTGGGCGGATGACAACTGCGCTATGCTGAACGCGGAAATGTACGAGTTCTTCGGCTGGCCTATCCTAAAAGCAGTGTTTGAGCGCTACAGTCCGAAACCGGGCGACTCGCGCTACCAACACTCCGACTCGGACATGGGACACCTGCTGCCTGTGCTGGGCACGCTGAACCTGAACGGCGTCAATTTCAGCCCCAACGTCATGCCAGCTGACATTCGGCGCCACCTGCCGCAGGCCGTCATCCACGGCCAACTCGCCCCGTTCACGTTCAGCCGCAACGAGGAAGTGAACATGGTCGCGGAGTTCCTGCGCGATGTCGACATGGTGCGCGACAGCAAGGGCCTGGTCTATACCACCGCGGGCAGCATCAACAACGGCTCGCGCCTCTCCGGCATGCGCCTGCTCATGGCCGCCATCCAGGAGTACGGGCGGTACTGAGACCGTCCTCCGACCGAAGTTCCCATGTTGCTCGCCGCCGATGACGGAGCCGCATCCCGTTGATGTCCGGCCTTCACCTTCAGCCTGCATGGCGACACGGCGCCGGGAGCATTGGATGGGGCATCCCGCGGATGGAGGGCCGGGAACACATCAGGACACTCCCGAAAATGTGATGCGTCAGTGGCGGGTGGAGGGGTGGGGGTGGCTGCCCAAAGTGGCGGGACCGGCCCGGTCCCGCGGGTGTCGGAGCGAGCCGCTCCGACCACTCTAGGCGCCAGCCCCGGTCAACCTTCGACCCTATCTCCACCCGCCACTGACGCATTACCCCGAAAATCACCCGGCGAACTTGACTCCCAAATGTTCGGCACTATACCATATCTACTCGCACGGGTTGGATTTTCTCCTTGACTTCGGTGCGCGCATCGAGGCGCGCCGTCAGGCAGTACAGACCCTCGCGGTGGAGTTGGCCGGTGAAGGCCGCCACCTGGCAACCCACCGCACCAAACACGCGGCTGGAAACTGTCCTGAATCGCCAGCACCGCGGGCAGCCAGCAGATCGCCAAGACCAATTTCAACCTCGCGTAGCTCGACGAGTCCTTCGCGAACTGACGCCCCCCCTCAGGAGTTCATCGTGGCAAAAGCTCCGCAGGCAGCGTCAACCGACAACCGTGGCATCGACCTGGCGCGACTGCAGCCGGAAGCCCTGGCCGGATTGTTCGTCTTCGCTATCGGTTGCGGCTGGTTCAGTTTTTGGCTGTACGGTCAGACCTTTTTCGACGACGACTACGGCCGCTGTATGGTGCCGCTGCAGAGTGTTGGGTTCTCTAAGCTGTTCTGTGAAATATGTCGGCCGTTCCCCGTCAACTGGGGGTTTCTCTACCGGCCGGTTGAGTTCTTTGCATTCAAGCTCGGCTATTCCCTCTTCGGCGACTGTGCGGCATGGTTTTTTGTCGTCAAGACCATAGTCGTCGCGACACTGGCCTGGCTGATCCACCAACTGGCCCGCGAATGCAGCAACGACCAGAATCAGCCGTCGATATCCGGTCGCGCGCGGCTGGCCCTGCCCCTGGTCGCACCGTTGCTTTTCGTCACCGCCGAACCGGTCTTCATGAGCATGCTTTGGCTCTGTGATTTCGAGGTCGCGGCCGAAACCTGCCTGTGCCTGACCATTCTCCTCTATATGCGCTACCGCCGTGCCGGCTGGCACTTGCAGGAATGGTCACGGGGCAGCGTGCTCCGGCAGTTGCTGATTCTGCTCGTGGCGATGGTCGGGTTCCGATCCAAGGAAACGGCAAAACTGCTGCCGTTCCTCATTTTTCTGCACTGCCTGTGGAGTGACCGGCGTAGCCTGCGGCATTTCCTGCCGTTGCTCGCCTGCCTGGTGGCCGTCAACGTGCCGTGGCTGTACCTGGCCGAATCGCCGTTGCCGGATTTTCTGTTCGGCAACCGCACGCCCTCTGCCACGGCAGGTTACAGCTGGAGCCGGGTCGGATCCGGCCCGTTCATCACCTTGCTCCTCGGCAACCTGGCTGAACTCTGGCCGTTTAGTGCTTCGCCCCGATGCAGGCCGTACGGCCTGTTGCAGGTGCTGCTGCCATTCCCCCTGGCAGCATGCGGGTTGGCAGCCTTCGCCTGCCGATCCGCAGGCGCCGCATCCGCTCTCCGCGAGCCCGCGCCAGATCCCGTGCATGCCGACCGCCTGCTACTGCTGTGGCTGCTCCTGAGCACACTGATCCTGGCCGCCTATCCACGCATACCGGAAGTTATGATCGGCCGCTACCTGACCGCCCCCCTGATCCCCGCCTTTCTGCTGATCGGCCGTCTGCTCACCCTCGCCTGGCGGCGCACCGCCGCAGACGCTCCGGCCCGGCGACTGGTCTTCGCCGCCCTGGCCTGCCTGGCCCTGCAACTCGCGGCCGGCGCCTTTCAGTGCGAACTCCGCAAGCAGCGCTCGGGCACGTATGTCGTCCTGCATGATATGGTCAAGGAGTATGTTGAAACGAACTTCCGAGGTGCGCGCGTCCTGTTCATCGGTTTTCCCGACCACGGTTATTGGCCGAGCACACAGGGAAACACCTACATGAGTTCAGTGGCGCTCAACGATCACGACCTCTCCCGTATTGCGGTGTTCGCACCCACACACGTGGTGACACTCAGGAACGAGCCGTCGCCCGCCTTCGATCTCCAGGCCGAGATCCGCCTGCCGGACACCCTCTACAACCGACTCCTCCGCCTGCGCGGATCGGCGTTCTATGTGCTGCGCGTGCATCAGTCAGCAACAAGAGGCCAGTGAGCGCGCGAGAATCGTGCTTCGGTCCGGGGAACGGGTGGAGGCAGATTCCGGTCCGCTTTCGCCCAGTAGACGACAAGGCGGACGATAAGGGGAGAGCGGAATCGCCCCTCCCCCCGCGTTGCTTCTGTACCGAACAGAGGATCGACAGGTCGGGACGTTACACGATGAAACAACAGATCCTGATCGCTGCGACCAACGGTTTTACCTCGCTGGTTCTGCTTGGGCTGATGTGTTCCTGTTCGACGCCCCACGGTCCGGGCGGCGGGGCGGTTACCGCCACGCCGCAATGGCCGTTTGACCGCCCGGACATCGCGCATCTGCGCGAATCCCCGCGGAAGGTGTTTGCCCACTACTTCTCGGCTTCCCCGTGTCCATCGACAACAAGCCCGACGATCAGGATTACTACGCCCACGGCTTTCTGAGCGTCGACGGAGAGAAAGGCAAACATCGTGCCTACGGCGGGTATCTGCGCCAGCGTCCCATGCCTCGACCACCACGGCCGGAAGCGAATTGGCCGGAGCTAGACATGATGGATGAGGTCCGCCTGGCCGTTGATCTCGGCCTGGACGGGTTCTGCTACGACATTCTCGGCACGCAGGGCACACACTGGAACCGCTTGCTGCTGCTGCTGGATGCGGCGCAGAAGGTGGATCCGGGGTTCAAGATCATGCTGATGCCGGACATGATGGCGGAACTGCGCAGCAAGCCGGAACGTCTGGGGCCCGCGATCCTGGAGGTGGCCCGTCACCCGTCCATTCTGCGCGACGAGCGCGACCGGCTGGTTCTGGCGCCCTACATGGCCAACTGTCAAAGCCTTGAGTGGTGGCAAGCTGTGTTCGCCGACCTGCGGAAGCAGGGCGTGGAGGTCAAGTTCGTCCCGCTTTTCCAAGCGTGGTGGAAATACGCCGACGAGTACGCACCCATCAGCGACGGGTTCTCAGACTGGGGCGCCGCGACGGTCGACGAAGTCATGGGTGGCCGGCGAACGTCGCCGCAGAAATGCCACGCTTACGGCAAGCTCTGGATGGCACCGATCCGCCCGCAGGATTTCCGCCCCAAAAGCTGCGTTGCCTGGGAGGCCGCCAACACGGAACTGTTCCGCAGCATGTGGCAGATCGCGATCGAGGGGCAGGCGGAATGGGCACAGGTCATCACCTGGAACGATTACTCGGAGGCGTCCGAGATTGCGCCGTCGACGGAGACGCGCCGGGGTTTCTACGACTTGACCGCTTACTACACGACATGGTTCAAGGACGGCCGCGCGCCAGCCATTGTGCGCGACGCCATCTACGGCACCTACCGCGTCCAGCCGACCGATGGCAAACCGGATCCCGCCAGACAGCCCAAGCCCATGAAAGTGGTCGGGACGCCGTCGGACCGGATCGAGTTGCTGGCTTTCCTGACCGCCCCGGGCACATTGGAAATCGAGGTGGGCGGCAAGGTCTCGCGGCAGGAGGCGCCGGCTGGCATCACGTCGTTCAAGACTCCCCTGACCGCCGGGACGCCGGTGTTTCGACTCGTCCGCAACAATGCCGTCAAACTGCAACTGACCGGCGCGCGCGCCATCGCCCTGGACAACATCGTCTTCCAGGATCTCCTTTACCGCGCGGACGGCGTAGTGGCCCAACCCTGACCGGGCGGACGCCGGGGGCGCGAGCCTACCTTTTTGAGCACACTTTCCCGGTCTGGAGTCGGGACTTTGCAGATCGGCCGGCCCGCCAGATCGCTCGCAGCCCGCCTTCGTCCGAACCCTTAGGCCGTGACTTGCCTGTCGGCGGCGCACTGTAGCGGCAGACAAGCCAGCGGGGACCGTGTGTCCGTCCCCGAGGATTCTTGGCGGTGAGTGGGTCAAAGTCCCGCTTGAAACCAGTTCGAAAATCGCCCCTATGCGGTTTTCGGGCTCACAACCGCACCCGCCGGCGCCACGGCGACGGGCACACCAGGCAAGCCATGTCAAAGAGCGAACAACGGTCGAGGCACTACTTCTGGTCGTCCCGAGTGGACCGGCCAGGACGGATCTGCGCCAGGATCTCCCGCTCCAACGGCGGCGCCACGAAGAAACCGGCGACATCGCGGAGGTCACGAATGGCCCCTTCGATGTCCGGGATCTGCCCGTCGCGGTACCCACGCAGCAGGATGCCCAGAACACCGGTGGTCTGAATGCACAGGCGTTTCGCGACCTGACGCGCGTCGCGCTCGTCCAGCAGGATCAGGCCGGCACTCAGTTCGAGTGCCAGGGCGATGGCTTCCGACTCGCCCAAGTCAATCTCGCGGCTCAGAACCCGAACGGTGCCGGCGGAACGGACCGACACCGTCTTGATCCAGCCGTCCGCCATGGCCCGGTTGATGGCTTCGTTGCCGGGCAGTCCGTCCTCAAGGCGAAGCTCGTCTAACACCGCACGGGGAACGGTTACCGCTCCAAATTGCTGGCGCAGCAGGTCGAGATGCCCGATCAGTGCCAGGTTCAGAACGGGCGAGGTGTTACTGACGACGAGCGTACTCAAGGTCGTCCCCCAACTCGTCGTCCGTGTAGTGCCGTGCGATGCCGGCCCTGGTCAGGTACTGCGCGAACTCACGCTTCCCCATGCCCGCCAGTTCGCGGGCCTTGCCGAACGACAACGCGCCGTCGGCGTAGAGCACTTTGGCCAGTTCCTCCAGCAGGCTCTTCCCGAGCTGCTTCTCCGGAAGCCGGATCGAGTCCAGGACCGAGTCTGGGATGGAGAGTGTCAACGGCATCGGAGGCGCCTCCCGGGTTCGTGCACGGATCACCGCCTCAATTATACTCCCGCCGCAGCGAGTCGGCAAGCCGCCCGTTTGCTCCGTCCCCCAGCACGGTGCGGCAGCCCGGCACCGTCACCGTCTGCGGCTCTACACCACCGCGGCAGCACCGACCGGCACGGGCTTGCGGCGCACGACCTGGCGGCCGCGGTTCCGTTCCTCCACCCCCATCGACAACTCAACTTGGCTCCCATAGAACCCTACCTTTCCGGTCTATGTAGCCACGCCTGACGATCCCGTCATCCTCTCCAGCGACGTCGCCAACCCGAACCTCGGCGATTCCTCCGACAAAGGGACCAATGAGGTCGTAGGTCGGAGGAATGACCACGTTGCCATGGTCGTCGATCACCCCCATCTTTCCCCCTCTGGCATGGTCGCCGGCCGACCACTCCCCGCCGACTTGCACGGGTGCAAGACCTTCAGAGAACCAGTGCACCATTGAGTATTCGAATCCGGTTACCTGTCTCCCTTCCTTGTCGATGAAACCAGCCATCCACTCTGAATTGCGGACCCCAATCTTCCCCTCATGGCAATTGCTCACGATCTCGGCAAAGCGGGGTTCCACCACAAAGCCTCGCTGTGGCTCCAGAAGCCCCCATTTCCCGTTGGCATCCTGGGCACCCATGATTCCTTCCTGAACATTCTTAGCCCCGGGGAGAATCGACTCGATCACGTGATGGCCTGCCTTGTCCATCACACCATACTTACCATCCAGACGGAACACTGTGAGATCGTCGTGTTCGGCAAATCCAAGGATGCAGTCGTAGGCGGGCTCCACGATCATGTTGCCGCCATGACCGATAAGCCCATGTTTCCCTTCCGCATTGTTCCCACTCACCATGACGACGGCCAATCCGCCCGAGAAGTAGTCGGCGTTCAGATACACGGCCGGGATCGCCACACGTCCTTTTCTGTCCAAGAACCCGAAGCCTTCTCCGTGACTTGGGTGCAGGCAAAATAGCGCCTTGGCCTCGGAGAAAGGAAGAACATACTCGGCAACGGGCGGAAAGGAGAATGCGACTTCCGCGGCCTCGTCAATGAAGAATCGCGATTCCTCGACGGCGACGGCGGCCAACCCGTCAGCGAATCTCGCTGCTCGGTCAAACCGCAAAGGGATAACAAGCTCCCCAGTCGCGTCGATGTAGCCAGACTTTCCGTCTCGGCTGGCCGGATAGAGGCGTGGCGGAGCCTTCATGGGGTCTCCTCCTCTTCCACGACGAGGGCACGACGGGCCCGTATGATGGGATCCAAGGTCGGGGACCCCACCTCTTTGCCCGTTCCTTCGCCAATTCGGGAGGCCCCTTTCCCCAATTCCCCGATCTTCACTACCGTCTCAGCAACGGGGACGAATGTGGGGTTTACGGCATCCAGAACGGTAAGGGCGGTAGCTGTATCTGGGGGCACTTCTGCGGCCTCTAGGCTGGTGAACGCGGAAGCTGCAAAGAATACGCTAATCAGGGGTAAGTGCGGTCCGATTCGCCTCCAAACAGAAGCCTTGCGCGCGATCTTCGCCTCGCCGCTCCGGAGCAACCTGAGGTAAGCTCGATCCGGAGGCTTGATGTGTCGGCCCTCTTCTTCATACCAGTCGAGGAGTCGAGAGTAGTTCCGCACACGAAGCAGATAGCCTCTGATATACCGGTTCTTGCTTGTCCTTATTCTGTCGACTATACGCCGGGCGAGTTCCTCGTACTGCGGCTTGGTCAGGCCCTTCTTTCCGATGTTCTTCTCTCGAAGGTACTCGTCCACGACTTCATCGGCCAATGCCGTTACGTGGGCAGTATATCCTGTGAGGGGGCCGTGCCCCAGTGCGCCATGCATATCGACGTCACGAATGGTTTCGCGGTCGAAGATAAGTTTCACTTCCCTCGGGAATCCGAATTTCTCCCAGAGGTCAACCGGAAAGTAGTGATGCCCAGTTCCCGTTACCAGGAAATCGCCAGATATACGGTCCCCAAGCCCGAGCGCGTCGACCCCATTCACCCCGAAGTAGTTGGCGTAGAGATTCAGGCCGTCGGCATACCCCGCGGGGTCTTCGGAGGTCCATCGGGCGGTGAGTGGGTCAAAGTCCCGGAAGTGGGTGTGGTACAGGCCGGTGAACGGGTCGCGGTGCATACCGGTCCAGCCGAGACGGACATAGCGGGACTTGTAGACCGGCTCGCCGTAGGTGTTGGTGAGTTCGATCCCGGCGGTGTTGCAGACCTTGGCCAGGCCGGTGGAGTTATAAAAGAGCTTCTCGACGACGTTGCCCGCGGTGTCCGCAACGCTCATCACGGTACCGCGGTCGTCAGTCAACACAACATACGTCGCATCGCCGGCGCCGTCCACTGTGCTGTTGCCGTCGAGGGTGCTGCGTCAGTGGCGGGTGCACGCCTGTCCGAGCCGCGCGTGTGAGCAAGCGGCCTCCCAAAGACCGCTTCCTGACAGTCGCGGCTCGGATGCCCGTTGCGGTGCGTTTCCCACCCGCGACTGACGCAGCACGCGAATCCTTGCACTTCCATCCCGTCCGACGTACGTTCCCTTTCGCGCTCTGGGCCCGGCGAATTCATCGAGGCCGACACACTCAACAGGTGAAAAACATGCATCCTCGTTCGATCAGGGTTATCCCGCATTTCCATTACGACGTCTCTTATCTCGAGACCTGCGGCACCTACCTTGACACCTGCTGCCGCAACATCGACGAGGCACTGAGAATCCTCTCGGCGGACGAATCCTACACCTTCCTCGTTGAGCAGGTCTTCCTGCTCATGGAGTACTGCAGGCGGCGGCCCGAGAAGATCGAGGCCATGCGCTCCCTTATCGCCCAGGGGCGGCTGGAGATCGGGCCCGGCATGTACGTCATGCCGGACATGAACATGCCCAGCGGCGAATCGTTCTATCAGCAGGCCCGCATCGGCAAGGCCTGGCTCAAGGAACAGCTCAACGCCGACGCAACGGTGTGCTGGATCGCCGACTGTTGGGGGCACAACGCGCAGCTCCCGCAGATCATGGGGCAGTGCGGCTACGAGTACTACGTCTTCTGGCGCAGCATGCATCGCGAGGTGATGATGACCGAGTTTCACTGGCAGGGGCTCGACGGTTCGAAGATCAAAACCCACTGGATGCCCGGCGGCTACGGCGACATCATCTTCCCGACCGCCAGCGCCGTGGTGAATGCGGCGGACCTGGACTTGGCCGGAACCAGCTCGCGCCAGCTTGCCGCGCGCATCGAGCGCTACGTGCCGTTCACCCACTCGCCCACCATGATCCTGTGCAATGGCGGCGACTTCCTGTTCCCGCAGGCAAGCGCGCCCGGCATCGTGCGCCAGCTCAACGCGCAGAAGGCGCTGCCGCCCATGTCCTTCTCGATCCCGCGCCGCGCCCTGGCCGAGCTCGACTGGGTCCACGCGCCCGTGGTGAAGAAGGAGTTCAACAGCGCCTTCCAGGGCACCTACACGACCAACATCAGGATCAAGCAACGCAACCGCGAACTGACCAACCGCATCCTCGCCCTCGAAGCGCTCGCCGTTGTCGCCGGCAAGGCCCAGGCCGACTACGACGAGATCTGGAAGCTCGTGCTCAAGCAGCAGTTCCACGACATCATCTGCGGCACCATCTGCGATCAGGCGCTGACCGAGTGCTACGCGGAGTACGACGCGGCCGAGCGCAAGATCAACGCCACGGTCAAGAAGATCGCGCCGGCCAAAGGAGCGGCCGGGTTCTTCAACCCGCTGCCATTCGCACGGACCGAGATCCTGCCGCAGGAGAAGGGCACGGTCAAGGCCAACCTGCCGGCCTTGGGCTTCACCGCGCTCGCGGCCTGCCGTCCGGTCAAGGAGAAGAAAAAGCAGGCCAAACTGCCGTGCACGTTTGCGAACGAGTTCTACACCGCCCGGCTCGACGCCAAAGGCTACGTCTCCTCGCTCACGCTCAAGGGCGCCAGCCGCGAACTGGTCGCCGCCCAACCGGCCGCGTTCGGCAGCCTCGCGCTGCAGATCGACTACGGCGACTCCTGGCTCAATTTCGCGGGCCCGATCAGCGGCGGCTCAACCGAATCGGCTCTGACCCAGAACAATTCCGACCCGTACGACCGCCACGACCCCAATTCGCTCTCGGCCCGCGGCACCACACGCGCGGGAATCGCCACGGCCGACATCGTTCGCGACACCGCCGAGGAACTCGTCGTCCGGCAGAATGGGCAGCTCGGGTTCTGGCGCATCAAGGTTCCGTTCACGACCGAGATCCGGCTGCTCAAGTCCTCACCGGTCATCAGGTACACGACCACGCTGCACCCGTCGAACCGGCACTACCGCATCCGCATCGCCTTCCCCACCGCCATCGTCCGCGGCACGCGGCGCTACGAGGTCCCGTTCGGTATCGTCCAGCACGGCATCGGCGAACACGTCGCCCAGAACTGGGTCGACTGGGAAGGCAAGGATGCCGGCCTCGCTCTGTTCAACACCGGCATGCCCGGCAACACCATTGAAGACGGCATCCTGATGACCTCGCTCTTCCGCGCCGCAGCCATGGAGTACAAGACCGACAGCGTCCTGTCCTTCAACCAGGGCGTGCCGCACACGTTCACCTACGGCATCATGCCGCACGTGTGCGGCCGCGAGGCCGAGATCATCCGTCAGGGGCAGCTCATGAACACGCCGCTGCTGGCCTGCAACGCCGCGCCCGAGTTCAGCGCTGCCACGGGCTGGTCACTCAGAGCAGAACACACCTATCTGTCCGGCCTGCGCTGGCAGGGCAAGCAGGTGTTCATGCGCCTCTACGAAGGGATCGGCCAGCGCGAGACGGTCGCCGTCACCGCACCCAAGCGCTTCACCGCCTACGCCATCGCCGATGGCCTGCAGAACCCGGTCGGCCGGTTCACCCCCATCACCGGCCCTGTCCAACTCATGCTCAAGCGGTTTGAAGTCAAGAACATCCTGTTTGAGTAGAGACGACCGGTGCGATAGACGGAACAGGCCCCGCATCCCCCCGCCCGCTTCTCGGCACGCACGTGGCACAAGGCTCGGATGGCGGGCGGAGGGCCGCCCGCGGTACAGCCTTCCAGGCGGGGCCGGATGTCCTGGCGGACGGTTCGCCATGCGGCTTTGGCCCCAACGGAGCGGGAGAGAAGCCCCTGACCCTCATCGTCGCCGACATTCAGGCTGCCGGATGGGTCGCGACGGATGCCCGCTCCACGATCGACATGGGCAGGAGCACCTGACTGCCCCGGATGTCCGGACGTTGCTGCAGTTGGGCCAGACGCGACATGCATTCTTCGCCCATGAGCCGCTTCGGATACCCGACGGATGACAAGGGCGGGTGAGTGTCCGTTGATATGTCCCAGTCCTCAATACCCAGGACGCTAATATCCTCTGGGACCCGGACGTTCATTTCCGCCGCATGTTCCAGGATTTCCATGGCCATGACATCCTTGCTCACCAGGAGAGCAGTGGGGGCGTCCGGTGCGCGCCGGCGTGCACCGTCCAGCAGGCTGCGCACATGTGCGACGGATTCAGGATTGCGGATGTTCCACGGAACGGCCTCCGAAGGCGTCAGCCCCGCGTCCAGCATCGTCTGGCGCCAGCCGTGCGCACGCAGGGCGAAGTATCGCCCAAGGGTCGGCAATTCGCCCGTTTCTCCGGCGACACGGGGAACTTGTCCGGTGACAAACTGGATGCGACGGTGACCACGGTCAAGCAGGTGGCGCGTGGCAAGCATGGCGCCGCCCAGGTTGTCCGGAGCAACACCGGTCAGGCCGTCGCCGACAAACAGGCCATAGTAGACAAACCGGTCCAGCGACACCCCTTGCGCGGAAAGGACCGGGGCCACGCCGTCGGAACCGGTCGCTCCGATGTAGTCCGGCGTCGCCCGCAACACGGCCGCAATGTCCGCGTCTCTGACCATGAAAAGCTTGGTGCGCCACCCGCGTTCCTCCGAGGCGGACTGGATGCCGGCGAGGATCTGGAACATGTGCGAGCTCTGCCGTTGGTCTGGCTGGACTGCGCCGAGGACAAGGACGGTCCCGCCGGTCCCCGGCACGGCACCACCGGCAGACGCCCCACCGGCCCCCCACGGTGCGGATTCCGCATACAGATCGCGCATGTGGAGGGGCGGGGCCGCCGCGACAAACGAACCACGCCCCGGGCGCGCCACAATCCAGCCTTCCCGAGCAAGCGACTTGAACGCGCCCGCCACGGTCGCGTGCGAAACACCGGTGATCCGCGCAATATCACGAATCGGTTCCAGACGCTGTTCCGGACGCAGTTCGCCCTTGAAGATCCGGCGCACCACGTACCGATGCACCAGTTGCGCACGCGAAATCCGCAACCCCGTTGCCGCACCGTCTGCAACTGCATTCACAGCCTGATCCTGCCTCACGCTGAGTCACCCCTTTGCCCGCTCTACACTGTCATGCCCGATTACCGGCCTTCCTCGTCAATCTTTTGAACAAAATACTATAACAACTAGTTCAACAAAAAACAACCGCTTCATAGCGAACTGTCTTGACTGTTATCAGACCTAATGTTATAATTAATGGTATAAATATCGATGTGGGAGCCTGGCACCGAAACCACGGTCACCGGGATACGCAGAAGTCGAGCGGGGCAGTCACTGACTCCGTCGTCGGAGATTCAGGATGAGATCAAGAGACGCACGAAAGGAGGACTCCTTGCACCTCCAGTTTTGCCCTGTGAACAGACCGGGAAACCGCCACCCGTTTACGTTGATCGAACTGCTTGTGGTCATCGCCATCATCGCGATTCTCGCGTCGTTGCTCATGCCTGCACTGCAATCGGCAAAGGCTCGCTCGAAGTCGTTGCTCTGCATCAGTAACCTGCGCCAGTGCATGATCGCGGTGCAGGGGTATGCCAACGACACCGACGCGCCGGCCGTCGGCTGGTCGGGCACGGTGCAACGCCGGCACAACAACCGGACCAACGCCGCCTTTCCCGACGGTCACGCCGCATCCCTCAACGAAGGGGATCTGCGCAACACGGTTCCGACCAACCCCAACGACGTCTATTCCGTACCCCGCTGAGTCCGCCTGTCCCTCGCTCGGGAAGAGGTCGCCTTCGTGCTGCGGGGGGAGCAGAAACACCCCAGGTGATTGCCACGAACTGAACGCCCAGGAGTCATCATGAGAACAGGTCACCCCGCGGTTGCCTCGGCCCTCGCCGCCGTCGCACTGCTGAACGTGTCCGCATGCTTCGCCGCGGGTGCGGATGCGACCGCTGCTCCGCGAGCGTCGCTGATTGTCAACGGTGACTTCAGGGCCCTTGACGAGAAAGGACGCCCCACGGGTTGGCTCCTGCCCGAGACCGGGGTCAGCGTCGTGAGCGACGGTGATCTGCGCACGTTGTCGCTGAAGACAACGTCCACGGGCTCCACCTCCGCCACGCAGGAGCTCGCACTCGATCCCGCGTGGGGCGTTCTGCGCTTCAGTTACCAGGTGCGGGTGAAAGCCATCACGGTCGGCAAAGTATCCTGGAACGATGCCCGCATCGCACTCACCGTCCTCGGCCCCGCCGACAAGGTCTCGCACATGGTCGCCGGCAACTGGGATAAGCCAACGGACGGCTGGATCGATGTCGCGCAGAACGTTACCATCCCCACCGGGGCGGAAAAGGTGAAGATCTCGCCGGCCATCTTCGACACCGTCGGCGAGTGGGAATTGCGCAATCTGCGAGTCGAGCTGGCCGCGAAACGCGGCGAAGGAATCGATAGCGATCCACCGGCTGGCCAGTCCGTGACGTGGGGCGAGGAGCCGGTCGAGGCGCAGGGCGCGCGGCGCGCGGTCATGTGCCTGAACGGTCTGTGGCGGTTCCAGCCCGCCCTGGGGCCGGCGGTGGAAGCTCCGCAGAAGACCGGCTGGGGCTGGATCCGCGTGCCTGGCAGTTGGCGCCCGTGCGCCTTGCCGGGCGTGACCGCCGCGACCGGCCCGTCGTGGGAGGGGTTCAACGGCGAAACCCCGGCGACCTGGTACGAGCGCGACCTGACGATCCCGGCGGCCTGGACCGGCCGCGCCATCCTTCTTGACCTGCTCCGGGTTTCGACCGATGCCGCAGTGTTCATCGACAACCGGGAGATCGGCCGTGTGTCGTGGCCGGGCGGCGAGGTCGACCTGACCGCGGCAGTCGAGCCGGGCAAGACACACCATCTCAGGCTCAAAGTCGTCGCCACCGCCGATGCCGCCGAAGTCACCCGCTTCATGGGCATGGGCGAGGGACAGATACTGAAGGAGAAGACCCAGCTCGTGACTCGGGGGCTGATCGGCAATGTCCTGCTCACCAGCCGCCCCGCGGGCGCCCACCTCGCCGGTTGCGCTATCCGCACCTCCGTGCGTGAACACAAACTCACGCTCGACGTGGACTACGACGGCATGGCCGCGGCGGGAACAGTGGCGCTGAACGCCGCGGTGCGCGATGCCAAGGGCGCCGAGGCGAAACGGTTCAGTGCGGACGTTGCCGCCGTCGCTGGCGCCGGAACGCTCACCGCCACCTGGGACTGGTCCGACCCGCTGTTGTGGGATATTGACGCTCCGAACCTCTACACCCTCGAGCTTTCGGCCCAAGGCCCCGGCCTCGACGACGCGCTGGTGGAGCGCTTCGGGTTCCGCGAATTCCGCATCGATGGAAAACGCTTCATGCTGAACGAGAAAGAGATACGCCTCAGACCGACGCATACGAACGCGGAAGGACTTGTCAACGGCAACCTCGAACTGATTCGCTCGTTCTACACCGGATTGCACGCCAACGGTTTCAACTGCAACGAGTTGTGGCCATGGAACCGCAACGATCGGGGCATGTCCGAATACGACGATCTCTGGTGCGCCGAAGCCGACCGCCTCGGCTTCCTCGTCATCTGTCCGGCCATGTGCATGACCCGCCTGGTGGGCGAGTGGGACAAGCCGGGAGTGAAGGCCGAGTGGCAGGATCGCATGGTCCGCGGGGTCAAGGGGTTGCGCAACCATCCGTCTGTGATCATCTGGGCCACCGGCGCCAACCGCTTCGGGCATGGCCAGGATCAGAATCCGGACGTGATCGGGTCCAAGAAGCGGGCGTGGATTGAGGATCCTTCCTGGCGCCGCACGGCCGCCTTCGGCGAGGACGCGGTGGCAGCGATAAAGCAGGTTGACCCCACGCGTCCCGTGCTGATGCACGCCGGCAGCGCGGTGGGCGACGTCTACACCGCCAACAACTACCTCTGCGTCACGGCGCTGCAGGAGCGCGAGGAGTGGCCTTCGCGGTGGGTCGCGGACGGCGACATGCCGCTGTTGATGGTCGAGTTCGGAACGCCGCTCTACACCACCTTCCACCGCGGCCGCCAAGGCTACGGGCACGCGTCGAGCAGCGAGCCGCTGTATTCGGAGTTCTGCGCCATTTACGAGGGGGCGGACGCTTACCGCGCCGAGACTGCCGCCTACCGCAAGCTCCTCGCCGCCACGTTCCAGAAGGATCAGCTCTGGAGCACCTGGCACAACATCGACGCCGAACAGCTTCATCCCGGGTACCAGCAGCTTCAGGCGCTGTTCATCCGCAACACCTGGCGCGCCTGGCGGACGTGGGGCGTCACCGGCGGCACGGTGCCATGGTCGAACATGGGCTGGCAGAAGGACTCCGGCCCCGCGGCGGTTGCGGTGGGGCTGAAGCCGCGGCCACCCGTGGATATGCCCGCGTTCGAGCCAGGCCTGCGCGGCACGTGGCATCCCAGCCGCGAGGCGGCGATCGCGCGTTTCCTCCGGCCGGAGGGCATGATCCCCTCCCCGGTGTCCGAGGCCCTTTCCGCGTCGAACCAGGAAACGCTGGCGTGGGTCGCCGGCGCTCCGGACTTCGTCGACAAAACACACCACTACCGTGTCGGCGGGAAGGTCGCAAAGCAGTTCGCGTTGCTCAACGACAGCCGCGCGCCGCTGCACTTCAACGGCACGTGGCGTGTGGAGATCGACGGCGTGCCGGTTGCCGATGGGCGCCTGGAGGGCGAGATCACCGCTGCGACCACGAAACTCGTCCCTGTGGAATTCGCACTGCCCGCGACCATCGCCGCGGACAGTGTCAAGGGCGCGATCCATCTTGAATGCTCAATCGGCGCGGCGACGCACGCCGACAACTTCGCCTTCCGTGTATTCCGTCCCGCCGCGGGCGCGCTTCCCGCCGTGAACCTGCTCGACCCGCAGGGCGACACCGGCGCACTGCTCAAGCGTCTCGGCGTGTCCGCAAAGCCGTGGGATGGCATCGCCACGGACCGGCTGCTCGTGGTGGGCCGGAACGCGCTCGCGAAAGGCAGCGCCGATCTTGCCGCGATCGAGAAGTGCCTGGGCACCGGTACCCCTGTGCTGCTCATGGCTCAGGATCCCGATTGGATGCGCGAGCACCTCGGACTGCGCGTTGCGTGGCAACTGACGCGGCGCGGGTTCCCGACCGTGCCGGATCATCCTGCGCTGGGAGGTCTGGACGCGGACGCGCTCCGCGACTGGGCCGGTTCCAGCAACCTGATCAGTCCTGTTGACACCTCAGTCGCCGACGCGCATCCGTACCGTTGCCCGCCCCATGGCTGGCGGTGGGGCGCCCGCCACGCCATCAGCAGCGCAGCCATCGAAGTGCCGCACCGCGCCGGCTGGCGGCCGCTAATCGCCTGCGAGTTCGACAGCGCGTACACGCCGCTGGCGGAGGTGGCGATCGGTTCCGGAATCGTGACACTGTGCACCCTCGACCTGGAGGATCACGCCGCCGAAGATCCCGCGGCAGAGCGACTCGCGCGGTCCGTGCTCGCGGCCGCTGCCGCCGCCAAGCCCGAGCCCCGCGCCCCCGCGGCCTACTTGGGCGGACCCGACGGCGCCGCGCTCCTCGCCACGTCCGGCGTCCTCCACCAGAAGGTCGACACTCTTCCGGAGACAGGGCTGGCGGTGATCGGCGCGGACGCCACGGTCGACGATTCCGCCCTCGACGCGTTCCTGCGCCGCGGCGGCAAGGCAATCGTCCTGCCACGCCGCGCGGAAACGGCCCCCCTCGGGGTGCATTTGTCGAAAGTGGAACAGCACCCCGGCTCGTTGTCGATCCCGACATGGTCAAGCTGCCATGGTCTGCTCCCGGGCGAGCTGCACCGCCGCACCGACGGCGAGGCGTGGATCATCGCCTCGGGGGCCGACGAGGTCGGCGCGGATGGCCTTCTGGCTGAGATACGCCGCGGCGACGGCGTCGCCGTATTCTTCCAACTCGATGCCGCCGCGCTCGATGCGGACCACGTCAGCTACAACCGCCTGACGCGTTGGCGCTGGACGCGCGCGCTGACGCAAATCGCCGCGAACCTCGGCGCCGAGTGCGAATGCGACCGGCGCCTGCTCAAACTCATACCGCCGCCGGACCGCATCGCGCTGGCCGGAACATGGAAAGCGGCACTCACGATCTCGATCCCGCTGGTGGGCGCGAATGACCCCAAGCCCAAGGACGCCGGCCCCAGCGACCGCGCCCGCAGCCTGGTCGCGAAAGACGCGGACGACCAGGCACTGCAGGATGTCCTGGTCTCAAAGGACTGGCAAACCTACGGTGCGGCATGGAACGTGAACGGGGAAGCGGTCTTCCGCCGCACCGTCGACGTTCCACCCACCTGGGCCGGCAAGGATCTCCTGCTGTCGCTGGGCGCGATTGATGACTTCGACAGCACCGTCTTCGACGGCGAGACGGTGGGTTCCACCGACGCCACGGTCAAGAACTTCTGGAGCGCCCCCCGCCTCTACACCGTGCCGGGACGGCTGGTCACCCCGGGGCGTCACGTGATCGCCGTACGGGTTTTCGACCACTTCGGCGGCGGCGGCATGGTCGGCGCCGCCGAGCTGATGGCCCTGACCCCGAAGGAACCCCTGACCCCGCCCGTGCCGTCGTTCTACCACCCCGATTGGCGCACAGACTTCCCGCTCGGCGACGATCCCTATCGCTACTATCGGTGGTGAGAGATA
>Ga0208961_1000192_pt1 | contig 30914 bp, 17 predicted proteins | sample RifOxyB3_FD_184034 | JGI IMG/M metagenome (GOLD analysis project Ga0208961, IMG submission 184034) | Groundwater microbial communities from Rifle, Colorado - Rifle Oxygen_injection B3 (SPAdes) | ecosystem: Environmental > Aquatic > Deep subsurface > Groundwater | place: Rifle, Colorado, United...
CCTGGCCTCGCTGGCCAAACACGGATCATGGCTCGCCGCACGGCTCAACCTGCTCGCAGAGAAAACTCAGAAAACAGCTTGACGGACCGCCTCAGATGTCTTTCCCCCCGTCCGGCGGCGGCGGACGGGGGGAAAGGGAAGAGAGGGGGGAGTCTTACGTTTGGCGGGCGAACCCGCTTCACCCGTGGCACATGGCCACGGGGGTCTCACGCATGGGCCAACACGCCGTCGTTCCGCCTGCGACGCATTACGAGACACCGACGTTTCCGCTTGACATGCGCGCCACTATCCTGTATGGTACTAGAATGGTACAGGCATGCGAACCGTTCCGGACCGGATGCGCCACGCGGCGCGACGAGGAGGCAGCACCCATGCGACACTCAAGGCGGGTTGAATGCAGCGGCAGGAAACTCGAGGCCCGCTCGTTCACACTCGTTGAGCTCCTGGTGGTCATTGCGATCATCGCGGTGCTGGCGTCCATGCTGTTGCCGGCGTTGAGCAACGCCAAGGATCGGGCGAAGCGCGCCCTTTGCCTCGGCAATCAGCGTCAGATCGGCGTGGCCACCCACGGCTACCAGAGTGACAATGACGACTATTTCCCGGGTCCCTACGCCGACGTGGTCGTTGATTTTGGCTCGGTGACCAGCGGGCCCTCGTTTCACACGGCAATCTACCCGTTCCTCGCCGGGGTGCGCGGCGGGGCGTGCCCGGAGACCTTGCGTTGTCCGAGCGTGAAGGCCCCCTCGCCCATCCTGGTCGCGGCAAACTACGATCCAACCATCGAAAGCGCCACCAGCTACCAGTTCAACGGTGTGCTGAACGGGCGGCGCGGCACCGCGATTCGTTCGCCGTCGGCGATCATCGTTTTGAACGAGACCTGGGCCGTGTGCAAGCGTGCCTACGCCCGGCCGTGTCCGTGGGGAACCGGCTACACCAGTTGGCACCTGTTCCAGACGTTTAGCGGCATGACGCGCGAGTGGTACGCCTGCGTGCACGACTACGGCGGCAACCTGGTGTATGTCGACGGGCACTCGGCCTGGGCGCGTGTCGGTTCGGTGAGCAGCGGCGAGTACGGCCTGACCCCGGACGAACCCTACGAGCCGTCCGCGGCCCAGAGCGGCAAGGTGTACAACGCAGCGTTCTGAGGCAGGTGCAGCGGCGGTCTGGCGCGGCACGCGCTGCCCGCACCGCCCGCGCAGAGATGGCCCGCTTCTCCGGTCCTCGCGTTGGCTCGAAACGACAGGGGCTGGGTACCCACGGGAGAGTTGCGATGTCACCCAAGCGCAAGATGAACACGGTTCTCGCCATGCTCGTGCTCGGAGGCACGGCGATCGGGATCGCCACCTGGGGCCAAGCACAGGATAGCGGCAATGAGGCGACAAGAACGCTAAGCATCAATCTCCTCCCGGATCCGGGCGCCGTCAAGGGCGCCACACGCTGGCAACTGAAAGGGTTCGCTTCGTCCTACTCCACCGAGGCCAAGGGGGACCTCTGCTCGACGGTCTCGCACTCGGGCAAGCCGACACTGCACGTCGGCGGCGGCGGCCCGACCTGGAACGCCTACTGGTCCGCTGGCGGCATTCCGGTGGAAGAGGGGAAGCGGTATGTGCTGTCTGCAACGGTGCGCCGCCACGGGATCTTGCTGCGGCCCCGCGGTCCGGACACCGGTCAGGGCCCCGCGGCCACCACCTTCGGCATCCACCTTGGCTTCTCGGATGCCAAGGGCGAGATCATCCAGGACAAAGACCACCCCTTCTACAACGGCTGGGCATGGCTCTTCTTCGATGGCCATCGGGACGCTTGGACACCGGTGGGCGTGGCTGCCGTAGCTCCGTCCGGTGCCGTGCGGGCGAGTGTGACCCTGCGCAAGATCGGCACGGGTGAAGTTTGGTACGACGATGTCGTCCTGGTCCAGAGCGACACGACACCGCCCCCGCAGTTGCCGCCCGACCTGGGCTCTGACGCGGCCTTCGAGGCGCCCTTGATGGTTGGTGGCGATACCGAGTTCACGCTGCGCCTGAAGAACCGGCATCTGGCTCCCGTCAAAGGGCTGTCGATCGTTGTCGCGGACTCCCCGGACGTCACAGGCGAGGGGAAGCTAGACGAGCCCATCGCGTCGGATGCGGAGCTCGCAGTTCCAGTACGGCTGCATTTTCCGGCCGGGATGATGAAGCGTGGCGTGCGGGTCACACTGGTCGGGAAGTACGAGACGGACGGCGCCCCGTGCGAGTCGCGCTGGGTGGTGACTCTCGATGTCATGCCCGACGCGCTCATGAAGGCGATTGCGACGCAGGCGTGGGGCGTGACGGACTGTCCGGTGACCTCGGGCTCAAACCCGGTCGAAATTGTCGGGGTTGAGTTGACTCGCGATTCCGGGCCAGTGTTCTCGCCGGCCTGGGCGCCGCTGCCTCTGCAGGCGGGCGAAAACTCGGCGAGTGTCATTCTCAGCCTTTCGGGTAAAGGCACGCTGACGGGCAAGGCCACCGTCCAATGGGAGTGCCTTGACTTCTTCTTCCGTCCGGCGACCGGGTCTCTTGATGTCGAAGTGCCCGAGGGCAAGCGCTACCTTGCGAAGATCGCACTGTCCGAAACGCAGGTTCGCAGGATTGTGCGTTCGGCGCAGGACGGGCTGGGGTCGCGGTTCAAGATGATGGTCAAGGTGCAGAAGGACAACCAAGACATCGCCGGTGCCGACTCGGACCTGGCGCTGGCGTCGATCCCGCTTCCCAAGGTCGAGTTGCCGCCGCTGGCGCCGCGAGTGGACACGCTGCCGGTTTACGGCGCGTTGCGGCTCGTGGACGAGGTCTTGTGCGGCGACCCGAGCGATCAGCACCCGATGCGCCAGGGCGGAAAATCCCTGGCGGCCAAGTACACCAGCGAACCGCTGGGCTACTACGGTAGCAGCACGCGCCTCAACTTCGACTGGGGGACGACCTACCGGGACAATCGCGAGGAGTTCACGCGAATCGAAACCATTCTCGGAAAGCCGTGTCGCACCGCGGACAACTGGGGCTGGTTCGCCTACCAGATGGGCCGCGGCGCTCTGACGCCCAACAAGTATTACGTCCTGGAGGTGGAGTATCCGCAGGACGTGTCGCGCAACTTCCTGCTCTGGTGCGAAAGCGCATCAGGCGGCGCCATCGGCTTTCATACCGGCAGCTCATTGGGCGACCCGCACACGCGCCAGCGGCTCATGCAGCGTGTCGATCTGCCCCTGTCGCAACGGTACGAGAAGCAGCACACCCTGTTCCTGACCACGAGCGGTTCGAACCGGTGGATTGCGGTCCACAGCATGGGCGCCAAGGCCGACCCGTTCGGGGCGGGTGTTGCCGTGCATGCGCTGCGTCTCTACGAAGTCGGGGAATGCGACGCTGCCCTGGAGGCTCTTGTGCCAAAGGCGACCGAACCGGAAGGCTTGCCCCACCGCCTGTACGGGTTCTTCGGTGAGGATCTTGGGCCTTCTGTTCCCATGATGCAGCGCTGCGCCTTCGTCGGCATGAACTTCTACGCACCGATCACGCTCTCCTACTGCGGCGGAACCTACGAGACCAACAGCGGGTACGTGGACTGGCCCAGCCACCTGTTCGGGCCGGACGGCGTGCGGAATCCGCACGCGCTCAAGAAGCCGCCGTACTACATCGCGAGCTCCGGCAAGACGGACGGAGTCCTGGCGGCGGCGGACCGAACCGGGATGACTGTCTTCCCCACGCTCGAGTACGGCGGCACGGGTCAGCTTCCGCCCGAGGCTTTGGCCGTGTGGCCGGACGGCAGCCCGCACGACTACCACTGGGGCACAACCCAAGGCAAAGACGGCCGGCGCACGCTCCGTCTCCTGCCCGACGGCACCTGCATCGACATGGCACACCCGGCGGTCGGGGAAGACCTCGCGAAACTCGTCACCGAGGTGGCCACATGCTACGCGAAGCACCCAAGCTTTGGCGGCATCAAACTGGCCCAGCGCTTCCAAGCCTGGCAGATGAGCTACAGCGACTTCGAGGTCCGGCGGTTTGCCACGGATCGGGGCCTGGCTGCGCCCGAGAAGGACTTGGGCCAGTGGGTCGCGTCGAATCACGAGGCGGCGTTCCGGCAGTGGTACTACGAGCGGAAGCGCGAAAACCTGCTGCGGGCGCGAGACGCGCTGCAGCTCGTGAACCCCAGTCTCAAGTTGCTCATTCTCAACTACAACGGCGGCGATGATAACCTGCACTTCGGTACGCCGCTGTACTGGTGGGACAAGGAAAAGGGCGACGAGTTCCTGGTGCCGGGCAGTGTCTCACTTCCGGACTTCTCCAAGCTGGACCTGAGCAAACTGATCGAAGACTACACCCGGCCGGACGTAGCCATCCTGAGCGTCGGCATGAACCCGCCCCTCTACCGCAATGACAAAGGCATCTGGAACCTGGCCATCGCGCACTATCCCTTCACCTGCGGGAACACCTCGTACCTCGATTTCTTCCGCACCGGCGAGGGCAGCGCTGTCTGCCTGTGGTGGATCTACAACGAGGACGCGAACCGGAATCACAACATTGGCTGGAACTGCCCGGGGCTGGACGGCAACGAACCCGCCGGCCGGTACTGCATGCTCGACGAGGTGCTCGCCATGGCCGCCAGCGACCCGTTCATCATGGGCCCGCGCATCGGCACGTTCAACCGTGGTTTCCCGGAGTATGCCCGTGAGTTTGCGGCCGCGTTCCGCGCCCTGCCGGCTGTGCCGTCCCGAATCGTGAAGGCGTGCGAGGCCCCGGGAGTGGTCGTGCGCCGTTACGACACGGACAAGGGGATCTATCTGGCCGTCATTAACACCGGTCAGGGGTTGGAGCCGGTGCGGGTGGAGTTGGCAACTGACGTCTTGGGCGGAACCGCATTGCGCGACCTCGTCACCGGCGGATCCCTGTCCGGGGCTGACGGCAGACTCGTTCTCACCCTCGCGCCCGTGAGCCTGACCGCATTCGCGGTACCCCGAACCCAGAACCCTTGAACCGATGCCAGACAACGGGTGCCGTTCGATCCCGGAAGAAGACCGAGGAAAACGACGATGAGTGAGCTGGAATTCCGAAACGACTTTGGTGACGTAAGGCAGAGTTGGCGGAAGTTCTGGGACGGCACTCTGCAGCGCCCGATCCTGCTGGCCGAACCGCCGAAGAAAGGGGTTGCGCCCGTCGACAAGCCCGCTTGGGGCGCCGCGTTTTCGCGCGATGACTATGAGGGCCTGGTCGATCAGGCGCTGCGTTGGGCGGAAACGCACCAGTTCCTCGGCGATTCCGTGCCGTGCTATCTCCCCTCGTTGATCATCGACTTGATGCCGGCGTTCCTGGGCGCGGAAATCACTTCGATCAAAGAGTCATGGGGCACGGATACGCATGCCAAACCTTCCATCAAGGACCTGTCTTCGGCGGAGATCCGGTTCCGGCCGGAGTCCATCTGGTGGGAGAAGTGGGTGCGGCTCGCCGAATGCATCAAACGGAAATGCGCCGGCCGACTCATCTTCGGGACCGCGCAGCCTTACTACAACAACCTGGACACCCTGGCCGCGCTCCGCGGCAATGTCGAGCTCATGACGGATTTCTACGACAACCCCGACGGCGTTCACAGTGCCATGAAACAGATCATGACCGCCCACGCCGACGTCATGACCGAGGTGTGCCGGATTCTGGAGGTCGAGAAGTACGGCAGCGTCACGGGGCACGGATTCTATGCCGATGGCAAGGCGGCGACACCGCAGTGCGATTTCGGCTTCAACATCGGCAAAGAACACTTCGATGAATTCGCCCTGCCCTACCTTCGGCAGGAGATCGACCGTTTCGATGCCGTCGAATACCACCTCGACGGCCCGGGGAACATTGCCCATGCCGAATCCATCTGCGGCATTGAGACGGTGAAGGTCGTCCAGTGGGTTGCCGGGGTTGGCGAGAGTTCCAAGAGGGACTGGACCTGGCTGTATGAGAAACTCAATGCACTGGGAAAGGGCCTGTGGCTGTCGGCAGACTCGCCGAAGACGGCCGTCGCGTTGTGGGAGAAGTACAGCACGTCAGGCCGGATGATTCTGCACGTCAACGCCGCAGATCGCGATGCGATGGCGCGGTACGTCGATGCCTTCGAGAGTTCCGGGGCCGTGCGTCCGTCTCGCCGTCCTGGCACGTCGGACGGCGTGGACGGCGGTGAACTGGCGAGACTCTCGAGTGCGGAGTTCGCCGCGCGTCATCTTCCGAAGCGCGTTCCCGATTGCTGCGTACGGGCAGCCGACTTCCTGCCGGGACGCACGCCGTCCGAGGCGATCGAGGCGGCGATCGCGGCGGCAAGAGTTTCCGGATCGCCTGCCACGCTCGTGCTGGACACGCAGGATTGGCTCATCGACAGGGCGGTCCGGCTGCCGTCGAATACGGAGCTGGTTATCGATGGCTGCACGCTGAAACTTGCCGACGGCGTGCACGACAACATCATCCGCTCCGCCGGGATCGAGACGGATCCTGCCAATCCCAACGGCGTGTGCCTGACGGTCAAGCCGACCGGGAACATCCGGATCACCGGTCGCAACAACGCGGTGCTCGAGGGCGCGGACAACCCCTACAGCGCGGCGAACCCGAAGACGGGCGTGGTCGAAAAATGGCTGGGCGACTTCTTCGGCTGGCGCACCGTCGGCATTCAACTGTCGGGGGTGACGCGGTATGAAATCTCGGGGTTCACCATGCGGAAGACGCACTGCTGGGCGATCTCGCAGGAGCAGTGTTCGTACGGCTATCTGCACGATATCGTCTTTGATACGAACGTAAAGAACGGCGACGGCATTGATTTCCGGAACGGCTGTTCGTTCTGCCGGGTCGAGAACATATCGGGCACGACCAGCGACGACACGGTCGCCTGCACGGCACTGAACAGCACCTACATCACCGCCGCATCCAAGTACGTCTACCCGATGCAGCCGATGGGCACGACCTTTGAGGGTGCGGCGGCCGACATTCACGATATTGTCATCCGCAACATTCGGACTGGAGGACAGCATCACGGAGTGATCTGCCTCGCCACCTCGCCCAAGGTCTACAACATCACGATCGAAAACGTGGTGGAGGATGCCGCGTCGTCACGCGAGGCCTGCGTGAAGATCTACACGGGATACGGGACTGGATACACGAAGGGGAACTTGCGCAACATCACCGTCTCGAACGTACTCTCCAGGGGTTCGCGCTATGCGGTCATGGTCAAAGCGGACGTCAAGGACGTGCGGTTCTCCAACATCAAGCAGACGCGACCAGATGGGGCCGCGCATCTGTTCGAGGGCGAGTCCGAGAATCTTGGCATAACCTGAGGCATCACGACCGCGCCTGATACGGTTCGCCCACGTCCGCGCAAACCATAAGATTGACCACCCCATGACCTTGAAGTACCACGACATTGCCGAGACCATCCGCCGGCGGATTACCGAGGGTGCCTACGCGATCGCGTCGCGACTGCCGGGTGAGCCGGTGCTGGCGGCCGAACTGGGCGTGAGCCGGCACACGGTGAAGAGCGCCATCCGTCTGCTCGAGCGCGAGGGTGTGCTGCAGTGCCGGCCCGCGGCCGGCACCTTCGTGCAGCGCCGTGCCGCCGCGCCGCGACTGATCGCCTACATGGCCACCAACGTCAGCGATCCGTACCACGCGGACTTCATCCGGCATCTCCAAGCGGCGGTGGGTGCGCAGCAGGCCAGCCTGTTGGTGGCCGAGTGCTCACTCTCGGCGGAAGAAGACGCGGCATGCTTCCGGCGCCTGAAGGAAAATGGTGTCGCCGGGATCGTGTACGGCATGCCGGTCGGGCCGGAATGCGGGGACCGCCTCAGCCCGGACGTGCCGATTGTGTGGGTCACCGGCGGCGACGCCATGCCGGAAAAGCGCGACACGGTCGGCATCCACAACGCCGCGGCCGTAGCGCGGCTCGTCAAGCACCTGCAGGAGTGCGGGGCGGAGACGGTCGGCTACGCCGGCGGCTGCCTGCCCAAGCACTACGACGAGATGCGTTACCGCGCCTTCCGCGACGCCGTGGCCAACAGCCCGCTCCGAACCCGGCCCGAGTGGCAGGTGCGCACCGCCGTCGAGGGCGAGGACGGCGGCCGCGTGATCATGGACCGGTTTCTCGCACAGCGGATCCGGCCGGACGCGATCGTCTGCTACAACGACTGGAACGCCATCGGCCTGATCCGGCGCGCGCTCGAAAAAGGCGTCGACGTGCCCGGCAAACTCAAGGTGACCGGGTTCGACAACATCTTCGTCAGTCAGTACTTCCAAGTCCCGCTGACGACGATCGATCTGGGTATTGCTCAGCTCGCGACAACAGCGGCCGAGTTGCTGTTCGCCCGGCTCGCGGACCCGAATCGTGCCCCCCAACGCGTCGTGGGTGAGAGCCGACTCGTAGTGCGATGGTCGACAGGTGTCGGCAGTGCCAAACTCGGCATGAAAGGCGCCAAGCGAGGCGACCACTCGTACTCGTGATCGTACTCGATCCGGCGTTTGTGCGCTTTCGCGTTCGAGTACGAGCTAAAGTACGATCGCGAGTACGATGGAACGAGTGCTTGGCTGCCAGAAGTATTCACCGAGATGTACGGGCGGGACGGCTCGGCGACCCCACCGGCCTTGCGCCGGTGGTGAAGCGGGTTCAGCGGTTACCCGCGCTGTCCACCCCCGCGCTGCTTCTACAGGCGGATCGCGCCGCGGCGCGATCCGCCTGTAGAAGCAGGAAAGACTGGAGAGGTGGGCGACACACGGTCCAGCCAACAAACCCCCTTCACCACCGGCACGAGGCCGGTGGGGTCGTTGCCTGCACAGGCAAAGGAAGTGCGGGGGAATTTCTGGCGGACGAGCACTAGGGAAAGGGAGCGCCCGATGAGAACTGCCTTGTTCCCCGATACGCAGTTTGAGCAGATGGCCTCCGAAGTCCGGCGCGTATTGGCCGAGGTCGGCTACGCGGTGGACCATCCGGAGGTCAAAGCGCTGGCGTGGCGCGCCGGTTGCCGCGAGTCGGGCGCCGGCCGTGTTCTGTTCGACAGCCGCCAGATCGACGAGTTGCGGGCCGAACTGCTCCGGCAGTATCCGCCGCCGACTGCGTCGGACACGACGTTGGTGCATCCGCCGCGCGAGATCCGGGCCGCGATCGGCAACATCACGCCCAAGGTGTATGACCACGCCAGCGGGCAAGCCGTCGGCGGGACCCTGGCCGTGTTACAGGACATCGTGAAGTTCGTGCAGGCGGAACCGCGGGTGACCGGCGTCACGTTGCCCGTGTCGCGGCAGGACGTGCCGCCGGCCGTCGAGCAGATGGACAGCCTGGTGGCCATGGCCAAGCTCACGAGCAAACCCCTCGGCGCGATCGATGCGACCGTGCCGGAAAGCGTCCCGTACCTGGCCGAGATGGGTGCGGTGCTCGGTCACGCGCCGGCGGCGTTTGTGGGCTCCTGCAACTGCATTAACCCGCCGCTGCGCCTCGAAGCGCGCACGGCGGAAACCATGCTCCAGCGACGATGCTATCATAGCCGCAGCATGATCACACCCATGCCCTGCATCGGCGGCAGCGGTCCAGTGGACATCCATGGCAGTGTCGTGCAAGGCACGGCGGAGATCGTGGGCGGCCTGATCCTGTCGCGGATCATCGACCCGGAGGCGCCGCTGCTCGGCTACATCGCCTGCAATCAGGTTGACATGCTGACCGGCAACGGCACCTCCTGCACGCCGCAGACGGTGCGGGTGGATGCGGGCGTGTACCAGCTCATGGAGTACGCGTTTGGGGGTGGCACCCGAGTGGGCGGCCGCTCGTACATCAACGCGCGGCGCCCGGGCCTTCAGGCGGTGTTCGAGCGGTTCCTCAAGGCCTTGGGCTACGCGGCGCTGGTGGACAAGCACTGGCTGTCCTACGCCGGCGGTGGGTGCCTGGAGAACGGCAGCACGATCAGCGTCGAACAGTTCCTGCTGGATATCGAGGTGCTGTCGGGCCTGGACAGCGTGTGGACCACACCCGTCGTGGCGTCGCCGGGAGACGCGGTCGAGCGGATCCGTGAAACCGTCCTGAACGGCGCGGGGAACTTCCTCAGCACGGATCACACCCTGGCGCATTTCCGCGACGAGATGTGGACGCCTCACTACTTCCGGTGCGGCACGGCGACTGCCACCGAGAACGAGATCGTTGACCGCTGCCACGCGGAGTACCGCCGCGCCGTAGAGAGTTACCAACCCGCCTCGCACCCTGTGCAGGTGGTGCGCGAGTTGGAGCGGATTCTGCAGAAAGCACGGCGCGACCTGGTCGGCTGAGAAGGTTAGTGCCGACGGGCGGCCACATCGGACGGCGTAGCGCAGAGAGGACCACAGTGCACAGAAAGCAGATCATGCGGCTGAGTGGTCGGGTTGTCGATGGCGCGGTGAGCTTGACGTTCTTCGCCGCTGGCGACAAGGACCGGCCTGGCCCGATGTCCGTGCGGGTGTACCGCGAGGAACACCCAACCTTCACGTTCGGAAAGGACTACGAGGAGTACTTCCACGGACTCGACGCACGGAGTGCGCAGGAGATCTTCGCCGGGACGCTGGAGCCGCTGAACGGCAGGAAGTTCGAGTTCCGGGATGCGACCACGGCGGTCGGGGGCACGTACGCCTACTGGGTTCGACACGAACAGGACGCGGCGCCGCTCGGCCCCGCAGCCTTGCGCGTGCGGGATCCGCAGGTGTGGTGGACAGAGGCAGAGATCGAGCGACGGCTGGCGCAGATCGCCGAACCGAACGGCGGACTGGCGGAAGTCGTCACGTTCGGCCGAACCATCGAGGGCCGACCGCTGCGCGGCGTGGTTGCCGGCAACCGTGAACGGTTGGCCGGTTTCGTGGGACTCGTCCACGCCGGCGAAGCGGGACCGGAGTTGCTCATCCCCGCCGCGGAGCGACTGGTCAGTGAACACGCAGATCTCCTGCAGGGGGCGGGACTGGCCGTGCTGCCGTGCGTCAATCTCGACAACCGCATCCGGTTGGTCGAGGGTGTGCCGTGGTACCTGCGTCGAAACGTTGCCGCCGTCGACCTGAATCGCAACTTCGACGCCGGTTGGGACGTGACGGATCACATGTACGGGTTGGACTCGACGGACCACGATTCGGAGACCTACCGCGGGCCGGCGCCGGCGTCCGAGCCCGAAACACAGGCGGTGACGGATTTCGTGGCGCAATGCCGGCCGCGGGTGGTGTTCTCCATGCACTGCCTAGCCAGCATCTGCGGCGACAGTTTTCTGACCGCCAAGGCGGCAAGGCAGGACACAGCGTTCCTGGCCGAAGCCCGCACTTGGGCGGAGACGTATCGGCATGGCATGTACCCCAACGCGACAAGAGATCTGGCGTTCTCCTGCGGTTGCTCGACCGGCAGTCTGCCCGGCTGGCTCTACCAGCACGCCCGGATTCCAGGCTTCGACTTGGAATTGGGCACGAACGAGGACGCGCGGCCGTGCGTGACCGACCAGGCCACGCCCGAACTGCTAACCACGTACCAGGCGCGGCATCTCGGCGGCATGCGCGCCGTGCTGCAGCGACTGGCGGGGACGTGAGGGGCGGCCCGAGGCGGATCGACCGGCCGAGGGGAACGATTGGCCGCAGAGAATGCAAAGGGCAGGGAGCCAGGCCGAAGCGGGGGGCCGCCGCGAATAGAAAGGCCGTCTGTCCTGTCCGTTGGGTCTGTTTGGTCCGTTGGGTCCGTTCCGATGAACGCCGAACACCGTATCGCCCGGGAGGCTACCATGAAAAACCGAACTGCCGCATGGTTGTTGGGGCTGGCGTTGCTCCCGGTCGGGCGAGTCGCCGGGGAGGGCGCCGCGTCGACCGGCGATGCCTTCGACCTGTCCGTGCCCTACGTCGCGTGTGGCAGAACGACCGCAGCGCCGGTCATCGACGGGCGGTTGGATGACGCCTGCTGGGCGGGCGCGATCGAGATGGCGCCGTTTGTGCTCTTGCAGGGCGCCGGCTTCCCCCGGGAACAGACGCGGACGTACGTCCTCCATGATGGCACCAACCTGTATGTCGGCATCGAGTGCGACGAAGCGTTGCTCGACGAACGGCTGCAGCGGACGCACGAGATCAAGAGCAGCGCCAAGACCCGGGACGGCGACGTGTGGGCCGACGACAGCGTCGAACTCTTCATCCAGCCGGACCGCCGGGGAGAGGCCTACTACCACTTGGTGATCAACGGGTTGGGGACAGTGTATGACGCACGCTGCGAGAAAGGCAGCTTCGACAAAGCCTGGAATGCCAACATCCGGGTTGCGGTGTCCGCGGACCAGAAATCCTGGAAGGTCGAGTTGGCGGTGCCGGGTGCGGACTTCGCAACGTCAATGAAGGATGGCAGCACCATCGGTTTCAACATCTGCCGGAACGAGAGCCCCAATTCCGAGAAGTCCTGCTGGTCGCCGACCGGGGCGGGTTTCCATGTTCCCGCGACATTCGGGGTCCTGCGCTTGGGTGGCCAGACGGTGGGCTGGCACGGGGCTGGGGTTCCGGATTTTGCCGAAGGTGGACACGCGCTGGTCGGGGCGCTCCGGAACTCGGGCACAACAGAAGCGTCCGCAAGCATGACCGTCCTGGCGAAGTACGAGAAAGGGGACTGGAACTCGGTGACGGAACACATCTCGTTGCCGGCTGGGGCGGCCACACCGGTCAAGATGATCTACACACTGGGCGGGCCGAACGAGTGTTTCTTCCTGGATGCTCCAGCCGAGAAGATACCGGACACACAGTGTTTCCGGACCGACCAAGTCGAGATCCGCGGTGACACCGAGTACGTAGTCTCCGCCTGGGTCAGGGCGGAGAACCTGGCGGGTGGCGGGAGTCGACCGCTGGCTTTCTCGGTCAGCAGCTATGACGCGACGGGCAAGACCATCAGCAGCTACGTGCCGGCCGTAGCCATCCCGACCGGAACGTACGACTGGAAGCGCATCGAGGGCGTCTGGCACTCGCCGGCAGGCGCGGTCAAGGCGCTGTTCTGGATGGTGAAATGGGGCGGCGCCAACGTCACCGGCAAAGCCTGGGTCGATGACATCCGGTTCTGCCGGCGCGGCAGCGTGGTGAACGTGGTCCCGAACGGGGCCGTGCAGAAAGACGAGTATGGCGCCCTGGCCGGGTGGCCCGTCGCTCTGCCGGTGGTTGACGGTTATGTGCGTAGCAGCCAGGTCACGGTTGCCTTCCAGGTGGCTGACGGGGATGCGGCCGTTCTGTACTCGTCGGCGCCTCTCGCGGGCGAGGTCGAAAAGCGTCAGACGATCATCAGCAGCAGCCTGACGCTCCTTTCCTGCATGGGCGATTCGTCCGACATGTACCGCCTCAGGACGTTGTACGCTGCGCAGGGCGGATACCTCTACCTGCCGGTGGTGCTGAGAAGTGCCGTGCGCGAGCAGTTGGCTGGATGCAGACTGTGCCTGGAGGTCCCCGCCTTCCTGTCCCTGATCGACCCCCTTCCCCGGGCCCGGATGGTAGCCACGGAACGCACCGAACGCGACGGGGGCGCCTGCGTGCGGTACGTGTTGGCGTACGAGCCACGGGACGTGAGTCCGGCCGAGGCGAAGAAGGAGGGGACGAGTGTCAACCATCTCCTGTTCCGATGTGGCGCGGCGCCGGAAGGTCGGAGCGAGTGGAAGGTGTTCTTCCATGGCGAGGCAGGCGACGCAAAAGAGGCCGAGAACGAGACTCCGTTGATCGTGCTGCCGACCCTGCAATGGAAGCGACCGGCGCGGGTTCTGATCAACGATTGGGCCTGCAGTTCGTTCTACCGCCCATTCCGGCAGCTGAGCGAGGCGGAGCGCGACCTGGTCATGCAGACTTGGCGCCTGACCGGTTTCACACAGGTGGGGATGCCGCTCGGCACGGAACCGGCGGCAAAGTACGGGTTCGCGCTGCAGGCGAACATTCCGCTGATCAACTCGCCGGGGAGCCTTTTCCCGAAAGGCCGGGAATACCTTGCGGCACACCCCGAGGCGCGGGCCGTTGACTTCAGTGGCAGGAAGTACGACAACTGTTTCTGTCCGACCTATTTCCTGAGTTCCGAGAACGCGCACCGTGCCGACATGGCGGCGTGGTTGGAGGAGAAGGCAAAAGGCCTGGCCGTGATCGACTGGGACTACGAGGTGCCGGTGACACGCGAGAGTTCGATCTGCGTCTGCGAGCGGTGCATCACGGCGTTCCACGCGCGGGCCGGCCTGCCCGCCGAGGAACAGCTTACGCCCCAGAGCATCCTGGAGAAACACCGCAAGGAGTGGGTGGACTTCCGCTGCTGGCAGAATGCGGAGATCGCAGGATCCTTCCGCGGCCCCATCAAGCAAGGCAACCCGGACGTTGTTTTCAGCGTCTACTCCGGCTACCAGGGGCCGACCGACGAGCAGTACGGTATCGACTGGCGCTATGTGAGCAAGTACTGCGACCTAGTCTGGTGCGGATACGGCCGGCCGGCCGAGAACATCGCCGCCACGCACACGGCCATTGCCGGACGCCCCTTTATCGGCGGCGAGCTCGCCTGGTACGGCAGCGGCCCCTACGACTGCGCCGGGTGCAAGACGGCGTTGTTCCGCAGGCTCACCGACTGCGGTTCCGGCATCATGGTCTACTTCAACTGGATCGTCGACGGGCGTTTCTATGATGCCGTGTCGGCGGTCGCCAGCGTGGCGGCGGATTTCGAGCCGTTTTTCCTGTGGGACAAGGACGAGAAGGGCTTCTTCCAGAGCCGGTACCGGCGCGACGACAGTCTGGTCGCCGTCGGCGGCGAGGGAAAGAAAGAGGACGTCACCGTTCTGGTGCGCGGCAAGGAGCGGCTGGTGTTCGTGTTCAACGAGACGGCACAAGGCCCACGACGCGTGGACATCGAGCACCTCGCGTGGGAGAACGGCATGGCCTGTGTGGACTACGACTCCAAGGCGGTCCATGGCGCAACGTTATCGTTCGAAGTCCCCGCCCGGGATGTCCGGATCCTTCATGTGCTGGTGCCGGATGGCGCCGATACGATCGAGGCGCCGACCCTGATGTCGCTGGAGGAGCAGCAGCGACTCGCGTGCTTCCCGTTGCTGGCGTGGCAGGGCCGGGGTACGCGACCGGGGGATCAGGCGTACACCCTCGAAATCAGCGCGGACAAAGACTTCCCCACGGGAGGGACCCAAGCGTTCCCCGACCTGCCAGGCACGGCGCACCTGTTGCGGCAGCCGCCGGTGCCGGGAAAGGCCTGCTTCTGGCGCGTGAAGGCAAGGGACGTGGTCACCGGCAGGGAAGGAACGTTCTCCGAACCCGCGCCGTTGGAACCGCCGCTCTGTACCAACCTGCGCGCCGGCCCCGAGGTCTTCAGCCCCAGCGGGGACGGCATCCTGGAAACCTTTGCGCTCGATGCGGAACTGACCGCCGCGGCGCCTTGGACGGTCGCGTTCTCGGACACGGCAGGGGCGACGGTCCGCACTCTTGCCGGTTCCGGAGCTGTCGTCCATATCGAGTGGGACGGCCGGGACGAAGCGGGCAAGGTGGTGCCGGAAGGTGAGTACCGCTACGCGCTGACGTCCGCGTTGTGCCCGCAGCGACCAATCACAGGCCCCGTCGGCGTGAACATGAAGGAGGGGATTCCGAACCCCAGCTTCGCGATGTGTCGTGGTTTCGTTCTGACTGTTCCCGCGGGCAACGTGTCGATGGACAAGGACTACCGGGTCGCGCGTGGCGACACATATTCCCTCAGGATGAGAACCGGGCCAGCGAAGAGTTCGGCGTACTGGAGCAACTACGGCTCCGGTGCGGTGGATGCCGTTGGCAGAATCCCGGTCGTGCCCGGCCGGAAGTACACGTTCAGCGCCTGGCTCAAGGCGAGTCTTGCACAGGGGAACGGCTTGATTTCGCTCACCTTCTTCACCAATGACGGTCACTGGGCCGGCGTGCCCGGAAAGAATGCCTCCGGTGTGCCGTGCGAACCGGTGACCGGCGAAACGGACTGGGTGAAGCGCGAGATCACCCTCGTTGCCCCGCCGAACGCCGACTCCGCGGTGCTCTTCTTCCAGGTCAAGGATGCGATCGGCACCTGCTGGTTCGACGCGGCGGAGTTCAAGGAGGTCGAGTAGCGGCTCCGTGCCGGCCCGGCCGGAAGGCCAGTGGCCGTTCACCGCGACGATAGCTGCACTCCGCTGCAAAAGGATCGATGAGCCCGCAAGGTCGACGCTGCAGCCGTTCGCGAGATTGCGTCGCTGTAGTGGCCGCGTTGCACGCGGCTGCTGCGCCTTTTGCAGCAGGGCCTGGCTGGTGCGGTCAGTTAAGTGCCCCGGGTGCCCGCTTCTTCGTCAACCCTTCGCGGTGCTGATGCGCCTTCCCCTTGGCTTCTTCACGACGGGCCTTGGACTGTTCCAAGGTCGCTTGGTATTTCTCTTTGCCTGCCCGCCGCCGATGATTCATCGCGCGAGCGGAAACACCGGTCAGGCGAGCTATGGTACACGGTCGATGGATCGTATGCCGCCCTGACTTGCGCCGGAGTGTGTCCATGCAGATTGACCCGTCGAGCGTTCCGTTCACGGCCACCGAGCGGAACGCCAACATCCGGCCACTGTATGCCCGATCAACACTTCTTCGCGCAGCCGGCGAAGAGCGCGAGCAACTCGGACCATGACTTGACACGGATGCGCGGCGGTGCGTCCAGGCGCGGCGGAGAGCGGCAACAGCCACGGAGAGTGCAATGGAATCGAAACCGTCCAGGTCCGTCATTGCCCTTGCCGTCATCGCGGCGGCGTTGGGTTTTTTCGTCGACGCCTACGACCTGCTGCTCTACGGCATTGTGCGCAACCAGAGCCTGCTGGGGATCGGGGTTGCCAGTGACCAGATTCTGACCGTCGGGATCGACCTATTGAATGCACAGTTGGTGGGCATGCTGCTCGGCGGTATCCTGTGGGGCGTGCTCGGCGACATCTACGGACGACGGTCTGTGCTGTTCGGCTCCATCATCCTGTACTCGGCCGCAACACTGGCCAACGGGTTCGCGGCAAGCGTGCCGGTCTACGGCGCGTGCCGCTTCATCGCCGGCGTGGGACTGGCCGGGGAACTCGGGGCTGGAGTCACTCTGGTCTCGGAACTGATGTCCAAGGAGAACCGCGGCTACGGGACCATGATTGTCGCGGCGGTCGGCGTGCTGGGCGTCGTCACCGCGTCGCTGGTCGGCGACGCCTTCCCCTGGCGCACGGCGTACTTCATCGGGGGCGGACTCGGATTCCTGCTCTTGCTCCTGCGGATGGGAGTGAGCGAGTCGCTGATGTTCAACCGAGTCAAGACCACCGCCGTGTCGCGCGGCAATTTCCTCGCGCTCTTCACGAACGCCGCGCGGTTCCGGAAGTACGCCTGCCTGATCCTGGTCGCCATGCCGATCTGGTACGCGATCGCAATCCTGATCACGTTTTCGCCCGAGCTCGGCGTCACGCTCGGCCTCGACGTTGCGCCCAAGGCCGGCACCGCCATCATGCTGTACTACCTCGCCCTGACGTTCGGCGATCTCACCAATGGGTTCCTGAGCCAGAAGTTCAAAACCCGCAAGAAAATCATCGCTGTGTTCATGCTGCTTACCGCCGTGTTCTGTGCCGCCTATTTCACGCTGGGCGGCTTCTCGCTGACAACGTTCTACGTCATCTGTTTCCTGATCGGCTGGTCCTCCGGCTACTGGGCCGTATTCATCACCGTGTCCGCCGAGCAGTTTGGCACCAACCTGCGCGCCACCGTCGCCGTGACCGCGCCGAACTTCGTGCGCGGTCTCACCGTCGTCATCACCCTGGCGTTCAAGAGCCTGAAGCCGGGGCTGGGTACCGTCCCCTGCGCCATCCTGATCGGCGCGGTCACTATCCTGGTCGCACTCCTCGCCCTGTTCCAACTCGAGGAAACCTACGGCAAAGACCTGGACTACACCGAACCGCTGTGAGCGCCGGCGCCGGCGCACGCACACGCACCCGTGACCCGAATGGCACGCTGCAAGGCTGGAGCCTTGCACTACTTCGCCGGAAACGCCGGGCCGGGACGGCCTGGCGGCACCCTTCTGCGGCCCGGGACGGGCCGCGCCACTGTGTTTGCATCGGCGCGGGCAGCGCCGATCGGCCGCCTGCCCGGAAGCCCGAGGGGGGGCCCGGGGGGAGTCAATGACGCCCCCCGGCAGGGGTCCGGGGACAGCGTCCCCGCCTCCGCGCCCATCCCGCACCTTAGGTTGCGCGCGCAACATAAGGGGAGGTCTGGAGCACGTCGGTGGTAGGTTCAAAGCCCGCCGTTGTCGATGCGTTCGCCCTTGGCGTGAGCGCCCGGCCAGGGCGCCGACTCAGCGACACTCGTCGCGCCACGCCCTGGGCGAGTCCCACCAACCCGGATAGCTGCCGGTTGCCGCACCGAAACCGAGCGTGATACGGTCCGAAAGGAACTGACGCTCGACCGTGAGCCAGGTTTCCCGGTAGTCGCCGGTGCCCATCCCGACCCCGAACTCGCCGTGCCAAGGGTTCGGTTTGGGTTCCGGCTGGATCGTCGCATCGCGGACGTCCTCCCCCAGTTCAACTCCTGACGGCGACGTCCGCAATGCGTCCGAGTCGATCGTCAATTCCGGCTCGGCAGCCACGGCTGGCGGCACGGCAGGCGCGGCCTTCTCACCCGGCTTGGCCTGGACCGGTTTGGGCGGCAGCCACGCGTCCGGCATCAACGACAAGAGCCGCGACGGTGCCGGCTCAGAGGACGGCGCCGTTGCGGACTCCGCGGCCGTGGTTGCCGGTGCGCTATCTTCGCCGTTCGGCGCGTCCGCGCCGTGACACAACGCGCCGGCCACGGCCAGCGTCACCCACGCGACCACCGGCCACCGCCATGCGCTTTGATGGAGCGTTGAAGACACGCGTCGTCGACCTCTCGCTGTTGCCCTGCCCCACTCGAGACGCCGCGGTCGCGAGGGGCGGATGTCGGGTGTCGAGGGAGGGGCAGTCCCTGAACACCCGGCAGGACGCGTCTCTGCCTTACGCACCTGCACACTTGGCAACCGTTAAGCCCGCGAGGACGCGGGCGCTCCAGAATACACGCCCCACCCTCCACCCTCAGCTTTCAGCCTTCCCCCCGCCACCGTCCCCGCGGCCGTAGCTGTCCATGATCCACTGGGACAGCGTCTGGTCCGGGCTGTCCACGGCGGCTTTGGAGACGGGGAACTCCAGTTTGCCGGTATTCCGTGAGATCAGCTTGAGCGCGTACTCGAAATCGCGGAACCGTTCTTCACACAGGGCGCGCACCGTCTTGCCGCTGCTCTCGCTCAGCGCCACGATGGCCTCGACGGCGGCGGGCTCGAACTGCAGCGTCAGCCCGTGTTCGCGGTTGAAGCGCGTCGCGAACTCGCCAACTTCGGTGCGCAGCACATCAGTCTGCAGCGCCCGGTTCGTGGTCAGCAGTGTCGCCAGGGCCGCCTTCGGGTCAGCGACCGTCTCGCGCGTCACATCGAACTCTTTGATCGCCGTTGACGGCAGTTCGAATTTGAACTCCCGCAGCGTGCGCTCCAGGACGGTCATGAGCCCGCGCGCGCCTGTCTTCTCCTCGTGAGCCTGTCGCGCCACCTCGGTTGCCGCCTCCGCCGCCATGGCAAACCGAATGCCGTAGCCGCGAAAGTCCGACTCGTACTGCTCGAGGATATTGTTGTCGGCGTGCAGGAGGATGTTCTCCAGGTCCTGCGCGGAGAGGTTCTGGAGAGCCACGCGCACGGGCAGGCGGCCGGCAAACTCCGGCTCGAACCCGTACTCGACCAGATCGGAGGTCTGAACCTGGACCAGGTACTCGGCCGGATCTTCAGACTCCGCCTTGCCGCCACGGTCAAACCCGATCTGCCGACGGCCCAGACGCCGCCGGATCTGGTCCGCCAGTTGGTCAAAGGCGCCACTGACGATGAACAGCATGTGCCGCGTATTGATGGTGCGCTTGGGCGTCTTTCCAGCCGTTTGCATGGTGAGAATCGCCTGCATCTGCCCGAGCATGTCGGTCTGGCTCAGCAGCTTGACCTCCGTATCTTCCATCAGCTTCAGCAGATTGACCTGTACACCTCGGCCGGACACGTCGCGCACCGTGTCTTTGGCCTTGTTGGCAATCTTGTCGATCTCGTCGATGTAGATGATCCCGTACTGCGCCATCTCGGTGTCGTCATCCGCCAGCTTGACCAAGTCCCGGACAATGTCCTCCACGTCGTAACCGACGTAGCCCGTTTCGGAAAACTTCGTCGCGTCGGCCTTGACGAACGGGACCCCGATCAACCGCGCCAGGCAACGGATCATATATGTCTTGCCGACCCCGGTGGGGCCAAGCAGGATGACGTTGTGCTTCGCATACTCGCGCTCGCGCAGTTCCGGGTTCTCCAGGCACTGCCGCACGCGGTGGTAGTGGTCGCAGATGGCTACGGACAAGACCTTCTTGGCTTCGTCCTGGCTGATGACGAACCGATCGAGGTAGTCACGGACTTCGCGCGGCTTCAGACTGAAGCGCCCCACCGTCTCGAGGACACGACGTCTGCCCTCGTCGTCCTCCGTGTCGCCGGCCGCGGCCTGGGTTGGTGCGCCGGCCGCACCCAGAGGCGAGCCGAACACAACGTTGACGTTGGCGCGCCGCAGCATGTCCTGCAACCGACGCGGCAGGTCTTCTCCGGGGGTGCCTTTCTCTTTTGGGTCCATGGCGTTATGTCTCCAGAGGCTCTTGCGGAACGGCGGCGGGAAGCGCGGGGTTCAGGGTTCAAAGGTCAGGGGAAATTAACTCTCAACCTATTCAGCATCAGGGAGTTAAGATCTGCAAACCGAAACCCGACACCTGAACACTCATCCTGGCGGTACGGCGCGGCTCAAGGCCGGTTCAGACCGTCTTGAGCAGACCATACAAGCGGTCTTCGTACTGGTTGAACAAACCGTACTCGCGAAGCTTGCGGCCGAGCGCCTCGACGCGGTCACGGCTGCCGACCGCGGCGCGGAAGTCCGACTCGATCTCGATGCGCACCGCGTTGGGGACGTTGCCGCTGGAGGCTGTAAGCAACCCGCGGTTCGACAGGTCGCGCACGTTGCCGGGCAGGGATTCGCGCACCACGTGGGAGGCGAACCTCAGCAGCGACACCTCCCACAGGTCGTCGACGCCAATAACCACCCCGCAGACGGCATCCTGCTTGCTCTCGGCGTCGGTGGCCACTTGCTTGGCCACCTCCTCCAGAGCGCCACCGACCACCTCTTCGCCATACTCCTCTTTGCGAAACCGCAGTCCGTACTGAAGGACGCGCAGACCGTCCACGTTCTCGGCCAGCCATTCGGCATACTGCCGCGCCTCTTCGCCAAAATTTTCGACCAGTTGGTGGACCAGGTACCCCGGCGCCAGAATACGGGGTCTCTCGGCCAGGATCAGGCCCTGCCGAATGCGGACCTGATTCACGGTGTCGAGCAGGTCGCTCAGCACGTAGTAGTGCACCGAAGTTTCGCCGAACGTCTCGAGCAGCTTCCGCGGCGACGACACGATGCGAGTCACCTGCGCCGCGTGCCATATTTTATCAGAGTGCGGCATGATGTCCTATCCGGGCGGTCTCTCAAGTTGCAGTCGGTTGTCGGACTGGATAAGGGAAGATCGTTGGCGGTCGGAATCGACCGAATCAAAACTGCGGGCGCCAGCGGTCCACGACTCACATCCAGCGCCGGGGTCGCTTCGAGGAGGAGCGCACCGCTCGGGACAGCGTGTCCATCTCCTGCAGAATGATGCCGGTCCCTTTCGCGACGGCCTTCAGGGGTTCGTCCGCGACGGTCACCGGCAGTCCCGTTTCCTCTGAGATAAGGCGGTCAATGCCCCGCAAGAGGGCCCCGCCGCCGGCAAGAACGATACCGTGGCTGATCAGATCACCCGCCAACTCGGGCGGGCACCGCTCCAGGCTCATGCGCACGGCCTCAACGATGCGGCTGACCGGCTCCATGAGCGCATCGCGGATCTCCTCCGAGGAGATGGTCACCGTTTTCGGCAGCCCGCCCATGAGGTCGCGGCCACGCACGTCCATGGTGATTTCCGGGTCGAGCTTGTAGGCACTGCCGATCTTGATCTTGATGTCCTCGGCGGTGCGCTCGCCGATCAGCAGGCTGTAAGCCCGTTTCATGTACTGGGTGATGGCCGCATCCAGGGCGTCGCCCGCATTGCGGATGCTGCGCATTTCAACGATACCGGCCAGGGAGATGACGGCCACTTCCGTGGTTCCACCGCCAATGTCCACGATCATGTTACCCGCCGGTTCCTGCACCGGGATGCCCACCCCGATGGCCGCGGCCATCGGCTCTTCGACGAGGTGGACCTCGCGCGCGCCGGCGCGCAGGGCACTCTCCTTCACGGCACGGGTCTCCACCTCGGTGATGCCCGACGGCACCGCGACCAAAACCCGGGGGCGCATCAGCGTGTGATGCGTCCGGGCGCGCTGGATGAAGTACCGCAGCATCTCCTCGGTGATCTCGAAGTCGGCGATCACCCCGTCCTTCATCGGCCGGATCGCCTTGATGTTGCCAGGCGTCCGGCCCAGCATGCGCTTGGCCTCACTGCCCACGGCAATCACCTTGTTGGTGTCGGCCAACACGGCCACCACCGACGGCTCGCTGATCACGATGCCACGGTCCCGCACATAGACCAGCGTATTCGCCGTGCCCAGGTCAATGCCGATATCGTTGGAGAAGAAGCTCCGAATTTTACTTACAAAAGACATCGTGCTCGTCGTCTTTCCGATCCGCCTGTCGTCACGTCCAAATCCCACAACGATCGAGGGACAATATCACCAAATCCCGTGTCAGGGAAACCGGTTCGGCGAAAAATGTTCCCCGTCCTGGGACCGTCGGGCGGAAATCCTGACCTCATGACCGGGATTCCCGCCCGACGGGACGAGCCTTTCCAAATCTCACGGCTGGGGCGGCGGCACGTCGTTCTGTGTCGGGGGCGCCACCTCCCCCGCCGGCGCCTCGGGCGCGTCTTTGCCGGTGAACGCGCGCTGCAGCGCCGTCTTCATATGCCACTGATGGCTCTCCAGAGTGCCGGTCAACTCCGCATCGAAAACCCACGACAAGGGAAGCAGGGCCAGGCTCAGAACGCCCAACTGCCGCAGGGTCTCACCCTTAACGTTCATATTGATGGCCCCGGTCTGCCAGTTGTACTCGCCGTTGCCTGAGAGGGAGAGCAGGGTCCCGTCTGTCCGCATCTGCGGGACCAACAGCTTGCGACCTTTGAACTCCAAGTCCGCATCCAGAATCGAGATTTTCCCGATGCCACCCACCTTGCCCCGCGAGAGCCGGCTCAACATTGTCAGGTCCAGCACCTGCCCCAGTTGGAACAGGAACGGGATATTCCACAAGTTGCCTTCGCTGATCAACGCATGCCCGTTCCCGGTCAATTGCAGCGGCTGTCCTGCCCAGCCATCCAGGATCTGCACCTGGCAGTGCCCCGTCAGCTTGCCCTCGGTAACTCGATCCGTGTCCGTCGCTTCGATCTGGAAATCCTCCGCAAGCCGCCGCAGGTCGACTCCAGCCGCGTCCACCGCCAGCACGCCGGCGCCGGATGCCGTATCAAAGTAGCCACGCGTGGCAAACCTGCCGCCATGCAACGTGCCCTTGTTCACGTTCCAGCGCACCGTGGATTCGGCCACTTGCCAGTCGCCCTGCAGGTCGTCAATCCGCAGCTTGCGGTATGTCATCGTCGGCGCGGTCAAGGTCCCGCTCAAGCGCAGCATGGGTTCGCGAGAGTGGAAGAGCGACCCCTTGCAGGAGATGCGCGTCCCGGGCGCGAAGTCGAAGTCCGCCAGCCTCTTCTCCATGCCTGGCTCAACGGCCCGCAGCAGTTCCTTGGGGTCCAGAACGCCATCGATGTCAAACTCGTATGTTGTCAGCCCCTCGATCTGGATGCGAAGTTGCCCGCGCATCTCGTCCTTGCCCCGCGTCATGCGGATGTCGTTCAGGGTGACCCGCTGCGGCAGATCGAGGCTGACGGCCATCTCGATGCGGTCGGCGCTCACGCCGCGGTAGACGGCGTTGACCACGTCAAACCGCCCTCGCATCTTCAGGGCCCAGTTGCCCTTGCCCGGCCACACGCCGATTCGGAATTCGTCCACCGTCAACTCGGGAGGCGAGGCCTGCTGCCAGTGGAAGTCGTCCCATATGGCGAGGTAGACTCGTTGCCCCTCGTCGTCGTAGATGAACTCCACGATGTGGCGCGGGTCGCCGACGTAGGTCCCGGATATCGACAAGCAAACCGGATTGAAATCGACCCCCAGGTCCAGCATCACCCGCGTGCCATCTTCCGCCTCTCCGGTCAGACCGCGGAAGAGCACCCGCTCGGAGTTCACCTCGATGGAACCGAAGCAACGCGTGAAACGGAGGGCGCGGTACGCCAGGTCCTGCCCCGAGACTTGGCCGCGCAACTCCCAACCTTCCAGCGTCCACGGTGTGTCCGGCAGGTCAAGGGAGAACACCGGCGGGGGCCCTGACTGCTGGATGTCTGAAAATTGGGCCACCACCGGCAGGCTCAGTGGCCGACGCAACGCCTCATAGGCCCGCAGTGGCTGCAGCCGTCCGGCGACCTTGCCCTGCAGGCGCCGCGCGCCGGGCCGGATCACCAAGCTGCCACTACAGCTCAGGACCCCTTCATCCGGCACTCCGACGACCGGGGCCACCGGACCGGGAGCGGCCTCCCGGATCCCCGCCTGAAAGGTCACCGCAACGGTGTCTCGGGCGGAGAACTCTCTGAGATCCACGGCCACAGCGCCCACAATCCCGCCCGCCCCCGGCGCGTCCCCCCAGTCCAGCGCCAAATTGTCGACCTTGAGCAGGCCATTCTCCAGATTGACTGCGCCGGCAAGGTTCCCGGCGCGGTACGCCCCGATCGAGCCGCCCGGCACCCGCACGTTCCCGCAACCGCGCCATTCCAGCCAGTCGTAAGGCGACGGTTCGAGGGTGAACTCAACCTCGGCAGGCGCGAAATTCAGCTTCATGTCCCCAGCCAGGCTTGGTGGAATGAGGCCCACCTGAGCGCCAAGCTTCAACAGCGAGCAAGTGCCGCGGAACTGGCCCGCCACACGCTTCTCGTCCAACCACCAGGTCGCGCGCCCAGCCAGCCGCTCCGCTCCCGAACGGCCCGCGTTGAGTTCAACGGCGTCGGCATCGAGCCGCCCGCCCCCGTAGGTAAACTTCGCGGCGGCAGACCTTATCCAAAGTTCGCGGAAACGACAGGCCGTGGCCCGGCAGGTGATGTCCGCCTTCCAGTCCCGCAGCCGCCACGGGGAACGCTGCAGGACCGCGGTGAACTGCACCGGTTGCTCCGAGTCCAGTTCAGAGGGAAACCAGATCTGTCCGCTTCCGGCCCAAGTGCGGGCCACGCTCAACGGCAGGGTGCCACGTACACGCCCCTCAACCTGCCGATCCCGCGGCCAAAACGCCACCTCAGCCTCCACCAGTCCATCTCTGTCGGTCAGAACCGTGACGTTCTGGAAACGCCACTCCCCGTCGGCGTACCGGAACGTCGCCAACAACCGGCTCACCACCGAACCCCGAACCACGGCGTCGTTGACCCGGACACGCCCGGCAATCCGGGCCTGCGTCAAATCGCTCAGCGTTCCGTCCAACCTCAGATCGAGGAACGCATTCCCTTCGCTAAGATGCAGACTTCTGACCCGCGCCAGGACGGTCTCCACCTCCGAGCGGTGTTCCTGCACAAAGCGCCGCAACGCCTCGGCCAGATTCGCCCCCTTCCCCGTCCCATCCGCAGCCGCTGACTCGGAAAGCGCCAGTTCCCCCGACAAGTCGAGGCGGAGCCCCTCCACGGTCCCACTGAGGCGCGTCACGCTGAAGGTGCGGTCCCCACAGTAGAACCGGCCGCTCACGTCCTGCACCCCCAGCAGCGTCCCGCCCAATTCGGTGCCCGCAAAGCACGGGACACGGATGGAACCGTTGGAGACGGCCACTCGGCACGGCAACAGATTGCCGTGCAGCAGAGACTGGAGGCTCAGCGAGACACGGACCTCCTCGGCCTCCAGCAACCGGCTGCCCGGGCGGTCGTCCGTGCTGAGGATCACCCCCTCGGCCACCAATCCCCGCACCAGCCCGAACTTCACCCGCTGCAGTCGCGCCCGCCAGCCGTGGTTCGCCACCAAGCCCTCGACGGTATCGCGCGCCACCGGTGGCACGCCGACCAGTTCGCAGTACAGGTCTGCGACGATCGTCAACGCAAGGGCAAACACGAACGCGACCCGCACCAACGCCCAAAGTGCTCTGAATCCACGCTTCATAGCCCCTCGTCACGACGCAGCCTGCAGAAGGCTGCGTCGTCGACCATCACCTGTGAAAACCTGTGGCTTGCCCGGCAGTTCAGGACGGCCAGACCGCCTACCGCATCCAGCGCCCGGCAATGTGGCCGCGCGTCTTCACCGCCTTCGGTTCTTCAAGGTGCAGCGCGTACCACTGATCGCCCAGGCCGGCGTTTGAGAAATGCCGGGCACGACCGTTGGCCAGATGTTCCCAGTTGGTGCGCAAGGTCGCATCCTCTGTTTTGTCCTTGGCCTGGCTCAACAACGCCAGCGCGTCGTCAATGCGGTTCGTCTGCACCAGAATCCACGAGTAGAGAGCGTACAGGATCACGCCCTTTTCGTCCTTGTACTGCTTCACTCCCTTCTTAAACAGCTTCTCGATTTCGGCCTGGTTGCCCTTGGCGTGCAACCGCGTCATCTTCATGGCCAGCGTCAGCGGGTCCATGATCAGGCAGCGATCGAAGCACTCATCGGCCTTCTCATATTCCCGGATCTGGAAATACAACTGGGCCCGCAACGTATTGGCCTGTTTCTCGGCAAGGAAGTTCCACTTCTGCATAGGCTTGACACGATCCAGGCCCGCAATCGCCTCACGGATGCCGACCGCCTGCTCCTTCTCCATACGGCGCAGGAACCCCTTGCCGCCCCCGGCATTCTTCGCCTGGAGCATGTTGATCTTCCGACGAAGCTGCCCCTGCCCCTCTTCAACCTGTTTCTGGACATCGAGAAAAATGGCCTCCAGCTTCTTCCGCATCCACAGGTTAATCGAGATCGTCGTACTGAAGAACCCCAGGACGAACCCGAACACGGCCCAGCCAACGCTGTCCAGCGAAAAATGAGCCACCAGCCCGACCAAGAGCCCAACCAAACCGCCTAAACCCAAAGTTAGCACAGCTACCGTCTTCCTTTCTGCGTCACGACCCGCCAAACGAGTGTTCAGGTGTCAGGAAGAGAGATCCGGTGGGCCGGTGACCCACGAATCACCTCCCCTTTGAATCTCCCCCCTTGACCTGAAACCTGACACCTGAAACACCGACCGGAATGGATACACCACACCATGCCGAAAGAGGAGAGTCGGGGACCCGCGTGACGCCCGGTTGGGCCGTCAGTCCTTGCGGTTCTGACGCCGCGATTCGGTCCGGAGCGACACTGGCTGAAGCTGCAACGTTCCCTTGACGACGTCCGCTCTGCGCACTTGTGCGTAGATAACATCGCCGCACTTGTACGTTTTTCCAGACCGCGGGCTACGCAAAGCGCCGGTATCCTTCTTGAGTCGAACCGGTTCACCGTCAAGACTGCCGCGTGGGATGCGCCCGTAAAGCCCCAGTTCCGGGACATACACCACCAGGCCATCGCTGACGACCCGCGATATGATGGTTTCATAGCGCGGGTCGGCACAGGACTCGACCAGTTCGCGGACGTGCCGCAGTTTCAGGCGGTCCGAGGCCGCGTGGCAGGCGGCGTCCGTGTTCTCCTCGGCCTTCGAACAGTGCGTCGCCAGGTCGCGACATTCGTCCTCGCCGCGTCGTGACAGCCCGAGGTCGTAAGCCAGGAGTTGCTGATGGACGAGCAGGTCAGGGTAGCGCCGAATCGGGCTGGTGAAATGGCAATACCCGTCCTTGCCCAGACCGTAGTGCAGCCCCGCCTGCGCCGAATACGCGGCGCGCTGCTGCGAACACAGGAACAAGCCCAGCACCACGTCGCGCAGCGGCGTCCCGGCAAACCGGTGCAGGAACCGGTTTGCCGTGCCGCGCTGGCTAAGGTCCCCCGGTTTGTCCCCCAGAGTGCGCCGCGCCCAGTCCCGAAACTCCGCGATATCGTGTGCCTTGGGGGCACCGTGGATTCGATACATCCCCGGGATGCGCCGGGCGATCAGTTCCTGCGCCACCGCCACATTCGCCGCCAGCATGAACTCCTCGACCAGGGCATGGGCCTGATTGGGCTCGACACGCTCGATCCCGACCACTCGCGGCGGATCGCCTTCGCAACGAACCCGCACGTCGGGCAAAGCCAAATCCAGGAACTCCTCCTCCCGGGCGCGCCGCTCGCGCAGGCCATCGGCGAGGCGCGCCAGGTTCTTCACGGCCTGCCGCACCGTGTCGGGCCAGCCGTCATCCGTCCCGTTCTCGATGAAGCGCTGGACCTGTTCGAAACTCAGCCGCCGTGTGACCCGGATCCGCGTGCGGACCCGGCGGGTCCGCACGATCCCGAACTCCGAGTCGGAGACCTCAAAAAAGACCGAGTGGGCCAGGCGCGGTTCGCCGGCAATGAGGCTGCACTGGTCGGACGAGAGCGGGCTGGGCAGCATGGGCAACGTCCGCCCGGGAAGGTAAGCGGTGAACGACCGCAACCGCGCCGCTTCGTCCAGCGTCGAACCGCGGGGGACGTACGCCGCGACGTCGGCAATGTGGACCCCGACCGTCCAGGTGCCGGGGGTCGGCCCCGGTTCCACCGAGAGTCCGTCATCGAAGTCCTTCGCGTCCTCCGGGTCGATGGTCACCACCGTCAGGGCCTGCATCTCCTGCCGTTCCGCGTCGCACGGCCTGACCTCAGCCGCGGCCGCGGCCTCCGCGGCCGTGTAGGGCGGCTTCAGATCGTACTCGCTGACGATCGCATCCAGATCACCCGTCAGGGCGCCGCCACCCGCAACCCGCCGTACGAACTCCGCAGCCAGTTCACCCCGCGGTCCCTCGGGCGGCAGCAAGCGGGCCACAATCCAGTCGCCAGGCTCTGCCGCAGCCGCGAGTTCCGCCTCCGGCGTGACCAGGGGAATTGTCTCGGGCAGGTCTCGCCGCAGCGGGCGCACCCCCAATCCCTCGTCCAGCAGCACCAACCGGCCGGTCACGAACGGGTGACCACGCTCCAATATTCTGCTGACGGTGCCTGTCGGCCCGCGCTTGTCGTCACGGTCGGGAGACAACGCCACCTGAACGCGGTCCCCGGAGATGGCCGTGTCCAGGCGGCCCGGCGGGATGAAGATGTCCGGCTGACCGTTGCCCTGATCCACAAACCCGAAACCGTTTGGATGCACCGTCACACGCCCAGAGACCACGTCAGCGGACTCGGCACGGACATAGTGCCCACGGCGACGGCGGACGATCAGCCCCTCCTCTTCCAGATCGCGGAACGCATCGCGGAACGCCGCCATTCCGTCGCGACTGGTCAACTCCAGGCGCCGGCGCACATCGCAACGCCGCATGCCGTCCGAGGCGCGCTCAGACAGCAATTTGAGGATTTGGTCTCTGATCGGTGACGTCAAGGTTGGCTCGATGCTGGAGGGTTTCCTGTTCGACTCATGGCGTATGCCCCCCCCCCCGACACCGACGCTTGCCGCGAACCAGCGCCGGGGAGGGGCGGGACTGGTTCAGCCGGCTCACTTGGCATACTTCGCACCCAGCCCGCGTTTCTGGTCGGCAATCTCGTACTCGAGGACCGCCTTGGGGACCAGTTCCTGGAGCTTGGCGATCCGGTTCGCCCCGACCGGGTGCGTCGAGAGGAACTCCGGCGTCGAACGGCCGCCCGACTTCTGCGAGAACCGCTCCCAGAACGCCAGGGCCGCATCCGGATCATAGCCCGCCTTGGCCATCAGCATGAGACCGATCTGATCCGCCGCGTACTCCTGCGTCCGGCTGTACGGCAGGATGTACCCAACCGTGGCAATCCCGGTGTAGGCCATCAACCAGCGCTCGCGGTTGACGTCCGTCTGGCTGCCTAGCGCCAGCGACAACCCCAAGGCGCCGGCCTGGACTGCCATCGCCTGGCTCATGCGTTCGCCGCCATGTCGCGCCAGCGCGTGCCCGACCTCGTGCGCGACCACGCAGGCCAGTTCCGCGTCGTTCTCCATGTATTGAAACAACCCCTCGTAAACCGCCACCTTGCCGCCGGGCAGACAGAATGCGTTCGCCTGATCGGACTGCAACACACGGAACTCCCACTCGTAATCGGGCTTTCCCGCCACCGCCTGAATGGCGCTCCCCACCCGCTCCACCGCCGCGCACATCGCCGCGTTCGCACTCGGTTTCTCCTTCTCCAGAATCTGCTTCCACGAGTCCAAGCTCATGCTCGCTTCCATGTTCGAACTCGTGAAGATGAACTGGCTGCGGCCCGTGTACGGCTCGGTAACGCAACCGCTCAACGTCATCAGCAACCCCAGACCGCACACACCCGCCAGAATCCCAGGCCGCGAAGGAAGGAAGTTCTGCGTTCTCATGACAATTCTCCTCTAGCCTGCAGACGGACATCCCGGCCCGCCCATTCACCACCACCTCCGGAAAGGCGGCGGAAACATTTCACCCCATAATATGGCGTTGCCAACGGGAAGGATGCAAGGCGACATGCCCCCAACCAGTGATGCGTCAGCTAAGGGTGGAGCACAGACACCTGCCACCTCGTGTGGCAGGTGAACGGGTTCATTGGCTACTTCGCCGCACCTCGTTCCCTCTCTCCCCTTTCCCCCGTCCGCCGGCGGCGGACGGGGGAAAGGGAAGAGAGGGGGGACACGCACGTTTGGCGGGCGAATCCGATTCACCCGTGGCACAAGGCCACGGGGGTCTCACGCATGGGCCAGCACGCAGTCATTCCACCCGCGACTTCCATGTTACTGACGGGCCATTCCCCGCCGCCGCCCGGCTCGTCCGGGCGGGGCGTCG
>Ga0208961_1000200_pt1 | contig 30341 bp, 18 predicted proteins | sample RifOxyB3_FD_184034 | JGI IMG/M metagenome (GOLD analysis project Ga0208961, IMG submission 184034) | Groundwater microbial communities from Rifle, Colorado - Rifle Oxygen_injection B3 (SPAdes) | ecosystem: Environmental > Aquatic > Deep subsurface > Groundwater | place: Rifle, Colorado, United...
GCGAGCCGCTCCGGCCACTTTGTGGCAACACGCCCCCTCCCGCAGGGCGGTTTCAAGATCCGGCGCCGCGTCTCGGAAGGCCACGCCTCCGCGCACACCTGGTGGGGGCGGCCTGTCCTCAGGCGGCCCCCCCCGGCGTGGGGACACGCCGGGGGTACTCGCCGCACGCTACGGTCACGAATCCTGAAACAGCCCGCCCCTCCCGAAGCGGAACTTGGTATTGCCGTGCCGTCGGTGTACATTCTCCATAACTGCCGCTGGCAGGGGAGTTGTGCATGAATCGTTGGTACAATGTGTGCAAGGTTGTGGCCGTCACGGTGACGGCGCTGGTTGCCGCACTGACCGTGGCGCGATGCCGCGCCGCCGACGCGCCCGCGCCGGCCGGACTCAACTCGGCAAAGAACGTGTTTGTCCTGCCGGTCGAGGGCCCCATCGACAAGTCGATGCTGTTCGTCTTCCGGCGTGCCTTCAAGCAGGCCAAGGCCACGCAGCCTGCCGCGGTGATTGTGATGCTGGACACGCCGGGTGGCACGCTTCGGGAGACCGAGGAGATCATCGCCTGGATGCGGTCGATCAAGGTGCCGACCTACGCCTTCGTCAACCCTCGTGCATTGAGCGCCGGCGCCATCATCAGCCTGGGGACGGACGCCATCTTCATGTCGCCCGGCAGCACGATCGGCAGCGCCATGCCGATCCTCATCAACCCGATCGGCGGCGGCGTGGAGCAGCTCCCGCCTGAAGTCATGGAGAAAATGCTTTCCGCGGTGCGTGCCATGGTCCGCGGCCTGGCCCAGGAAAACGGCTACTCGACGGACCTGGCCGTGGCCATGGTCGACCCGAAAGTCGGCTTCAAGGTCGGCGACCACGTCGTCTGCCCGCCGGGCCAGCTCCTGAACCTCACGGCGAAGGAAGCCATCGAAATCATCCCGCCGATGGACAAACCGCTCCTGGCCCGGGCCATGGTCAGCGACATCCCGTCGCTGCTCGAGCAGGTGGACCTGAAGGGCGCCAATATCGTGCGTTTTGAGGAGGAAGCCGCGGACCGACTGGCGCGCTACATCACCATGATCGGACCGCTGCTCCTGGCCTTGGGCGTCCTGTGCCTCTACATCGAGTTCAAGACGCCCGGATTCGGACTGCCCGGCATCGCCGGCATCTCACTGCTGCTTGTCTATTTCTTCGGACACTTCGTTGCCGGGCTGGCCGGAATCGAGGACATCTTCCTGGTGCTGGTCGGCTTCATCCTGCTGGCGGTCGAAGTCTTCCTGCTGCCGGGCTTCGGCGTCATCGGGATGCTGGGCATTCTGTGCATGCTGGGCGGCATCATCATGGGGCTGGTCCCGCACGTGCCCACCGACATGCCCGCATTGCCGGACGTCCCGCCGCTGAACCTGACCGAGTACGTCCGGACCGCGCTGGAGAAGTTTCTGGTCTCGGCCGCCCTGGGCGCCGTCGGCATCTGGGCCCTGAGCAAAGTCCTGCCCAAGACACCGATGTACCGCCAGCTCGTCCTGCAGAAAACCCTGACGCAGGAGGCCGGCTTCGTCTCCAGCGACTCGCCGAGATACAAGCTGTTCGTGGGACATGTCGGCGTCGCGGAAACACTGTTGCGCCCGGCCGGCACCGCCACCATCGAAGGCCAGCGGCTCGACGTGGTCAGCTCGGGCGACTACATCCCCAAGGGCGCCCGCGTCTGCGTCATCCAGACCGAGGGCGGCCGTGTCGTGGTCGAACGCGTCCCGGACACTCCTGCACCGCCCGGCGAAACGGCAGGCTCCAGCCTGGCAAAGGGCTGAACCCTGGACTCGACGTCTACAGCGACGACGGACACCCACTGCGACGCCCGGCCCAAACCGGTCACAGGCGCGACAAACACTACACCGCAGAAAGCGCCGTAGACGGAGCCGCCACTCGCGTGTATGTTGTCTTCACGGCGACGGTGCCGTCCTCTCTCTGCCGGTGCGGATTCCGCAGGCAACGTCGCCGAAAAGCTCTTTCATAACTCCACCGGCCCGGCCACACCCACTTCCGGGACTTTGACCCACTCACCGCCAGATGGACCTCCGAAGACCCGGCCGGATACGCGGATGGGATGAATCTCTACGCCGCGTACGCCGGGGTGAATGGGGTGGATCCATGGGGTTGCGACGACATAGACTTGCCGTCAAGCATGGCGGACGAGCTGCGTTTCACGACAGGGCTTCCGCTCTTCGCTCCCAACGAACTTTCCACAGATCCCGGAACTCCCGATTTCGTCGAACGCTTCCTTGCACGGCGGGAAGGACGCATCGAGGCGCTTCTGCTGGCGCAGGAGCATGACGTTCGAATTCTGGGGATCATCCCGTTCGATGACGGTGTGCAGGATTGCGCTTTGGTGCTGCTAGCTCTCGGCGACATCTTGCCCAGTAACAGGTTTGCGGAGGGAGCGACGGGGGTAGCCTCGGGTTCCCTCGACCGCCTCGGCGGTTGGGAACGTGCGGGCAAGATAGCACTGGCAACCGGCGAAACGGCCGCCTGGGCAATCGTGCCCTTGGCTGAAGGACGGTATGCCTCCAACTCCTTCCGCATGGAGCTTGGCCCCTTAAGAGGCACGTCGTGTCAGGTGAACTTGAAGGCTCCTTGGGATGAGACGGGTAGTATTGCCTCATTTCGTGGAGGACCACCACATCGCTCTTCCTGATGCATTCGTGGCACATATCCGAAGCAGGCGATACGTTCCGCCCAAGCGTTTGAGAGTTGGCCCTTACGACGTTGAAATGCCTTTCTGGCCCAGAAGGAAAGGTTGACGTTATTGATCTGAACCTCAGGACAGACACCGCAGAAGCGGCACATTGACAAACCCCTGGCCCGGTTGTACCCGTATCTTGTGGTCCGAACGCGACAGAGGCGGCGATGAGCGAACTCCGCACAACCCCGACGACAGCGGCTGGCACCGACTCCCTCTACGATGCGCCCCAACCTGTTGGGACCTGTTGGGCACCTTTAGGCCAGCTTTTGGGCACCTTTTGGGTGGTGGAAATTGGTTTAACTCGATAACGATCAGCGAGATGCAGAAAACCTTTCGGGTTTTGGCGGGAAACTCATATAGTGGGAATTTGAACGGGATCAAAGCAGGATCGTAGTGTGAGTACGTAGTCGGTGTCGATGACTCGGTCCTCGGCGGGAGGCGCCGGCCACGAAAGTCGGGGGAGGAGGGGCTAAAACCGCAGAGGGGGGGGCGCAACGGGAATCATCGCATCCCCTCGCGTGGGAAAATGAGGGATCGCAACCAAGGTGCCCTGCAAGAGACCCAGGCAGGGCAACCATGCTGAAACGTCCAATCCTTCATGCGGCGGGTATTCTGGGCTATATTCCAAAGAGAGAAGTCTTGTCTGGGTTCGGAGCAGACCATCGGTGGCTATGAGCCTGACGCTTGAATGGGACGCGACCAAGGCAAGTGCCAACCTGCAAAAGCATCGTGTTTCCTTCGAGGATGCGATTGCGGTATTTGCGGACCCGGTGGCGCGCGTCTTTTCAGATGAACTGCATTCGCAGGATGAGATTCGTGAGTTGATCATCGGTCACGGACGGAACGGTCAACTCCTGGTTGTGAGTTTCACTGAGCGCCAGTCGGCGGTCCGGCTGATCAGTGCCCGACCGGCCACCCGCTTGGAGCGACGAGACTATGAAGAGAACTGTGAAAGCTGAGACGGTTGATAGCGCACGCGACGAGATGCAGGCGGAATACCGCTTTGACTATCGCAAGTCGCGCCCGAACCGCTTTGCGACTCGGGCGAGCGACGCTCGCATAGCGGTAACTCTGGATGCTGATGTCGCAGTGGTGTTCACCAGCGCCAAGGCCGTCAACCGTGCCTTACGGGCCATGATCGAGGTCGTGCCGGCACACCGTTGATCCTGATAGGTCTCCGGGCCAGGCATTGAGATCTGCAGTTCGCCGGAGCGTAGCGCCGGACCGGTCAGCCATCGAGGTGTGAGCACGCAGCGGCAGCGCCGTGGAGGATGCGCCATTGCCCTGTACGGATCGCCTCTTGCCGAGCCGGCACCGGATTGCGGCAGATGATCTGCCACGTACCTTGTCTCTGGTTCGGTCCGACAGCTCTTTGTCAACGATGGGTACCGGTTGGCGGTTGTGTGACCCCAAAAAAACCGCATAGGGGCGATTTTCGAACGGGTTTCAAGCGGGACTTTGACCCACTCACCGCCAGATGGACCTCGGAAGACCCCGCCGGGTATGTCGATTCGCTCAACCTGTATGCTTACTGCGGCGGGAATCCGGTCAATTGGGTGGATGGTGTCATTGCCTTGGCCATCACTCTCATCGGCGTCGGCTATTTCCTGTCCCGCGGGAAACGGTAGTCTACGCGTGTCGGTGGGGACCTGTCGCGGTGAGCACGTTTGCCCGGTCGAAACGCGGAACTGATCACCGGGAGGACTGTGAGACAACCACCTTCGCGGCCCCGTTGCTCATTGACAAACCTCTCGCCCGGCTGTACCCGTATCTTGGTGGTTCGACGTGCATGACCGCGGCTTTCACGCTGGCGGCCCGGACGTGCCGAGGTCTCGAATGAGCGAACGCACGCCAACTCCGACGGCAACAGATGGAGCGAAGGCACACTACGCTCCGCCCGCTGATGGCCCAGCCTTTAGGTACCTTTCGGGTAGCTTTCGGCCCGCTTTCGGGCACCTTTCGGGTGCCTTGAAATGGGCTTAACTCGATCGGAATGAGTCGGATACAGAAAACCTCTCGGGTTCTGTGGGGAAGCTTATATAGAGGGGGAAACACGGGAGCGTAGTGGTGTGTCCGTAGTCGGAGTAGAGAACGGCCCCGCTGTGGCGGTGCCGAGGTGAGGCATAAGGTGGTCACGATGAGTGCGTCGGTGATTGCTCAAGAACTGCTCAAGGACTTCGATGTGCTGCCGGTCGACCGGCAGCGGATGGTCCTGGAGTTCGTGCATTTCCTGGCCGGGGCGGGGACGCCGCCGGGGACGCCGGGCAAGAGCCTGTTGCGTTTCGCCGGAGTCCTTGACGAGCAGGACGCGCGGGCCATGAGCGAGGCCGTCGCGCGCGAGTGCGAGAGGGTGGACTCCAGTGAGTGGTAGATACCTGCTCGACACCCATATCGCCATCGCCATGCTCGGCGGAGACAAAGCCGTTACCCGGCGGGTCCGCCAGAGCAAGGAAGTCTACCTGTGCTCAACCGTGCTCGGCGAGTTGTACTGGGGCGCCTTCAACTCGGGGAAACGCGACGAGAACGTGCGGAAGATAGATGACCTTGCCGCTCACAGCACGGTCCTGGCCTGCGATCCCAACACCGCGCGCGAGTACGGGCTGGTCAAGCAACGGCTGCGTCAGAAGGGCCGGCCGATACCGGAGAACGACATCTGGATTGGTGCTACGGCCCGACAGCACTCCCTGACGCTGGTCACCCGCGACGCGCATTTCAGTGAGATCGAGGGGCTCGCAACTGAGGCCTGGTGACGGCGACAGCGGGAACCCCCGTGTTCTGACGGTTGAACTGGGTCTAGCTCTTTGACATGGTTTGACTGGTGTTCCGGTTCCGCGGGTGCGGTTCTCTCCTTTGAGCCCCAAAACCGCATAGGGGCGATTTTCGTACTGCTCCATAACGCGACTATGACCCGCTTGCACCGACGCCCAGTTCCCGGCACAGGCCGAGGAGGAAGTCGCGGTTGTCTGCGGTCACGTAGCGCATGGTACCGCCCATGCGGCTGAACGTCTTGCAGTAGCGCAGGTAGTACTCCGGCCGGTCGGGCGGCGGCTCGCCTGCCGTCCAATCCCAGCGCGACTCGGCCAGGTCCACGACACAGATGAAATGCCGCTCGAGCTTCCGGCCCGACTGCAGCGCCAGGTTCTGCGCCATGGTCATGGATTTCTCGAAGATCATCGGCGACATAACCGCCGAACCGATGGACAGGTACACGCCGCCGTCCAGGTTCGAGACCTGGTGCGCAAACGCCAGGAAGTCGCGCTCGGCGCAGCGCCCCACGGCCGCGCCGCGGTTCAGCGGGTGCGTGTAGATGATGTCGTGCCCGAACATCGGGTGCCCCGTGAACGGCACCCCGAGTCGGTAGGCCGCCGCCTGCACGCTGTAGCCCTTCCACGGGTGCGGGACGGACACGTGACCTGCGCGCACGCCATGGCTGTCGAGTACGGCCAGCAGATCGGCGGCGCCCGCCGCACGCGCTGCCGACTCCGCACTTTCCCCCGCCTGATGCACCGCCGCCAGCAACTCCGCGCGGTCCGGTACCTCATGCGCCTCCTGCGCGATCAACCGCCCCACGGCTTCGCCATAGCCGAGCCCGTCGAACGCGCCGAGGATCAGCGCCAGATTCAGGTGAAAACCCGTCTCCTCCCACAGGCCGAACTTGCCGGCGTCGACGTTGGCCCGCACATCCTCGCTGGTCTTGCCCTGAAACGCGAACTCCCAGTCGTGAATGATGCCGGCGCCGTTGGTCGCCAGGTGCTGCACCCAGCCGGCCTGGATCAGGCGGATCAGCACCGGCCCCAGCCCGTTCTTGATGCTGTGTGCGCCAAAGGTCAGCATCACCGGCCGCTCCGCTTCGCGGGCCTGGCGAATGCGCGACGCAGTCTCGCGCAGCGTGGCGCGGACGGCGTCCGAAAGCCGGGCCGGTTCCGCGTCCGGCGTCACTTGGTCCTGTTCAATGTCAACCTTGTTGACTGGGCGCTGCGCCAACGGATAGACGCACAGCCGGTCACGATCGAATTGCGGGTGAGGCATGGTGGGGGTTCCGGGGGGCAGAGGTTTCAGGTTTCAGGTTTCAGGTGTCAGGTTTCAGGTGTCAGGTGTCAGGTGTCAGGGGTCAGGTGTCAGGTGTCAGGGGTCAGCGCCCCAATGCTATTAACCGTCGCGTTTGCGGCCACCCGGGCCGTACCTCAGTTCCGCGGCACGGTTCCGGCAGTACCCCGCGCGGCCTCCGCGCGGTGCCAGCGGGCGGGCGGCCGCCCGCGGTACTTCGAAGTGATCCTCCGAACGACGGTTAATAGCATTGGTCAGCGTCCCCCGGGCGGCGGACCGCCCGGTCATCTCGGAGCGAAACACGTGTGGTTCCGCGCCACCACGGGCCGTGTGCCCGTGGGGCGACGATTGGAGACAGGGGGGCGAGAGCCGCCCCTCCTTTTTCCAATCGTCGCCCCACCTAGACGAGCTGGGTGGCGGCGGGAGACAGCGTGCGAGTTTCATAGGAGGTTTCAGGTCATCGGGAAGCACACGCGTGTCGGGTGGCGGGGGCAGAGCCGACGGGAAGCTGTGGAGCGGCAACGGCATTCGGCCTGCCGCATCTGATCTGTCGGATCTGTCCGATTCGTCCCCCCTGAAACCCGACACCTGAAACCTTTTCCTCCCTGCTCCATGCTCCGCGCTCCGAGCTCCATGCTTTCGGCTCACGCCCCGGCCGGCACGCCGAGGAAGCGCAGCAGGTCGTTCAGTTGCGAGTAGTCGGCGACGATCACCGAGGCGCCGGAGCGAATCAGGCGCGACCGTTTCGCGGGGTTCAGGTCGAAGCGCCGCACTTCATCGCTGGCGACCCCGACGGCCAAACCGCCGCGGATATGCGTTTCGCGGATCTCGACCGGGCCGTCGCCGAACGCGACCACCTGTCGCGCGATGTCACCGATATCGCCCAGAATACGCTCCAGCACCATGCGTTTGGCCTCTTTGGCCACGTCCCCCACGGCGCCGTAGATGCGACCCTCGAACAGTTCCGCGTACCCCAGCGCTTCGGCTTCCGCCTCGACGTCCGCCTGGTCCGTGCCGCTGGCCAGGTACAGTTTGATGCCCGCGCGGTGCAGGGCCTGGAGAAGCTCGACAGCATTCTTGAGCACAAAATCGTTGACGCTCAGTTCACCGTTCTTCAAGCGCGCCACGCGGGCCCGGACCATCTCCATGAGCGCGTCGTTGTAGATCGCCTTGTACCCGTGGATGTCGAGGATGTCGCGTTCCGGCACGATCCCGAATTCGCGGACCATCTCGATCAGGCCCTGCATCTGCACCAGCGTCTGCACGCCCGTGGTCTGGTCGATATGCTTGCGCACCCGGCCCACGACCTTGTGGTACAGCCCCTCGTCGGCGCTCTGGTAGTGCGGCCCGAGCACCGCCTTGACCATGACCGGCTCCATGACCTCCTCCCAGCCCTGGCGCAGCGTGGACACCGTCCCGTCGTGATCGAAAATGGCGTGGCCCAGGCGCAGGTCGCACGGCACCTCGCGTACGATCTCGATGCGCGTGCCCTGCCAGTACCTGGCGCGGCGCGGGTCGTCGGCCAGTTCCGGCTCGTAGATGTAGGCAGAGTTGCGGGCAATGTTCAGGATTTCTTCCGACGTCGCGGTGCCGGTCTGCTTGAGCTTGGCCACCGTCACGCGCGCCGCGAAATTCCCGATCTGTGCCGCCTCGGCCGGTGCGGCTCCGACGGCCAAGCCTGCGCTCAGCCCGGACAGAAAGCTGTCGCCGGCGCCAACCGGGTCAGTGGCACCGATGACCTGCAGTCCCGGGATCTCCGTCACGCCGGACTCAGCCTGCACGATGCAGCCGCGCCCGCCGCGCGTCACGAACACCGGCTTGCGGGTGCGCGCAAACAGCCGTGCCGCCGCGTCGAGCGTCTCCTCGCGCAGCGCCATCTGCAACGGGTCCTTCTCGATACCGCAGAGCTTCAGGGCCTCATGCGCGTTGGCCTTGAGCCAGGCCAGTGGGTAGCTGTCGAGAAAATCCCGCCCGTCGAACACGAACACCTTGCCGGGATGCCGCCGCATCAGCGCGTCCAGACCGGTCCGAAGCGCGGGGACATGGATCCCCGCAATCACCTGCTGATTGACGATGACGACGTCGAGTGTGGCCAGGCGCTGTTCGAGCTTCGCGAGCAGGTCGGCGGCCAGGCCGTCCGGCAGCCGGTTGAAGTTCCCCATGTCCAGGCGCGACAGTTCGTCGTCGCCCACGTACGGCTTGCAGTAGGTCAGGGTTTGCCATGTGATCGGGTTCGACGCGACCAACAGCCCCCCGATGTCTACCCCGAGCTGGCGGAGCAGTCCGGCCAGGGTGTCCCCGAACGGGTCGCGGCCCACGACCCCGAACACGGCCACCTCACCGACTCCAATGGCCTTCAGGTTGGCCACCACATTACCGGCGCCGCCCAGCGAGTAGCGTTGCTCGCGGACCGGGTGCGTCGGCTTGCCGGTCTCCACCGACAGGGCGCTGGCCTGCATGTCGACCAGCCAGTACACGTCAAGACAGAAGTCCCCGATCACGCCCACGCGCGCCCTGGGCATGCGGGCCAGAATCGCATCGACCTGCGGAACGGTCAACATCCGACACCCATTTCCTGGTTGCTCAATCCCGAAGCCTGAGCGTGGGACGCGTGTCGCGTGTCGAGGGTGACTGTCCTGAACACCGAGCGCCTCTATCCATGCCACCCCACTCACCCACTCACCCACACCCACACAGTTCCCCTCCCGCGCTCCTACGCCTTGACCACATTCGGGGCTGGCGCGCAGGCGCCGCGCGTGTCGATCACCAGGTCTGCGCGCCGGGCCAGCGCGTCGTGGTCAACGCAGTCGTGGGCCGTGGCGATGACCGCCACGTCATACTGCCCCTTCTGGATCTCCTTCCACGTCCGGCTTCGAATGCCCGCGAACTGCCGGTAGTGCCGCGTCGGCCGGACCGTGGGGAAGAACGGGTCGTAGTAGTCAACCTTGGCGCCCAGTCGTGCGAACCGCTCCCACAGCACGTACGTGGGGCTCTCCCGATCGTCGTCGACGTTCTTCTTGTACGCCAGGCCGACCAGCAGCAACCGGCTGTCGGTCACTGTCTTTTTGTGTTCGTTCAGCGCCAGCAGCGTTTGCCGCACCACGTACTCGGGCATGGACGTGTTGATCTCGCCCGCCAATTCGATGAACTTGGTCGGCATCCCGTACTCGCGCGCTTTCCAGGTCAGGTAGAACGGATCGATCGGGATGCAGTGCCCGCCCAGGCCCGGTCCGGGGTAGAACGGCATGAACCCGAACGGCTTGGTGCTGGCGGCGTGGATGACCTCCCACACGTCCACGCCCATCTCGGAAAACACCATCTTCAATTCATTGACCAGGGCAATGTTGATGCAACGGAAAATGTTCTCGAGCAGCTTCGTCGCCTCCGCGGTGCGGCAATCGCTGACCGGAATGGTCCGGCAGATCACGCAGTCGTAGAACGCCTTGGCGACCTCGAGCGAGTCCGGCGTGAAGCCCCCGACCACCTTGGGGATCGTGGAGGTGCTGAAATCCTTGTTGTTCGGATCCTCGCGCTCCGGCGAGTAGGCGACAAAGAAGTCAACGCCCGCTTTCAGGCCGGATTTCGCCTCCAGGCCCGGGATCAGGACTTCGTCCGTCGTGCCCGGGTACGTCGTGGATTCGAGCACCACGAGCTGGCCACGGCGCAGGCCGCCGCCGACCTGCATTGCCGTGCTCTCGATGTACTGCATGTCCGGCTCGCGGTGGATGGTCAACGGCGTCGGCACGCAGATCAGGATCGCGTCGCATTCGGCGACACGGGCGAAGTCAGCCGTCGCGTCGCCATTCGGGTTCTGCGCCAGGAACTGTCGAACCCGCGCTTCGTCAATGTGCCGGATGTACGACTTGCCCGCCTTGAGCTGAGAGACCTTGGCTGCGTCGACATCGAAACCCAAGACCGGGAAAGACGCCTTGGCGAACTCCAGCAGCAGCGGCAGCCCGACGTAGCCCAGCCCCACCACCCCCACCGTCGCCTCGCGGCCCGCCACCCGGGCCAGCAACTGCGCCTTCAGAGCGCTCGTCGACCCCGCGGCAGCTTTCGGGATTCCGAGTTTCCGACGCGACGGATTCCGTGTTCGGAGACCGGCATCCTCCGCAGGCTGGCGGCGGGGCAGCTTCTTTGCATTGCTTTTCGTCATACGCCTCGTCCTGGTCAGCGTGATTCGACTCGTCGCGCACAGCCTCCGCCCGCAGGCAGCTCCCTCGCTGTGCTGCACGGCGCAAGGGGGACACCCGTTTCTCGACCTGCCTCGCCCGACACCGTGGGGATCGGTTAGTATAAGACGCGCCCGATGAAAGACAACGCCCAACCGGACACGGACTGCGAAGCGTCAGTCGCGGGTGGAACGACGGCGCGCTGGTCCATGCGTGAGATCCCCGTGGCCTTGTGCCACGGGTGAATCGGGTTCGCCCGCCAAACGCAGGCGCCCCCCCCGCCGCAGTGACACCGGAAAACGACCTGCGCAAGCAGCGGATTAAGCCCCGCCACCATCCGACAGTACCGCGGGCGGCCCTCCGCCCGCTTCACGGCACGCACGCAGCGCTAAGGCTCGGATGGCGGGCGGAGGGCCGCCCGCGGTACTGTCGGTCAGGCGAGGCCGGTCCGGGCTGGCGCCGTGACCTACCCGGCGTTACTCTGCTTGCACAGGTCGCCGGAAAAAGGGCGAGGCCTGCCCGATGAGCGCGCACACCGGAACTGCGCCCGAAAAAACCACGGGCCGATATTTTGCATCCGCTTGGGCGCGCGTGTATCTTGTCTATGGTAGTAAGCGGAATGGCCATTCCTTTCCCCGGCTGGCGGTCGCGAACCGGCTCCGGCAACAGGGGTGTTGGACGTCCGTATGCGGGAAGAGCCACGGGAGCTGTTACAGGGCAGGAGCGGGCCGGACAGTCAAGGAGAGTTGAACCTATGGCGACGACGAAACTCACCAAAATCAACCTGCAGAAAGCTGACACCGGCCGCGTCAAGGGCGGCGCCGCTCCCGAGGGTGGTGTCACTGACGATCAGAACCCTGCCGCTGGCGAGGGCGAAGAGACCATGGAAGTCCCGCCGCCGTCCGGGGCCGTGGGTGGCAGCGATCCGTCACAGACCAGCGCCATTACCGACCCCATGGAATTGCGCCAGACCAATACCAACAAGCTCCAGCGCATCAAGGCGGACGAGACGACAGCTGCGATGTCGCACGGGCGCGAAGAAGGCACCGACACGGTCCGCCTCAAGGTCGTGCGCGAAAAGAAGAAGCAGCTTCCCGACGTGGTTTCGCCCGGCCAGACCGTGCACCTTCGCCCGTCCGCAGCGCCGGACGCCGCCGGCGGCCAGGATCGCTCGGCCTCGTCCACGATCAAGGCTGCCTCTCCGGCGGCCGCGGCCACGCCGACCGGCGTTCTGAAGATCATTTCGAAACCCAAGGCCGCACCGCGTGGCGGCAAACTGGTGGATGACGACTCGGACAAAGCCGTCACGCGCACCCTGCGGATCCAGCCAGGCCAGGGCGTCGCCGCAGCGCCACCGATGGAGGCCCCGCGAGTCTCGCCCGAGGCGGACACCGCTCCGGCCCTGGCGCCGACCGCGGAGAGGATCGGCCCGAATACCGACACCAAAGCACGCGCAGAAATGAGCCTGGAGGAAGCCGCGGCCGACGAAACCGTGGCGTCTGCAGGCCTCGGCACGGAATCCAAGAAGCTGGCTCTGCGCAAGGCAGGTGGTGCACCAGCCCCTGAACTCAAGCCCAAAGGCGCCCCTCTGCATGCGAGCAGTTCGGGCCGCGTTCCACTGCGTCCCACGCCGGTGCCGGCCGCCTCTCCCACGGATGAGACCATGGAGACCAGTGCCGCGGAGCTGGAAGCCGAGGCGGAGGGGGTCGCCACGACCCAGGCCACCGTGGTCGCCACTCCTGCGGAAGTGGACGGCAAAACAGGGAAGCTGTCGCTGAAGCTCAAGAAGGGCCCGGAATCTGCCGGGGCCACCGTGGCCGCCCCGTCGGCCGATGACGAACCCGCGACGGAGATCGGCCAGGCAACGCAGGTCGAACCGTCCGCCAAGCGCACCGTGGCGGTGGCAGCGCCCCCTGCCGGCGGTGCCAGCGAGACCATCCAGATCCCTCCGGAGGAAGCGGAAGCCGCCGCCGCCGGGGCCGGCGAGAAGAAGAAGATAGGGCTGAAGCTCAAGACAGCAAAGAAGGAAACCGTCCCGGATGCCGCCGGGGATGCTGCCGACGCGCCCGCTGCGGAAGCTGCTTCTGCGCCCGCCCGCCGTGCTGCCGCGGTGGCCGCAACGACGAAGAGCGAACTCGGCATTGTCAGTTTCATAACTGCCGCAGCGGCCGTTTTGTCCCTGGGCGCATTGACCGCCGTGCTCGTCAAGCAGGTTATGGACCACTGCATGTGACCTTCGGTCCCGGCGTCAGACGCCGGTTGCCTGAACCCGTCGCGCCCCGTCCGCCCTAGGGATGGGGCGCTTCTTTTTGTTGCCTGTGCGGGAAAAGCACGCCAACACCTGACCGCGTCGGTGGACACCGCTGCCGGCGACTGACATATTGACAGAAGGCAGCCGACGACGCTGCAACCGACTCCTGATTGCAGTGCGATTCAGGGGCTCCGACGCGGCCCCCTGCGGACGTTCGCCACCCCGGAAGGCACCAGGGCTCATGAGCACCGATTTCGTTCATCTTCATGTTCATACCGATTACAGTATGCTGGACGGCGCCAACCGCATCGCCAACCTCGCAACCCAGGCCAAGGAACTGAACATGCGCGCCGTGGCCTGCACCGACCACGGCAACATGTGCGGCGCGGTTGAGTTCTACAAGGCCATGGTCGAAAAGGAGATTAAGCCCATCATCGGGTGCGAGTTCTACGTTGCCCCAAGCAGTCGCACCGAACGCAACCCGCGGGAAAAGCATGCCCAGGGCTATCACTTGGTTCTGCTGGCCGAGAACCTGGAGGGCTACCAGAATCTCTGCCGGTTGAACGCCACCGCCTGGCTCGAAGGTTTCTACTACAAACCCCGCATCGACAAAGCGGTCCTGACCCAGCACAGCAAGGGGCTGGTGGCGCTGAGTGCCTGCCTGGCCGGCGAAGTCGCCGCACATGTCCTGGAGCGCGACGACAAACAAGCGGTCCGCGCCCTGACCGAGTACACCGAGATCTTTGGCCGCCACGGGTTCTATCTGGAACTTCAGGACCACGGCATCCCCGAGCAGCAGACGGTCAACCGCCGCTTCATCGAACTGGGCGCCGAATACGGTGTGCCGCTGGTGGTGACCAACGATTCCCACTACCTCAAGCGGGAGCACGCGCAGGCCCACGAGGTCCTGCTGTGCGTCGGCACGCAGACGACCATGCAGGACCCGAACCGGCTCCGGTTTTCGGGCACGGAGTTCTACTTCAAGAGCGGCGCGGAAATGGCCGAGCGCTTCGCCCAGCACCCGGAGGCACTGCGCAACACCGCGGTCATTGCGGAACGCTGCAATCTGTTCCTGGATCTGGGCAACAAGCAGAAGAACCACTACCCGGTCTATCAGGTCGAAGGCGGCGGGTCGCGGGAGGAACTCCTGCGCCGCCTCTGCATCGCCGGCATGAAGGAACGCTACGGCGTGGACGCGGAGGCACACAACCTTCCTCCCCAGGCCCGGGAGATGGTCAACCGCATGGACTTCGAGCTGAAAATCATCGCCGGGACCGGGTTCACCAGCTACTTCCTGGTCGTGTGGGACTTCCTGCACTTCGCCCGAAGCCAGGGCATTCCGGTCGGGCCGGGACGCGGCAGCGGCGCCGGCAGCATTGTGGCCTACCTGACGCGCATCACCGATATCGACCCGATCCGCTACGGACTGCTCTTCGAGCGCTTCCTCAACCCGGACCGCGTCAGCCCGCCCGACTTTGACATCGACCTGTGCGAACGCCGGCGCCACGAAGTCATCGCCTACGTGCGGGGCAAGTACGGCGCGGCCAATGTCGCTCAGATCGGCACGTTCGGCACCCTGAAGGCCAAGCAGGTCCTCAAAGACGTGGCCCGAGTCCTGGGCCGGCCGTTCGCGGACGGCAATCGCCTGACGCAGATGGTCCCGGCTGACCCGAAAATGACCTTGGAGAAAGCCCTGTCCGAGAACCAGGAATTCAGGGAGATGGTGCAGCAGGAGCCTTGGATCGCCGAGGTCCTCGGACACTCGAAGGTTCTGGAGAGCCTGTGCCGCAATATGAGCATTCATGCCGCCGGCGTCATCATCGGCGACCAACCCCTGTCCAATCTCGTGCCGCTGGCCAAGGGCGCCAACGACGAGGTGATCACGCAGTACCCCATGGCGCCCTGCGAAGAACTCGGCCTGCTCAAGATGGACTTCCTCGGACTGCGCACCCTGACCATCATCCAAGACGCCCTGGACCTGGTGGCGCAGCACCGTCACGTCAATCTGAAGAGTCCCGATATCCCGCTGGACGAACCCCGTGCCTTCGACCTGCTCAACAAGGGCGACACCATCGGCGTGTTCCAACTCGAGTCCGGCGGCATGCGCGACCTGTGTCGGCGTTTCGGCGTGCATCGGCTCGAGGACATCATCGCGCTGATCGCGCTCTATCGACCCGGGCCCATGCAGTTCCTCGACGAGTTTATCTCCCGCAAGATGGGCAGCACCCCCATCGACTACGACGTGCCCGCCATGGAGCCGATCCTGCGCGAAACCTACGGCATCATGCTCTACCAGGAGCAGGTCATGCAGGTGGTTCAGAAAGTGGCCGGGTTCTCGCTCGGGGGCGCCGATATCCTGCGCCGTGCCATGGGCAAGAAGAAAGCCAAGGAAATGGAGCAGCAGTACGACAAGTTCGTGGCCGGCTGCAAGGGCAATGGCATCGACGAAGGAACGGCCAACGCCATCTGGGAAAAGATCGCGATGTTCGCAGGCTACGGCTTCAACAAGTCACACAGCGCCGCCTACGCCATGCTCTCCTACCGCACCGGCTACCTCAAGGCCATGTACCCGACCGAGTTTATGGCCGCCGTGCTCAACAGTGAAGTGGGCAACGCCGAGAACCTCGCCTTCTTCCTCAAAGAATGCGCCGAAATGAAGATCCAGATCAAGCCGCCGGACGTCAACACCTCCGGCATGCAGTTCTCCGTGGACGGCAACAGCATCCGCTTCGGCCTGGCCGCGGTCAAAGGCGTCGGCGAAGTGGCGGCCAAGGCCGCCCTGGACGCGCTCAAGGCGGGTGGACCATTCACCAGCCTGGTGGACTTCTGTGAACGGACCGGCGCCGGCATCAACCGCCGCGTGCTGGAGAACCTGTGTCGCTCCGGCGCCTTTGACTGCTTCGGCCTGCGCCGCTCACAGATCTTCGCCATGCTCGATGAATCCATGGCGCTCGCACAGCAAACGGCCCAGGATCGCAAGGTCGGTCAGGGCTCGCTCTTCGATTTCGGCGGCGATGGCAAAGACAGTCTCTTGAATCCGACCGTCCCCGACGTGCCGGAGTGGGGCCAGCGCGAATTGCTGGGCGCCGAAAAGGAACTGCTCGGGTTCTACGTGACCGGCCACCCGATCGCCGAGTTTGCACCCCTCATCCGCACCTATCAGCTCGACCCGCTGAACAAACTGCCGGCGCTCCCGGACCAGACCGCCACGCGCGTGGGCGGCATCGTTGCCTCGATCGACGTCAAGCGCTCGAAGAAGGACAATCGGCCGTGGGCCATCCTCGGCTTGGAGGACCTCGACGGTATCGTCGAGTGCATGGTCTTCTCCGACGCCTACGAGAACTACTCCAGCCTCATCGAGGCCGGCACGGCGATCTTCCTCGAAGGCACCGTCAGCCGCCGCGACGGCGAGGAGCAGAGCAAGCTGGTCGCCGACAAGATCATCCCGATTGCCGAAGTCCCGGAACGGTACGTCAAGGAAATCCACATCCGCCTGCACCAGGCCAGCACCGAAGCCCCGCAGATCGAGAAGCTCAAGGAAATCTGCGAGCGCCACAGCGGCCCGACGACGCTGATCCTCTGCCTGATCTGCTCCTCGGGCGAAATGGCGTTTGTGCAACCGGGAAAACTGCGCATCCGCAACACCGCCGAGTTCCGCCAATCGATCCGCGAAATGTTCGGAGAGGAGTGCCTGCTGGAGAAGGCGGACCGGACACGTCCGCCGAGCAACCAGCGCGGTCGTTTCCCGAGCAGCCGCGGCAACCCCGCCGCGGTGCGCGCCGCCGCCGCCGCGGGGTAACGTCGCACCGGCGTTACCCGGTGCTCCTGCGGTTGTCAGAGAATGACCGCTGCCGAAGTACCGCGGGCGGCCCTCCGCCCGCCTTCTGGGGATGCCGCCCGGAGGCCGGGCGGCGTACCGCGGGGATCAGCCGGCGGACGGGAGTGGCCGCGAACGCGAACCTTCGTAACATCGTGACGCCCCCCCCACGGCTTGCCTCACCTGCGCCACGGCACCGGTTCGCACAGGGCCCGCAGGTTCACCTGCGCTGTGCCGGGCGGAATCTCGCAACCGGCGTTCACCAGGTACGGGTTGCCCACCGTCGCATAGGCACGCTGCACCGCCTCGCGGATCTTCTCCGGGGTGCTGTTCCGCACCACGGAGACCGGATCCAGGTTGCCCGTGATCGCAACCTTCGGCCCCAGCGTACTCCGCACCGTGGCCAGGTCGACCATGTGGTCCACGTCCACGATGTCAATACCCAGGTCCGCTATGCCCGACAGCAGGTGAGTGGTGTTGCCGCAGATGTGCAGTTTCACGTACGCGCCCATCGATTTGATGGCCCGGACCATGCGCTTCTCGCGCGGCTGGATCAGCCGCGCGTACACGTCAGGCGAGACCTGGCTCGCAATGGCGTCGCCGATGCCGACGGTGTCCGCGCCGGCCTTGACCTGGGCCCGCGCAAACTCGATCCCCACACCCACGCACCGGTCCATCAGTTCGCAGGCGAACGGTTCGTCGTCGAGCAGATCCACGAGGAACTCGGACACGCCGCGCACATCCGCCGCCTCCGCCGCCGGACCCTCGACCCAACCGAGAATCGAGTACTGCCCCCCGTACTGCGTCTTGTACGCCCGCACCGCGTTGACCCGGTCCAGCATGCGCTCGGACCGCAGCGGGTCCGGCCGCTGCAGCACGCACATGTCCTTGGTCTCCGCCATCGGGTGTGTACAGCGCGGCACGCCGTCCTTCACATACTCGATCTTGCCGCCAAAGCCCTGCGTCTCGCGGTACGGGTCGGAGATCGTGCTCACCTGGTCGATGCCGAACACGCGGGCACACTCGATGTTGGCCCGAACCAGGGAGCGGTGGTTCGATGCGAACTCCGCATAGTTCGAGCCAATGTACTCGGCCGCAAACTGCATCAGGATCGGTGTACGCGGCAGAACATCGACCGACCCGCACTTGAGCATGGCCACATACCGTTCAAGACTGTTCATACTGCCACCTGCAACTTCCTGTTCATCCGAGACGGCTCTCGCTCGGTGTTGGACGTTCCCTTGCCCGTAACCCGACCCGCACCATGAGCCCGCGCTACGAGAGTCTGCCAACACCGCCCCACAACGTAACCCGTGTTCGCCGCGATGAAAAGTCGCGCCCACGCATCCGCGGCAATACGTCTGCATACGATTGTGCAGTCGCTGGCGCGGCAGAACCATCACTCGCTGGGTGCCACCATCGAACTTCTGCTGCGACGCAGACTGCAGGCGAGGCCAGCGTTGGACAGAAGGCGGTCCTGAAGACAGACCGGGATACGGGTTTCCCGCTCATCCGCGCCCGGGGGACTAGACCTGTACCGGCACCGGTTGCCGTCCGTCGCGGTTGACGAACCGCGGAATCGGCGTCATGGTTTGCGGACGCACGCACGAAACCAAACCCAGGAGGCCCCGATGCCCAGACCATCCGCGCTCGCCCTGACGTCCGCCCTGCTCCTCGCCGCTGCCGTCTGTCGCGGCCAGGAACCCGCGCCTGTCGCACCGCCGCCGAATGCCCCAGCCCCCGCCGCCACGCCGGTGGTGCTCTCGATCGGGACGGGCGGCGGCATTCGTCTCGCCGCCGGCAAGACGGAGATCGGCCACATCACGCCGGGCCTGTTCGAGGCCGGTTGGAAGGGCGCCAACTACACGCCAGGCAGCCCGAAAGACTATCAGCCCGGTTTGTACAAGGGCAGAATCAGGGCCGCGAGCGACGGCGTGGTCGAGACCGAACTGCGCACCGCCGATGTCGTGAACGGCATCTCGCTCGCCTATACGCTGACGCCCAAGGCGCCGCTGAAACTGCAGATTCTCCACGTCGGCCTGGAACTGCCGGAACGCGAACTCGCCGGCCAGAACTACGTGTTCGACGGCACGCCCGGCGTGTTCCCGGCCGAGCGCGGCGAGGTCCGGCTCGCCGAGAAGCAGATCCGGTCCCTGTCGCTCACGACGCTGAGCGGCGGCGAGATCCGCCTCGAGTTCGCCAACCCGACCAACGTCCTGCTCCAGGACAACCGCACTTGGGGCCCGACCTTCTCGGTCCGCATCGGCCCGCCGTGTGATCCGGAGACGGCCGTGACGCCGGACGTGCCGGTGAACATCGCCTTTACGGTCACGCGTCCAGCCGGCCTCACCGTGGATTACGATGCGCCGATCATTCTCGAGGCCGGCCCGGACTGGGTCCCGCTCGACTACAGCCCGGACATCGAGCCCGGTTCGGCACTGGACTTCTCGAGCATGGGGCTGCTCGACGCGCCCGCCGGCAAGTACGGCCGCGTCCTCGCCCGTCCGGACGGTTCGTTCGCCTTCGAGCAGGCGCCGGACACGCCGCGCCGCTTCTACGGCGTGAACTTCTGTTTCTCGGCGCTGTACATCGACCACGAGCAGGCCGATGTGCTCGCCGACCGTCTCGCCCGTATCGGCTACAACACGGTGCGCGTGCACCACTACGAAGGCATCCTGGTGCGCGGCGAAGCGGCCGCGGCCTCATCCGGCGTGGACTCGATCCCGGTCGCAACGCCGCCGACTCGCACGGACACCCTAACCGCACTGCAGACGCCGTCAGGGCAGGGCGACAACTACGGCCAGCGCCTGCGCGGCTGCCTCGTGCCGCCGCAGACCGGCGCGTACACCTTCAAGATCGCCAGCGACGACTGCAGCCAGCTCTGGCTCGGCACCGACGAGCGTTCCGAGACCAAGGCGCTGATCGCCAGCGTCGACGGCTGGACCGGCGCGAGCCAGTTCGACAAGTACGCGTCGCAAGTCTCGAAACCGGTGACGCTCGAGGCCGGCAAGCGCTACTACGTCGAAGTCCTGCACAAACAGGGCCAGGGTGGTGACCACGTCGCCGTCGCCTGGGACGGGCCGGACGTTTCCGGCATTGTCGGCGGCCAGTACCTCGCGCCGCCTGAACCGGGCAGTGCCACCGGTTCCATCCGGCGCGAATTCTGGCAGACCACGCTGCCGGCACCGCCGACCGATTCCGTCACTCCGGTCGCCGATAAGCTCGACCAGCTCGACTACCTGCTCGCCGCGTTCAAGAAGCGCGGCATCTACATCACCACCGACGTGTACGTCTCCCGCCCCGTGTTCGCACGCGAAATCTGGGACGGCGCCGAAGGCAATGTCGATATGGACGACTTCAAGATGGCCGTCATGGTCAACGAGAAGGCGCTCGAGAACTGGAAGACCTTCGCGCGCAACTTCCTTGGGCACCGCAACCCGTACACCGGGCTGACGTATGCCGAAGACCCCGCCCTGGCGTGGCTGAGCATGGTCAACGAGGGCAATGTCGGCAACTTCTTCAGCCGCATCGACGCGCCGCAGCTCAAGGCCGACTGGCAGACGAAGTGGAACGAGTTCCTCGCCAAGCGCTACGCCAGCGTCGACGCGCTGCGCCAGGCCTGGCAGCGCGATCCGTCCGGCGACCCGGCGAACGGCACCGTGCCGCTGACCGGCAACCTCTGGGAGGACTCGCCCGCCGGGCGTGACCTCGCGACGTTCTGCGCCGAAATCGAACTGGCCGCATTCACTCGCATGAAAGCGTTCCTGCGCGACGAAATGCACTGCAACGCACTGCTCACCAACATGAACGGCTGGACCAACCCGATCGCCAACCAGGCGGTGCGCGCGACCTACGACTACGTCGATGACCACTTCTACGTCGATCACCCGCACTTCCTCGAGAAACCCTGGCGCCTGCCTTCGTCCTGCCCGAACACGAGCCCCATAGCGACCGGTGCGCCGGGCGGCTGCGGCAATTGCTTCGTGCGACTCTTCGACCGGCCGTTCACCATCAGCGAGTACAACTACTCCGGCCCGGGCCGGTTCCGCGGCGTCGGCGGCATCCTCACCGGCTGCCTCGGCGCGCTCCAGGACTGGGGCGTGATCTGGCGCTTCGCCTACAGCCACCACCGCGGCAACCTCTTCGGCCCAGCCACCGCCGGGTACTTCGACATGGCCTCCGACCCGCTCAACCAGGTCGCGGAGCGCGCCGCCATCTGCCTGTACCTGCGCGGCGACATGAAGCCGGCCACGCATAAGGTTGCCATCGCCTTGAACCCCGCCGAATTGCTGACCCCGCAGACCCCGAGCCGCGGCGTGGCGCCGAGCTGGACCGCACTGGCGCGCCTGACGCGCGTCGGCACCAGCCTGGCCGGCGCCGAACCCATCGCCGCCGACCTCGTACTGCCGCTCGGCCAGTTCGCCGTCAACACCACCGGCCGCGTGCTGAACCAGGACCCGTACGCCGCTGACGCCGGCGCACGGATCCTCGAGGCCATGCGCGAAATGGGCTGGATGGAAGGCAACGTCACCGACCTCACCGTCAAGCGCCTGCAGAGCGAGACCAAAGAACTGCTCATCGACGCGCCGCGCGACGTCATGGTCCTGGACACCGCACGCACCGCCGGCGGTTACGGCCCGGAAGGCGAAACCATTCAGACCGACGCTGCGACCGTGACGCTGGACACGTCGTTCGCCACCGTCTGGGTCTCGAGTCTCGACGCGCAGCCGATCCGCGCCAGCAAGCACCTGCTGCTCTGCCACCTCACCGACCTGCAGAACACCGGCGCACAGTTCGGCGAGAAGGAACGCAAGGTCCTCTACGCCTGGGGCAAGCTGCCGCACCTGGTCCAGGCCGGTGCCGCCACCGTCCGCATCCGCATGCCGGAACCGGATCGTGCCGCCGTCTACGCCCTCAACACCAGCGGCAAACGCCTCGAAAAGGTCGCCACCACCGTCGAGAACGGCGAACTCATCGTCAAGGTCAACGTCACCGGCCCGGACGGCAAAGCGCGCCTGGTCTACGAAGTGGTCGTCGAGTAGAATCGCAGGAACGGCGACCGAACCCAGGTTGGATCGTGGCACGGCCCAGGCTCGTAGTCCAGCGTTCAGGGTCTGTCGATTTAACCGATGCGGCACCAAGACAGCCCGCGAGGACGCGGGCGCTCCAGTTCGGATGCCGCACGAAACTTGGAGCGCCCGCGTCCTCGCGGGCTCTTCTTTTGGTTAAATCGACACGCCCTTCACGCGGTCCGGGCAGCGCGTCGCCAGGGTCAGGCCCCGCTGCAGGAATCCAGAACCGCTAGTCATTGAAGTGAGGTCGTTCGTTCGATGATTGCTCAGACCAGCATGCCGGAGACCGCCGATGTTCCGCGCGCATCGGAGCGACTCGCGCGGCTGCAGCGGCTGTGCGAGCGGGTCCGGGCCTGTGAGGACGAGACCGAGCCCTGGCAGCGTGGCGTGATTGCCACCGAGGTCTGGCTGAACCAACCGCACGCTCCGGCGGTCCGGAACACCGCGGAGGTCATCGCACTCTGCCTGGAACGGATACCGCCGGCCCTGCTGCCCGAGGACCGCTTCGCCGGGTTCGTGTTCCGCCGGCTGCGCGTGCACCAGGGCGTCAGCGACTCCGACGGCTGGCGCACGCCGGCCAAGCATCCGGAACGCACCGGGTACGACGAGCGTTGGCCGCTGCCGCCCGACGTGCGCCGCGTCTACGAGCGCTGGCGCGGTCAACCGCGTCCGGTGCAGCAGCGCAACGCGCTGCGTGCGGCCAACGCCTGGTTGTGGCGCCTGGCGATCGCCGCGCCGTACGGCTCGGTGAACGGCCACACACTGCCCGATTACGGGATCCTGCTGACCGCGGGCCTGGCTGGACTGCGCGAGCGCCTCGCCACGGCGCGAACCCGCACCGACGCGCCCGCCGCACAGGAGAATTTCGCCGCCATGGACCGCATTCTGGCGGCACTCCAGGCGCACTGCCACGCCTGCGCCCGCCTGGCGGCGAAACAAGCCCGCGCCGCGGACACGCCCGCACGCTGCGACGAACGGATGCAGATCGCCGCGGATTGCGAACACCTCGCCGGGCACGCCCCGCGAACGTTCGCCCAGGCCCTACAGCTCGTCGTCCTGGGCAACGCCGTGGACATCCTGGAGAACGCAGGCGACGCGTCGTCGTTCGGGCGCCTCGATCAACGGCTGCTGCCCTTCTACCAGGCCGACCTGACCGCCGGGCGCCTGGACCGGGACGAGGCACTTTCCCTCGTCGGCGTGTTCCTGGCCAAGGTCTGGGCCTGCCAGACCAGCCGCAACCTGTGTGTCGGCGGCCTGTGCCCTGACGGGACGGACGGCACGAACGAGCTCTCGTACCTGTTCCTCGAGGCCATGTACACGACGCGCCTGCCTAACGACATCTCGGTGCGCCTGCATGAGAACACGCCCGCACCTTTCCTCACCCTGACCGCGCGTGTGCTGCGCCTCAGCCTGGGCCGCGGCGGCATCTACAACGATGAGGTCACCGTCGAAGCCCTGACCCGCAAGGGGGTCGCCATCGAGGACGCGCGCGACTACGCGCCGCTCGGTTGCGTCGAGGTCATGATCCCGGGCCGCTCCTCGTACCGCACCATGGGGTTCGGCCTCAACCTGGTGAAGATCCTCGAACTGGTCCTCAACCGCGGCCAGTGCCTCGTGACGGGCGAACAGCTCTGGACCGACGTGCCGGACACGTTCGCCTCGTTCGCGGACCTGCAGCGCGCCTACCACGACAAGGTCCGGTCCGTGATCGATACCGGTGTCGGCATTATCCGCGAGGACGAACGACGCGAGGTCGAGACCTGTCCGCGGCCGTGGCTGACCGTGATGTCGTGCGGCGGACTCGAGGACGGACGCGACCTCACGGCCGGACAACCGCGCTACAACCCGGTCGGCGTGACCTTGAACGGGATCGCCGACATCGCCAACAGCCTCTACGCCGTTCGGCGCCTGGTGTTCGAGGACCAGACCGTCACGCTGGACGCGCTACGCGACATCCTGCGCGAGAACTGGGCGGGGCAGGAACCGCTGCGCCGGCGCGTGGTCGACGGGTTCCCGCGCTTCGGCCAGGACGCATCCGAACTCAACCGTATCGCGTCGGACGAAGCGCATTTCTTCGCGGCGTGTTTCGAGCCGCACCGCACCTGGTACGGCGACCGGTTCTGGCCCATGATCTTCGGCGTCAGCACCAGCATCATCCACCACGATGCGCCCAGGACCGGCGCGACCCCTGCCGGGCGGCGCCTGGGCGAGACTCTCGCACACTCGCTGCAACCGAGTCCGGCCGGCCCCCGCGGTTGCCTGACGGAGATCCTGGCTGCCTGCACCGCCATCGACCTGCGCGAGTTCCCGGGCGGCATCAGCAACGTGCAGGAGTGCGACCCGGCGCCGGTGGCCGGGGAACAGGGCCTGGCGCTGCTTGAGTCGTTCCTCCGCGCCTACCTGCGCATGGGCGGCATGGAACTGTCGCTGAACTTCCTGTCCGAAGAACAGCTCGTCGATGCCCAGACGCACCCCGAGAAGTACCCCCAGCTCATGGTGCGGCTCTTCGGCATGAGCGCGCGGTTCGTAGCGCTGTCGCCGGAACTGCAGGCCTCGGTCATCGAACGCGTCCGCTCGAGCCTGAAACGCAATCCCGCGTGACGGGACCTGTGCGCCACGTTCAACTGTGGCACAACTCCAGTGATGGACTCAGAACTCACATCTTGCATTTCGTTTGTGTAATATTCACTATTGCCGTACAATATGTTACAGTACAAGTAGTAGGATCATTCGGTATTGCCGAGAAGGCGCTGTCTCGGTGCTGGAGGACCGTGTCGCCCGTCCCCAACGGGGACACGCATGTCCAGCCCAGGGTCGAACGACCCTGGGTCTTGCGACCATCCCCCTCCCCGCCCCGTCCCTGAAGGGGACAAACGTGCGCGGCAACACAAGTGCACGCCACCGCGGTTCGGAATGTGGCACCCCTTCAGGGTGCAATCGGGTTCGGGTATGCCGGGTCCCAGGGTTTGGCAACCCTGGGCTGGACATGCACGTCGCCCTTGGCGACAAGGCGAGGAGGCGGGATTCCCACCGCACCGCACAGGCATTCGAAATGCAAAATGTGAGTCAGAACAAATGCTCGACCTTCAAGACCGAATCATCGGATGTATCGTTGGCGGGGCCATCGGCGACTACTGGGGCATGCCCTACGAAGGTGCCGTCGGGCCCATCGAAGCGCCGTTCCCCTCCGTCTCCATCATTTCCGATGACACGCAACTGACGCTGGCCACATGCGAGGCCATCGTTGAGTCGGGAACCGTGACCCCGGAAGCAGTGGCACAAGGCTTGACCAGATGGTTCTGCGCTGGGAAGGTGACGGGTATCGGATCGAGCACTCTCAAGGCCCTGCGCGATCTTGCTTTGGGGGCTCCCTGGACCATTTCGGGCGCTAGCGGCGAGAGGTCCGCTGGCAATGGTGCGGCCATGCGCATCGCGCCGGTTGCATTCTGCTGCGATCCCCTGTCCGACGCCGGAAGGCATCTCATCCGAGACATCTGTTGGATTACACACCGCCACGACGAAGCGTATGTCGGCGCACTGGCTGTGGCGGCCGCAATCGCCAGGCCAGGTCGGGACAGTCTCGGCACGCTGGTCGGCGAACTGCCGGATTCCAACTGCCGCGACCGGCTTGCAGCCTTGGTCGAGACAGGAGAACACCTGGCGATCGCCGCACTGGGAACGAAGTTCGGCGTGTCAGGTTATGTCGCTGACTCGGTGCCGCTAGCCATCTATGCCGCCCGCCGTGTTGGCAAACTCGGGTTCCGGGAAGTTCTTGGTTCCGTGATCGCCTGCGGCGGCGACACGGACACCATGGGGGCGATCACGGGACAGATTGCCGGCGCTGCACTTGGCAGGAAGGGCCTGCCCGGGGACTTGGTGGACCGCGTGCCCGGCATAGACGCGATCGCCGAGACCGCCGAGGGCTTCGCCCGGACAGTTCGGCAGATGCGTTAGGCGGGATACACGATTGACGTCAACGGGACAGGACACTACTGTGATCAGATGATTCCGATGTCCGAAAACAGGAGTTCCGCCACCATGCCACCGACGTCCTTCCGCGCCGTGTCGCTCCTGGGTCTTGCCGCTGCCGTGCTCGTGCTGGCAACCACGGGCTGCAGCAGCATGTACTTTGGCACCATGGAGAAACTCGGGTACGCGAAACGCGACCTGCTGGTCAAGCGCGTCAAGAGTGCGCGGAAGTCACAGGAGGAGGCTAAGCAGCAGTTCAAGACCGCGCTGGAGCGGTTCAGCGAGGTGGTCAAGCTCAGCGACACGGAACTCAGTGCGAAGTACGCCAAACTCAAGGCTGAGTACGACCGCAGCGAGACCAAGGCGGGCGAGGTCCGCGACCGCATCGCGGACGTCGAGGACGTGGCCAACGCGCTGTTCAAGGAGTGGAAGGCCGAACTGAAGCAATACAGCAGCAAGGACTTGCGCGCCGCCAGCGAGCGCAAGTACGACGCGACCCGGGCGCGCTACGAACAGTACATCGACGCCATGAAGCGCGCCGAGCAGAAGATCGGTCCCGTGCTCACCTCCCTGCACGACCGGGTACTGTTCCTCAAGCACAACCTGAACGCGCAGGCCATCGCCTCACTGCAGACGGAACTCACATCCGTGCAGACCAACACGGCCAGTCTGGTCCGCGAGATGGAAGCCGCCATCCGCGAAGCCGACGCCTTCCTCCAAACCATCGCGGAATAGCGCGGACAGCGTGCAGTGGCTCGGAGCGTCTGGCGCCGAAGCGGGGTGCGCCGACCGACAACCGATTGCCGGCGCCTCTGGCGACGCCGGGCAGCAGGACCACAACACCCAGGCAAAGGGAAAGAACCGCACGCGTCAAGAACCGTCGTTCCATGACTTGAGTCTCCTCACATTTGAGCATCGAACGGCGGCGGTGTTTCGGCGCCCGGCCCGGGGCCTGCCGTGGCCGACCGCCATCCACAGCACAGAACGGACCGCTCAGTGGAATATTGCCTCGTCCAAGGCAGGAAGGCAAGTGCAGCAGCCTGCGAACGGCGGCGCCACGGCACGAACGTGTGGGCACGGCGGCGAGTCGGGGCTATGTTCCTCGGCGGACACGACCGATGTGCGATCGATCGTCACCGCAGGAAAGGTTGAGACATGGACCGGACGATTTTCGCCAACCCGCCGAACGAGTATCGGCCGGCCCCGTTCTGGTCGGTAAACGACGCGCTCGACCCCGAGGAACTGCGCCGGCAGGTGCGCGAGTTCGACCGTGTCGGCTACGGCGGCTGGTTCTTCCACCCCCGCGTCGGGATCGCCACCAAGTATCTGTCGAAAGAGTGGATGGACGCGTTCGGGGCCGCGCTCGACGAGGGCAGGCGCCTCAAACAGCTCTGCTGGATCTACGACGAGGACAGCTACCCGTCGGGGTTCGCCGGCGGCATCGTGCTGCGCGAGCACCCGGAGTATTATGGCCGCGCCATCCGCATGTTCCAGGGTGAGCCGCCCGCCGACTGCCGCGTGCTGGCCCGGTTCGCCGTCCGCGCCGCGGGCGCCGAACTGCGGAGTTCGCGGCGCCTCAACGACGGCGAAGCACCGGCGGCCGAGGAGCAGCTCCTCATCTTCGCCATGCAGCCGTTCCCAACCAGCGGCTGGTTCAACGGCGGCACCTACGTTGACATGCTCAACCCCGACGCGGTGGACGCCTTCCTGCGCAGCACGCACGACCAGTACGCGGCCCAGTTCCAGTTCGAGTTCGGCAAGAGCATTCCCGGCGTGTTTACCGACGAGCCGCACATCGCGCCGTCCGTCGGCCCGTTCGCTGTGACCTGGACCGAAACCCTCGAGGCCGAGTTCAACAGCCAGCACGGCTACTCGCTCTACGACCGGTTGCCCGAACTGTTCTTCCGCGGTGCGCACTCCGCAAGCGTCCGCATCGACTACTGGGTGACCGTGTCGCGCCGGTTCAAGACCGCCTGCATCCAGCGCATGGCCGACTGGTGCGACACGCACGGCCTGGTGCTGACCGGGCACTGCTGGGAACACGAGTTCCCGCTGTGCGCGCACGCCGGCACCTTCAATTACGCCGAAGCCCCCATGCAGTGGCCCGGCATCGACCTGCTCGCCGGCAACGTCGACAAGGGCCGCATCCCGGGGCGGCTGCAGCCCCAGGCCGGCCGCATCGGCGTCGTCAAAGCCGTCAGCGGACTGCACCACCAGTTCGGGCGCCAGCGCATCATGAGCGAGACCTACGGCGGCGGCGGCTGGGACATGACCTTCCGCGACTTCAAGGAACTGCTGGACTGGGAGTGCGTGCTGGGCGTGAACTACGTCGTGCCGCACCTCTCGCACTACAGCCTGCGCGGCTGCCGCAAACGCGACTACCCGCCGGTGTTCCTCGACTACTCGCCGTGGTGGCCGGAGCTGCGGTTCATCAACGACTACACCGCGCGGCTCTGTTACGCACTGACCCGCGGCACGCCCAAAGTCGACATCGCTGTGCTCCAGCCGCTGGCCTTCTCCTGGAACGCCTGCCCGAACCGACCGGAGGAGACCGCGGCCATCAACCGCACCGCGCTGCTCTTCGAAGCGCTGCTCAAGGAACTGTCCGGCGCGCAGTGGGAGTACGACCTGGTCGACGAACTGAACCTGGCGGAGAACGGCGGCACGGACGGCGCTTCGCTCAAGGTCGGCAAGGCCGCGTACCGCGTGCTGATCGTACCGGCGGTGGACATGCTCTACAGCGGCGCACTCGAGGTCATCTGCCGGTTCAGCGCCAACCGCGGCCGCATCCTCTGGGTCACCCCGGCGCCGCAGACGATCGACGGAGAAAAGGGCGCCTTGCTCGACGGCATGTACCGCGCCGCCAGCAGCGAGTGGGTGGCACTCGAAGCGGCGGCCCTTTCCCAGGCACTCACGCGCCATACGGTTCGTTCGCTGGTGGCCGAACCGGTCGACGGCGAACCCGCCCTCCCAATCTACGTGCAGACACGCCGCCTCGGCGGTGACGCCGCCGCCTCGTTCTGGGTCAATACATCGAAGCTGAGCGGCAACGTCCGGTTCCAGCACCCGGGATCCGTGAACGTCGAGAAGTGGGACCTGCTGTCCGGCAAAGTGACGCCCGTGTCGTCGGAGTCGGCCGCAGGCGTGACGTCGTGGACCGCGCGTGTCGAGCCCGGCGAGTCGCAACTGCTGCTCTTCCAGAACCGCGCCTCGGCGTCGGACACCGCCATCACCATGCTGCCCCGCAAAACCACGACGCCCGACGCCCTGGCCCTGAGGCCAACCTGGGACTGTCGGCTCGTGACACCCAACATCCTGGTGCTCGATACGCCCTCGTACCGGGTCGCGGCTGAGGCGTGGTCCGAACCCAAGGCCACCTGGCTCGCGCTCAAGGAACTGCGCGAGCGCTTCGGCATGAAGGACGAACCCGAAATCCGCCAGAACCGGGCGCGACGTTTCTACGATATCTGGGCCAACCCGAAGGCGTTCGAAACCGTGGAACTGCGCTACACGGTGTGGTGCCCAAAGGGCACACCGCCACCGCGCGACGCAAAGTTCGTCGTCGAGAGCGGCAAACGCTTCCAGATCCGCGTCAACGACCAGACGGTCCCCGGTCCGGACGGGCGGTGGCTGGACCCGAGTTTCACCACCTTCCCCATCGGCAACCTGCTGCGTCCGGGCGCCAACGAGGTGGTGCTGAGCACGATGTTCGCCGAGGACTCGGAACTGGAAACGGTCTACGTCATCGGCTCGTTCGGCGTCTGGCGCCGCGGTCCGGTCGAGTTCGAACTCGGCCAGGTCCCGAAACTGCTCCGCTCCGGGACCTGGGTCGAGCAGGGCCTGCCGTTCTTCTCCGGCCGCCTGCGCATCCGCCAGGAAGTGCGGCTGCCGCGCCTTGGCGCGAGCTGGCGCCTGGTCGCCGCCAGCCTGCCTCTGCCGCTGGCCACCGTCTACGCCAACGGTGTGCGTGCCGGACACCTGCTCTGGCCGCCGTTTACGGTCGACCTGCCGGACATCAAAGGCGACCGCGCCCTGATCGAACTCGAGTGCATCTCCGGCATGAAGAACACCCTCGGCCCGCTCAATTGGGACCCGGCCTGGATGGAACAACCCATGACCGGCCCCGGCCACTGGATGAGCGCGGCTGGCGGCTGGCAGCACGAAGTGCACCTGCACCCCGAAGGCATCCCCACCGGCCTGCGCCTCGAAGCGCGGTAAGCCGCGGCACGGGCAGTGGCACGGGCAGTGGCGCGGGCAGTGGCGCGGGACCTCCGGGACCGCAGCA
>Ga0208961_1000222_pt1 | contig 28820 bp, 21 predicted proteins | sample RifOxyB3_FD_184034 | JGI IMG/M metagenome (GOLD analysis project Ga0208961, IMG submission 184034) | Groundwater microbial communities from Rifle, Colorado - Rifle Oxygen_injection B3 (SPAdes) | ecosystem: Environmental > Aquatic > Deep subsurface > Groundwater | place: Rifle, Colorado, United...
CTCCGACACCCGCGGGAGCGAGCCGCTCCCGCCACGTTGGCCATCTACCGCCCAACCGTCCACCCGCCACTGACGCATCACACACTCACAGGGCAGTGATCTTGCACGCGGGCGCACGCGCCTGTATAGTCTTAGGGAATTGTGCCCCGCCTCTCGGCCTTGAAAGGAGCGCATGGTCATTCTCGGTTGTTCTGTCGCGATGGCCTACCGCGCCCGCGCCCGCCTGCGAGTCACTCAGCGCCCTATCGGCTTGGCTCTGAGGGCGCTGGTCGCCGTCTCCATGGGACTCGGCTCTGTCGCGTTTGCGCCATCGACCTCGGCAGGGGACATCGAGAGCGTCCAGCAGCGCGGCGTTCTGCGACATCTGGCCATCCCTTACTCACGCTTTGTCACGCGCAGCGGTGACGGACTGGATGTGGAACTGGTACAGCGTTTCGCCGCGCACTTGGGCGTGAAGTACCAGTTGGTCGAGTGCCCAGCCGACGAATTTTTCGGCCGCCTCACAGGTGCCGCCCCGCAGGACGGGACGGCGACGCCCACGCCCGAACCGCTCGGGGACCTGGGTGCATGCGGCGTCAGCATTACTCCGGACCGGACCCTGATCGTGGACTTCTCCGTGCCCACCTTCCCAACCCAAGTCTGGCTGGTGGCTCGTGCCGAGTCCGCCATCTGCCCCATCGTCGCGACGGGAAACCTGGCGACGGATATCGAGTCCGTCAAGCGTCTCCTGCCAGGCGTCTTGGTGCTGTGCAAACCGGGTTCGTCGCTGGACGCACGCCTCTACGGGGTCGTGCAGGACGGCGCGCGTGTCGTGGACTTCACCGGAACCATCAACGACCTCATCCCGGCGGTCATCCACGGTGACGCCGAGACCACGCTCATGGACATTCCCGCCGCCGCGGACGCGTTGGCTGCCTGGGTCGGCCGCATCAAGGTGATTGGGCCGATCTCCCAGACACAACATATGGCGATCGCATTCGCCAAGACCTCGCCCCGACTTCGCGAGGAATTCAACCTCTTCTTCGCCCGCTGCAAGGCGGACGGTACGTACATGCGCCTGGTGCGGAAATACTTCCCCGGCGTCATTGAGCGTCAGCGCGAGTTCTTCAGAGACTGTCGAGATGAAACGCAGCCAGGCTCTGGTAACTGAGGGTCTTGACCCGTCACACGGATGGATAGCGAACGGACCAACCCGGAAAGTCCCGGCACCCGAGCCACGCGGCTGCGGAACCTGCCCCTTGTCACCCTGGCGGTGCTGGCCTTGGTCGTCTACATCGGCGCCCTGATCGTCCACAACTACACCTTCCATCTGGATCTGCGCCGGCGGGCTCTGGAAAGCCTGGTCAGCGAACTCGAGCGGCAGGCCACCACGGTGGCCTACTTCTTTTCCGAACGCCGCAATGATGTTCGCAACCTCTTGGAGCGTCACGAGATCCAAGCGTATTTCCAGAACCAGGACCTGGGCATGAGTAATGAGTACGGCTTGGACCTGAGCCTTGCCGCGATCCGCGAACGCCTTCGTACCTTCGTGGATGCCTCACGCATCGGGACGGACCGCCTCTACTCGCGAGTCATCTTCCTCGGCGCCGACGGCCGACCGCTGGCCGATGCACCCCGCGGCTTGGTCACCTACACCCCCGACATCGACTGGACGACATTCCTGCAACCGAACGCCGAGACGCCCGAACTGGTGACACGTGTCGATTCCTCCGGTCGTCTCGTCCTGATCGTCTCCGCGCCCTGCCGGTTCAAAGGCCGGTACAGCGGCCAGTTGCTGGCGTGGCTCAGACCGGAGGTGCTCGGCCCTTCCGTGCTGCGCGAGAAGCTGGGCGGCGACCGCTTCACGTTCCTGGTCCTGGGCGACGACGCGCCCGTGTATCCCACCGCCATGGCTGACGTCTTCCTTCCCTACATCCGGCAGATCTGCGACCTGCCCGTCGGCGAACCCGTACGCTTCCGCTCGGAAATCGTGGATGGCACCCCCCGACCCATGCTGGGCTTGCGGTTGCCGGTCGACAAAACGGACTTTTTCCTGGTCAAAGGCGTGGCTGTCGATAAGGTCTTCGCGCGTGTCCCCCCTTGGGAACTGCCGCTGGCCATGGGGTTGCTGGCTGTCATCCTCATCAGCGGCATCGGTCTGGTGCTGCATTCGCGCGTGCAGACGGCCATTCTCGAGGCACACCTGCAGGAAGCCGCGGCGCAACACCGTGCACTCGAGGAGAAGAACGTGTTGCTCGAGAAGCAGATCGCCGAGCGCCGGCTCCTGGCCACCGCGGTCCACCAGTCGGCGGAAGCCATCATCATCACACTCACGGACGGCACGATCCAGTACGTCAACCCCGCCTTCGAACGAATCACCGGCTATTCCGCCGCCGAAGTGCTCGGCCGGAACCCGCGCATCCTGAAAAGCGGTCGAAACTCGGCCGCATTCTACGCCCAGATGTGGGAAGTCCTTCGTCGCGGCGACGTCTGGTCCGGGCAACTCAGCAACCGGCGCAAGGACGGTACCATCTACGAGGAGGTTGCCCTCATCTCGCCCGTACGCGACGAGTCGGGCGCCATCGTCAACTACGTGGCCGTCAAACGCGACGTGACCAAGCAACTGGCCATGGAAGCCCAGTTGCGCCAAAGCCAGAAGATGGAGGCGGTCGGTGCGCTCGCCGGCGGGGTTGCCCACGACTTGAACAACCTGCTGACGGTCATTCTGGGCAATTGCACCTTGCTGACACACCGCGAGACGCCTCTGGGCAAGGACTTCTCGGATCAGGTGCAGGAAATCATGAAGGCCGGCGAACGCGGTGCGTCGCTGATCCGCCAACTGCTGGCGTTCAGCCGCTACGATGAGGTCAAGCCGGAGGTCCTCGACCTCAACGTGGTGATCGGCAACGCCGAGCGTTTCCTGCGCCGGTTGATCCGCGCCGATATCGAGTTCGACATACGACCTGCTCCGGGTCAGGTGCTGGTCGAGATCGATCCGGTGCAGATGGACCAGATCATCATGAACCTGGCCGTCAACGCCCGTGATGCAATGCCGCGCGGCGGCCGCTTCACACTGGCCGTATCGACAGTCCGAATCACCGAGGAAGAGACGGGCGTTCTCCTGCCGTTCGGCGAGTACGCCGTGCTTGAGGTCTCCGACACCGGATGCGGCATGGACGAGGAGACCCAGGCACGCATTTTCGAGCCGTTCTTCACCACCAAGAAGGACGCCGGCGGCACCGGCCTGGGCCTGGCCACCGTCTACGGCATTGTGCAGCAGTGCCGAGGGGATATCCAGTTGATCAGCCAGGTCGGAGTCGGCACCAGTTTTATCATCCTGCTCCCCCGAATCACGACGAAAATGCCTACGCCGAAGCGCCGGGAGAAGCCTGAACCCATACCCCGAGCGCATGCGGAGGAGTCGGACGGGCACCACACCGTCCTTGTGGTCGACGACGAAATCTCGATCCTCACTGTCATGCAGCGTGCCCTGGAAGCCAAGGGCTACACCGTCCACACGGCGGCGGACGACCAGGCCTGCATGAAAGTGTGGGGCCAGTTCCACGGCCAGATCCAATTGCTGATTACCGACCTGGTTATGCCGCGCGTGAACGGCAAGGAACTGGCCGACGGACTGCTGTCGGCAAAGCCCGATCTGAAGGTCATCTACATGTCCGCCTATTCCGACCCGAGCATTATCCAAATGGACCCCCGGGCCCCCGGGCTGGTGTTCCTCCGCAAACCTTTCACGCCGGAAGAACTCCTGACCAAGGTACGAACGAGCCTGGGAATCTTGGAGAGTGTGCGCAAAAGCACTATCTTCTCGCGTGAACTGTAACGGAACGGAGGCATATCTTGCGAAAACGGGCCATGAAGCTTGTGAAGTCTGTCCTGTCCGGTCTTTTCGGCAGCCGTAAAGTGGTGCGACGGGACCACGGCGGTGCGAAAGTCCGCTCCGACGAAGCGCCTCACCCCGGCGCCGCCCGAAACGTGCCCCCGGCTGACGCCAACCCTGCGCACCGCCGCCGCCGCCCCGCCAAACCGAGGCCCACTGAACCCCAGCCGGCTCCGCAGCAGCCCCCGGTCGACTCGGCCCCAAACCAACCCGCCATGGACGGCTGGACGCCGCCGCCACCGCCGGCCGGCGCAGCCCCGGACGCACCCGTCCTCTTCCAGCAACTGTCCATCCATCCGCGCGTGCTGCGAGCCATTCTGGAAGTAGCAAAGTTCGAGACCTGCACCGCCATCCAGGCCGAAGCCTTGCCGCCAGCCCTGGCCGGCTCGGACGTTGGCGGGCGCGCGGAAACCGGCTCCGGCAAGACGGCGGCCTTCCTGATTACCATTCTGCAGCGTTTCCTCACGAAACCCAGCAACCGCAACTCGAACCAACCGTTGGCCCTGGTGCTGGCTCCGACCCGTGAACTCGCGGTGCAGATCGACCGCGATGCCGAGGTCCTGTCCGGCTTCAGCGGCATGCGCCATCTGGCCGTTTACGGCGGCATCGACTATGAGAAGCAGCGCGCCACCATCGCGAAAGGCGTCGACTTGGTGGTGGCCACCCCCGGCCGACTCATCGACTACCTCCGGCAGCAGGTCCTCGACCTCAGCGCCACGTCGATTCTGGTCATTGACGAAGCGGACCGCATGCTCGATATGGGCTTCATCCCCGACGTGCGCCGGATCGTCGCACGCCTGCCCTCCGGTTCGCGCCGCCAAACGCTGCTGTTCAGCGCCACGCTGTCGCCGACCATCGTGGGTCTGGCCAACCGCTGGATGCGTAACCCGGTCATGGTCGAGGCCACTCCCGAACGCGTCGTGGCTGAAGGCATCGAGGAGATCGCCTACGCGGTGTCGACACACGAAAAGCTCGCGTTCCTGCTGTGGCTTCTTGAACACGAAGCCTGTGAACGCGTGCTGATCTTCCGCAACCGACGCGACGATGCCGAGGGGCTCTATAACCACCTCTGCCGCTACGGCATCAACTGCGAATTGCTCAGCGGCGACGTGCCCCAGAAGAAGCGCATGCGCGTGCTGGACGATTTCCGGGGCGGGCAATTGCGCGTCATCGTCGCCACCGACGTGGCCGGTCGCGGCATCCACGTCGATGGAATCTCGCACGTCATCAACTACGACCTGCCCTACGAGCCGGATGACTACGTGCACCGGATCGGCCGCACCGGTCGGGCCGGCAAGCGCGGCCGGGCACTGAGCTTTGCCTGCGAAGCACGGTCGTTCGTAGTTCCGGAGATCGAGGCCTACATCGGCCGCGCCCTGACCGTGCAGCACCCAAAGCCGGAGATGCTGGTCCTGCCACCGCCCACCCACGGCAGGCCCGACCGGCCGGAGAGAGTGCATCGCCGCGAAGAAGGAACACACCGACCGGAGCACTCCGGCCCACGCAGCCCACGCGGCGGCCGCCAAGGCGGCCACAGAGGTGGCCCCAGAGGCGGCCCCCGCGGAACCAGGATAAGCTGACGGCCGGGGCGATCATTGGAGTGTCTACCGTCCCCGGGCAGATGCCGTATTACACCGACAACCGGCGTGGACTGTGCGGCCCTGCAAGCAGGGCGCCCGTGGCAGGTGCGGGGAGTACGGTGGTTGAGACTCGCGAGGAGGTTTAGCCATGACTGATGAACGTCCGACTTTCCAGAGCACGGATCCGGAGAGCCAGAAGGCACGCTCGGAGTACGAGGCCATGATCGCCGAGGTGGAGCGGCGCATGGACCCGAACAGCAACACCGTACTGGTCGTCGACGACGAAGTCGGCATCCGCAAGTACGTGGCGCGCGGCATCCGCAAGTCCACCCGCAACATCGTCATGTTCGAGGCTGAGAATGGTCAAGATGCCCTGCAGGTGTTGGCCGAGATTCGGGCCAAGTACACCAAGGACCCGGTGTTCATCGTCACCGACCTGAACATGCCGGTGATGGACGGGTGGGCGTTCATCGAGCACTTGCGCAAGGAGTACACGGCGCAGGGCAAGCAGCACGGCATTCCGATTATCGTGTTGTCCTCGACGTCGGGCGAAAAGGGCATGATGCTGTTCAAGAAGAGCGTGCACGGCGAGAAGGCGAAGTACACGCCGTTGGTGGCCATTGCCAAGGAAGTGTGCACCGACCCGACCAAGTACTCGGCCCAGGGCGAGAAGGGCCTCGTCGCCTGGATCCGGCAGTTTGGCCGCTACACGCAGTGATGAGCGGCGGAGGGGGGGGCAGCGCAACGCTGCGAAGGTTCTCGCCTTTGCGTGGGTTGTTGCTCCGTGATCTTATTCTCCGTGTTTCCGTGCCTCCGGGGTGTGACTTTCGGGCCTTGCGTACCGAAAAGAACCGTGGTGGCCTTGGGGGCGCGGCGGTTCACTTCTTCGGTGCGTTCGGCGGCCGACTTACATCCCGCCACCAGTCGTACTCGACTCGGTCTTCGGGGAAGAGCCGCGCGACCAGGCGGCGGCGGAACCCTTCGCACAATTCGAGGCGGGCCGGATCGGTGCCGAGGTTGCGGACTTCGCGCGGATCGGCGTGGCGGTCGAACAGGCTGACATCGAGCTGGTCCAGCGTGGCGGTGGCGGGCCACTTCATCTCGTCCGGCTTCAGCGGCTTGCCGACGACCGGGTCGGGGCTGACCTGCATCTCGAATGACCAGTCGCGGGTCCGCAGCATGGCGCGGCGGCCGTAGGTTTTCTTCTCGCTGACGGCCTCCGTGCGTTCACGTGCCCGTCCACTCGCAGTGTCGGCCAAGTCCAGCCCTTCGAAGTGCGTCGGCAACGACACGCCGGCGGCGCCCAGGAACGTGGGCGCCAGGTCGACCAGTTCGGCGAACCGGTCGCAGCGTGCCCCGCGCGGAAAGCGCCCATCGGACGACGCCACGATCAGCGGGACATGGACGGACTCGTCGTAGAACGTGAACTTCTCGTGCATGCCGTGTTCGCCCAGCTTGCAGCCGTGGTCAGGGTTGAACACGATCAGCCACGGACGGTTGCCGCAGAACTCCTTGAACGCGGCGATGATCCGTCCAAGCTGGTCGTCGACGTAGCTGGCCAGTCCGTAGTATGAGGCGCGCATGTGTCGGATTTCCGCGACCCCAATCCAGGTCTCTTATCTTTGTCTCAAGTCTTCGTCTCCCTTCCTTGTCTCCCGACCTCGTTCGAACACAGACTTCACCGCAGCGGCACGAGCTTGAGCCAGTCCAGGTTCAGGCCGGTGCTGTTCGCATTGACCAGGGTAATACTGTGCGGGCCGCGCGTCAACTCCAGCCGCACCGCGCCGTTCGCGTTTGCGAGCCAGGCATCCTGCCAGTCGTCGCGGCCGTTGCTCCAGCCGCCGGTCGAGTTGAAATAGAACGCGTCATCGGGCGCAGGGATTTCGCGCCCGTCGACCAGGAGAGTCCTGCCGGCAACGGCCGTGTCGGTGCAGTAACGGACGAGCAGGCCATAGGCGCCATCGGCCGGGACGTCGAACGTCCAGGTGAGGGCGTGGCCCGGGCCGTCCCACAGTTTGAAGGAACTGCCTGAGTCGCCTTTTTTGGTCGTCACCTCGACGGCGCCGCCTTTCTGCTCCGTAAACGCCTCGGCCTGGACGGTGACCGCGGCGTCGACGTCCGCGACGGCCCCGGCCAATTGCGCCCGCGGCAGGACGCCGAGGGTCGGCGGCGGCACGGCCCGGAACGCCACCGTGATCGTTGTCTCGGTGAGGTCATCGAACCGGATGGCCAGCTTGCGCAGGCCTTTGTTCTGGTTCTGCATCTCCGGGTTGGGCGAGGAGGGCAGGGGCAGGGCGTCCATGACGGTGAACGTGGCCTCGTTCGGCGCTTCTATCCGTGCTTCGAGCCGCGCGTTGCCGCGGGTGAGGATGGCCATCCGTCCGTCCGGTTTCAGCGCGACACTCGCCTTGGTGTGCGCGAACCACCAGGCGCGGCTGCCTTTCTTGAGCTTGATCTCGTCGGAGACGCGCACGGTGGTGCGGTTGTCGTCGAGCCGCAGTTCGCGCTGCACGCGCTCGGCATCCGGGTATGCCTGGGTCAGGTCGACGGCGACACTGGCGCGGTCCGGGGCGGAGTCGAAGCGCGTGATGGCTGCCGGCGCTTTGGCCTGCTGGTCCGGTCCGTCGGCGGGGTTGACGAGCAGCGTGTTGTGCCCTTCGGCGCGGAGCCGGTAGTAGGTCCAGCGCTGGTTGCCGAAGTAGGCCGGCATGTTGTAGTTGTCGGCGCCCAGGTCTTCGATGAAGCGCGTTCCGGCCGCGTCGAGCACGAACGAGCCCAGGTCGAGGTGCGCGTGACTGACGCCGTTGCGCCCGGCCTTCACTGCCGTGAACACGGCAGTGGCATTGTCCCAGGAACTGCGCAGGGTCACCACCTCGGCTTCGTCGCCGCGGAAGCGGCGGTCCAGGGGGATGTCCGGCATGGCCGAGGCTGCGGTGCCGGGGCGGTAGTAGAGGATGTCTTCGGCGGTGCCGGTGGGGTGTCCGGCTTCGTACCACGCGTAGAGCGGGTTGCCCGTCTTCACCGAAAACCAGAAGAACTCCGGCGCCTTGAACACGCCGCCGGCGCCGCCGGCGTCGGCAAAGTTGAACGTGCCGCCCGGGCCGGTGCAGTAGATCGGGAAGTCGGCGGTTTTCATGAACCCCGGGAATGCGGCCATGAGCCCGAATTCGGTCCCGAGCGCGGTTTCGAGCGCCGTGATATGCGGGACCAGGTACCGGATCGAGTAATGCCAGTACCCGGGGCCTTCGTACCAGTTGCCGTCCGGCTCGAACTTGAACAGCGTCGGCTGGATCGACTCGAACGCGCCGGCCAGCACCGCGGCGCACAGGTCGGGCTCTTCGTCGAGCAGCGCCAGCGCCGCCATGGCCGAGCCACCGCTGCAGACGAAGTTCCAGTTGTTGCCGCCCTTGACCCACCAGCCGCCTTTCTTGAACTGGGCGTCGGACAGCTTCAGCCCTTTCTCCACCATCGCGTCGCGCAGGAGTTTCCGCTCCGGCTCGGTCCACTCGCCGTAGAGCCAGTCATAGGCGATGGCGAACGCGTGCATCATTTCGGCGGTGTCGAGGTAGTGTTTCGGGTTCCAATCCTTGAACCCGCCCGCCGCTTCCAGTTCGCGCCAGAGCCGGTCGCGGTAGCGCGGTTCGCCGCTGACCAGCCAGACCAGCCCGAGCGTGTAGGTCCGTTCGAGCACGCGCCGGCTCGTGGCCAGCAGCCGCAGCCCGTCCGGGATCTCGTAAATCGACACTGGTTCGTCAAGGATCTTGTCGGCCTTCGTTCGGACCTGCTCGTACATCGCCTTGGCCAACGCGTCATCCTGGACGAGTTGCTTGATCCGCGGCACGTCCGCTGCGGTGATGAGCAGCCGCGGGTGCTCGCGTCGCAACGACTGCAGGTACACGTCGCGGTTCGGCGCCGGGATGGGGACCGAGCGGGCGGGTGGCGGCTTGGCCACCACGTCCTTGCCCTTGCCGTCCGTCGCGTCGGCCGCGGCGCACATGGAAGCCGCCGTCACCAGTGCGGTCAGAGTCATCGTGAGGGTTCGCATTGTGGTTTCTCCTGTCCGCTGTCGCCGCGGTTCCGCCTGTCCGCCCCGGGGTCTCAGCCGTTGTTGTAGCGGTTGCGCGCCGTCAGTTGCCGTTGCTGTTCCGGGCAGGCTAGAACGTCGCCCGCCAGCAACGGATCGTTCGTGTCCCGCATCCAGTTGTCGACGAGGGCGCGAAGCCGTGCGGCGTCGTGAGAATAGGCGGCGTCCGCCATCACGTTGCGCTGTTCCCACCGGTCTTGCGTCAGGTCATAGAGTTCTTCGGCCTCGCGGCAGTGGTAATAGCAGTCTTCGAACACGGCGGGTCCGGCTCGGCCCATGAAGACGTCCAGCGGCAGGTAGACCTTGGGGCGTTTGCCGAAGTTCCGCACATACTTGAGCCGTTCCGTGCGCACGGCGCGCATCGGGTTGTACTGGTCGTGCCAAGTCATTTCCGCGAACACGTGGTCACGCTTCTGGTAGGGCCGCCCCTGGAGCAGCGGCAGGAAACTGCGGCCGTCCAGCGTTGCGGGCGGGGTGCCGCCGGCAAGCTCGATGTAAGTCGGCAACAGGTCCACGTTGGAGATGAGTTCGCGACGCACGCCGCCGCCCTCGAAGCGGCCCTTCATGTACAGGATCAGGAACGTGCCCAGGCCCGGGTCGTAGCACGTGCCTTTCGCCCGGGGCATGGCGATACCGTGATCGGTCGTGAGCACCAGCAGTGTATTCCCGAGCAGGCCCCGCGTATCGAGGAGTTCAAAAATGCGTCCGACATACTCGTCTTCGCGTTTGATCAGGCCATGCAGGCAGGCCAGGTCCTGGCGGATCGGTTCGCGGTCGGGCAGGTAGGGTGGAACGTCGATCTTCCGCGCATTGTCCGGTTCGAAAAGGATGCCGTACCGGTTGTCGGAGTACTCGCGGTGCGCCCCCGGGGTGCCGATGTTGATGAAGAATGGCGCATCCGCCTGGCAGAAACGGTCCAGATTCTCTTCGAGCTTGCGGTAGCACGCCCCGATGTAGTTGTACTTGGGCACGGGTGTGATGTCGGCGGTGTCGATGAAGTGCCGGTACCCGAGCGAGGCGACCGCGGCGCGCCGGGATGCGGCGTCCTCCTGCGGCTGGATGGGCGCCTCATGGTGACCGCCGATCAGGCACGTTTCATACCCGAGTTCGTTGAGGTATTCCGGCAGGCGCCGGACCCCGTCGTTGATACTCCAGCCGATGTGGGACAGGCCGATCAGGCCGTTGTTGTGCGGGTACAGCCCGGTCATGATGCTGCCGCGGCTGGGGGAACATTGCGCGGCCGTGCAGAAGCAGTTCTCGAACCGGGTCCCCATGGCGGCGATCCGGTCGTAGTTCGGCGTTGCGACGCGGTGGCCATAGCATCCCAGATATCGCCCCATGTCGTGGGAGATCAAGTGGATGATGTTGGGGCGCTGGGGCCTCGGCATAGCGTCCTCCGTTGAGAATCGCTCCTCGCAATCCTCGTCGCTATCGCGTTTCGATGACCTGCGACGTGGCGGACACGGGATCGAGAAGCGATTGCGATCACGATTGCGACGGCGATTACCTGTCTACTATTCCTCTTTCATGTCGAGCTTGACACTCCCGGCGTCCGCGCGTCGGCCGGAGCGTGAACGGCAGGATCCCTTCCGGGGCGCAACGTGCCTTTCCGGTCGACCTTCAGAAGATGGTCCCGGCGGTGTACGGATGCAAGGCGTGGACCGTGAATTCGTCCGTGGTGGCTTGTCATGTCCGCGGGTGAGGAGGTGGTTTGCGCTGTACGATCACCACGTAGCCCCGGAGGGCTTCCTGCTGCGCGTCCGCTGCCCACACCAGTGGGAGGAGCCCGTCCTGCAGAGCGCGGTCAAGCAGAAACTGTTGCCCGAGTTCGGCGGCCAGGAAGGGGGCGAGGTTGCGGATTCCCGCGCGCCCGCCCAAACAGGTCCACGCCGGCGCGTTTGAGCTTGCGTGAACTCGAGCCGGTCAGGACAAAGCGGCGCCCGCACTTCGCATCAAGCAGTCGGTGCACCTCGGTGAGCAGGATGGGGGCGCGCTGGACTTCGTCAATGACGACCGTGTCCCGTTCAGGACTGCCCTCCACGAGCTCGCGCAAGTGGCTTGGATGGGCCTGCAGCCGGTGACAGATCTCGGCGTCCAGAAGATCGACCGTGAGCGTGTTCGGATAGAGCTGGCGCACGAGCGTGGACTTGCCGGTTCCGCGCGGCCCGAACAGGAAGAAGCTCATGCTCCCCTGCGGCGCGGTGAAGAAGCGGGTCAGATTGTCCATGTTCGTTCACCTGTTCGTGTGCGCCGCGAAACCGTTCTCTCTTCAATGGATACCCAAAAAAGGAAATACAAACGCCTTTTTAGGCCAAAATATGGCGGCGGCAACTCCAAAAACGGCAAACATGGTTCCGCGCGCGGGGCTCGGCGCGGGCCTTGCCTGGCCCGACGTCGGGGCATATTCAGTCGGCGATACAGACCGCCTGTACCCGTGGGATCCTTCAAGTACGGAAATGGACCCATGTGCGCTCCAGTTGCCGGTCGCGTCTGGCCAGGTTCAGAGGAGGACGGTGACGATGAGAAGAACGGTGATTCTCGCAACGTTGTTTGTGCTTGCGGTTTTCGCCAGTGTGGGGGCGCGTGCCGACGTGGGCCTGCCGGGCGTGTTTGCCGACGGGATGGTCTTCCAGTGCCAGGCGAAGTGCCCGGTGTGGGGCACGGCGGGGGAGGGCGAGCAGGTGACGGTGTCGTTCCGTGAGTGGACGGCGACGGGAACCGCGAAGGCTGGCGTGTGGTGCGTTGACGTGGATGCCGGTGAGGCTGGCGGGCCGTTCGTGCTGACGGTTCAAGGCACCAACCGCATCGAGATCCACGACGTGTATGTCGGCGACGTGTGGATCGTCTCCGGCCAGTCCAATGCGTCGCAAGCCGCAACGTTCGAGACGCCCAAGGACGATCCCGACGGCGTACGTTTCCATCTCACCGCGGAGTTGGCGGCGAAGGACGGCGGGACGCGGTGGGTGACTGGCGGTCGCGTGGCCATGCTCGGCTGGCACTTCGGTCGGGAGATGCGGTTGCGGCACAAGGTCCCGATCGGGATCATCTCGTGTGCGTGGGGCGGGACCAGTATCGAGCAGTGGAAGCCGGGCCCCATCTCCCACCGTGTGCCCATTCCGCAAGGTCCATGGTCCATGGTCCATTGTCCATGGTCTTTGCAGCGCAACGAGATGTGTAGCATTTCCGAGACGTCAAGTTAGCGCCGCGACTGGGGAGTGCAAGAAGTTGCGGGCTGCACGCAAGACCGAGTTTGAAAACCGTGCTTCCTTCGTGTAGTCTCTGTAGCTCTTGGGTTGGGCGGCACCCAGGGTGTTGCCTCTTGCCTGCTGTCGGATGGCGTTGAGAAGAAGGGCTCTGCAGTCTGGGGAGAATCTGAGGAATGAAACGTAGCAACCGGTTGATGAAGCTGGCGGCCGTCCTGTCCTGTGTTGCTGGAGCGGTCTGTTCCGTGCGAGCTCAAACGGCGGGTGGCGGACTTGGCGACCAGGCTGCGCAGCTTCTCAAGGCGTGGGGGCGAGACCAAGGGTTGTGTGCCATCATCGGCCTGGGTGCGCCGGACGCGGTGCAGTTGGCGACGGACCTGGGCTCGACCGGTCGGATCCTGGTCCACGGCATCGCGCTGGACGACGCGTCTCTGGCGTCGGGGCGTGAGGCGGTCAGCGCCCGGGGGTGCGACGGCTTTGTCACGTTTGAGCGTCTGTCGCTGAATCCCCTTCCATACCGCAACAACCTGGTGAACTTCGTCGTGGTGCCGGACCTGGCGGCGGCAACCGCTGCCGGGTACTCGGAGGCCGAGGCGATGCGCGTGCTCGCGCCCTGGGGCAAGCTCTGCGTGCGCGACCAGGGGCAGTGGCGCGTGTCGGCCAAAGAACTGACGCCAGGGATGGACGAATGGACTCACAATGTCCACGGCCCGGACGGGAACCGCGCGTCGCAGGACACGACCATCACGTTTCCGGTCGGTTACCGCTGGAACGGCGGTTTGCCGTTCAACATCGACAACAGCAAGCGCCAGGAGAACCGCTATTCGAGCACCCGCGCCATGGCCCTGGCCGGCGGCCGCTGTTTCACGTTTTCCGACTCCGAGTTCGAGAACCTGCGCGGTGCGCACTTCCTCGGCGAGGAACTCGACCAGTACGTGACCGCGCGTGACGCGTTCAACGGCATGCTGTTGTGGCGCAAGCGCATCGGCCGCGTCTTCTACGGCGGACTCTGGTACATGAACATGGCGCCGCTCGCCGCGGCGGGCGACCGTGTCTACACCGCATCCGAGCAGGGCGAGTTGCTGGTGCTTGACGCCGCCACGGGCGAGACCGTGCGCTCGATCGCCACCGCTTACGCGCCGGGCGAAATCCTGGTGGACCAGGGCGTGGTGGTCGTGGCTGCGTGGCAGGGCGGCACGTGGCTGGGCGAGAGCAAGGTCAACGTCTACGAACGGATAAGGATGCACAGCGGCGTCAACGCTGGGGCGCTGGAAGCTTACGACGCGGTCAGCGGCGAACGGCTGTGGCAGGTCCCGAGCCTGGCCACGTCCATCCGCAGTGCGGACGGCGTCCTGTTCGCGTCACTGCGGGAAGGGGCGGACCTGCTGGAGGAAAGCCAGCGCCGCCAGCCGCCGCCGCCGAAGGAACCGGCCCCGGCACCGAAACCGGCCCCTGCTCCCGCGCCGGCTGCGGCACCGGCGCCTGCCCCGACTCCCGCACCTGCACCCGGTCCGGCCGCAGCCCCCGCACCCGCCCCGGCCGCGGTGGCCGTGGCGGCCCCAACGGCAGCAGCAGCCCCTGCGGCCCCGGTCCCGGCGGCCGCCCCGGAACCGCCGCCGCCGCCGAAGCGTCCGCCCCAGGGCATCGTTGCCTTTGACCTGAAGTCCGGGAAGCAGCTCTGGCAGGTCAAGGCAGAGCAGATTTCGCCCAAGAGTTTCGAGACCGACAGTATGCGCGTGGATACGGCCGGACTGGGTGTGGTCTCGGTGGTCCTGGGCCAAGTCGCCAGCGAGGGCAAGTCGGTGGTGCTTTCCGCCAAGACGGGCGAATGCCTGATTCCGTCCGTCGGGGGATTCCCGGTCCTGATCGATGGCGCGCTGCATGCCAGCGGCAAGAAGTACGACCCGGCAACCGGCAAGGCGCAAGGGCCATCCCCGTACTCGGTCGGGGGCACGGTCTGCACTCCGAGTTATATCGTCGGCGACATCATCATCCGGAACCGCGGTTGTGCGTTCAGCGTCGGCGGGAAGGGGGTCACCTATGCGGGCGCCCGGGGTGCCTGTGGTACGGCGTCGATCCCGGCGTACGGTGCGTTCTACACGCCGCAGAACTGGTGCACCTGCTGCCCGCCGCAGATCTCGGGCTTCATCTGTTTCGGTCCGATCCGCGGTGAACCGACGGAGCAGGAGATGACGCAAGCCCCCGTAGTCGAGAAGGGGCCCGCGTTTGACGTGGCGTTCGACAATGCAGCTGCCGACGATCCGAAGGAATGGCCCATGGTCAGGCAGGGCGCGGCACGCGGCAGCGCTACGGCGGCGTCCGTTCCCGCCAAGCTGGGTGTGAAGTGGCAGCGGTCCATCCCGTCGCCCAAGCTGGACAGCCTGGTCGCCACCAACTGGCGCGAATCCCTTAACAGCGCCCTGACCGCGCCCACCGCCGCCTGCGGCGTGGTCACGACCGCCGTCATGGACGCGAACCAGGTTGTGGGGTTGGACCTCGCCACCGGCGAGATCAAGTGGCGGTTCACGGTTGGAGCCAGGGTGGACTCGTCCCCGACACTCTACCGCGGGCTATGCCTGTTCGGGGCGCACGACGGGTACGTGTATGCCCTCGACAGCCGCAACGGGCAGATGAAGTGGAAGGCGCGCCTGGCCCCGAACGACGAACGGATGATGTCCTATGGAAAGGTCGAGTCACTGTGGCCCGTCGTGGGCTCCGTTCTCGTGGCCGATGACATGGTCTATGCCTCCGCCGGCCGGACCCAGGGCTCGGACGGCGGCGTTGTCGTCAGGGCGTTGTCGCCCCAGACCGGCGAGACGGCCTGGTCCATGGCCCTTCCCTCGTCGGGGAATGTGCAGAGCCTGCGCCGGAACGACCTGCTCTTCAGGACACCCGACGCGCTGCAGCTCATGATTACGCGCCTGGATCCCAAGACGGGTGCGGTTCTGCCCAACCCGACCCGGGCGGTTCACGAGTACCAGGACAAGGTCGGCAACACGACGCGCCGAATCACACAGCTCAAGGAACAGTTGAAGGCCAAGGAGGGCGACGCGAAGCTCCAGGAGCAACTCACGAAGGCCGAGGAAGAGCAGAAGACCTTGGGCGCGAGCAAGCCCGCCGGCGATATCGCACCGTTCGTGGGCGGCGGCAGCCGCGGCCGCGAAGCGTACATGGACTGGAATTGGCCGCGGCTCGGGACCCGTCTGTTCGTGCAGATGAACTATGGCAACATCGGTGGGACGCTGGTGAGCTGGGACGCGACGGCCGTGTGTAACATGAATGGCGACCGGCGGATCTCGCTGTACGCGATGAGCAAGGTCGCCAACGTGGGCGAGAAGGCGCCCGGCGCGGACTGGTCCGTCTCGCTTCCCCCGACCCACCAGGTCACCGCCCTGGTGATCTGCCAGGACGGTGTGGTAGCCGCCGGCGGTGTTTACAGCGTGGACAGCGCAACCCCGGCCAAGGGCTTTGTGACCGTTCTGGCCCGGGATACAGGCAAGACAGTTGTCGAGCAGTCCTTCGACGCACCGGTCGTCTACAACGGCATCGCCGTCCTGGAGAAGAAGATCTGCGTCGCCCTCGACAACAGCTCCATCTGCCTGGTCGGGGACTGAGCCGTCCTAAGGGTCCGCGCGGGGCGACGATTGGGGGAAGAGGGGCGGGCGTCCGCGCCCTCTTCCCCCAATCGTCGCCCCGCGGGCGCAAGACCCGCGGCGGCGCGAACCGGTGCGAGTAACGTCAACCTATGATCGGCCGGTCCACCGGCCGGGACGTGCTGACGCATTACCGCGTATTTCCCGCTTCGCTTGCACTTCCACCCCACCCGAGTTATCCTCCAATGCAGAGGAACAGGTTCGTCCGTGTTTGCCGTCACGCGGCGCTACGAACCGCACCGCAACTTCCGGACCGCGATCCGGAACAGAGTGGGAGCGACCTCCGTGCCCAATCACAAACGCATTGCTGCCATCATCACCGAATACCGTCCGAAATCCCATGCGGACGTGATTGTGACGAAGTTCCTGAAGGGATTTCCCACCGACACGGGCCTTCTGCCGCCCCGTGTCGCCCTGGCCTCGATGTATATCGACCAGTTCCCGGAGCAGGACATCGGCCGGAGAATTGCCGCGGAGCATGGCGTGCCGATCTTCCCCAGCATCGTCAAGGCTCTGACACTCGGCGGCGAGAAACTGGCCGTCGACGGAGTCCTGCTCATCGGCGAGCACGGGGACTACGCCTGGAACGAGAAGGAGCAGCAACTCTTTCCGCGCAAGTACTTCATGGAGCAAATCTGCGGCGTGTTCGCGACCAGCCGCCGCGCCGTGCCGGTGTTCAACGATAAGCACCTCTCCTACAACTGGCACGACGCGAAGTGGATGGTGGATCGGGCGCGGCAATTGGGTGCACCTTTCATGGCCGGCTCATCCCTTCCGGTCTGCTGGCGCAATCCGTGGCTGGAACACGACTTGGAAACGCCCATCGAAGAGGCTGTCGCCGTGGGCTTTTCCGGGCTGGACATTTACGGCTTCCACACTCTGGAGGTGCTGCAGTGCATGGTTGAGCGCCGCGGTGGCCGAAGTCGCCAGGCTTCGGGTGGGGAGACCGGTGTGGCCGCGGTGACGTGCCTGGAGGGCGACGCCGTGTGGGAAGCCGCGGCGCGGGGGCTGTGGTCACGCGACCTGGCCGTGGCGGCGTGCGCCGCGATTGAGAACAAGCCGGGCGGGCGGATGGAAGAACACTGCCGGCAGCCCGCGCTCTTCCTGGTCGAGTACCGCGATGGGTTGCGCGGCAGCGTGCTCATGCTCAATGGCTATGTCACCGACCTGGCCTACGCCGCCCGCGTCAACGGGGCCGTGGTGGCCACCGAGTTCCGCTGCCAGGGTCACGGCGCCCCGAATGGACCGTATGCCCACTTCAGCTACCTGAGTCTGAACATCGAAGAGATGTTCCTGACCGGCCACCCGACCTATCCGGTAGAACGCACACTGTTGACCAGTGGCATCCTGGAGGCCGCACTGGACTCCCGCCACCAGGGCCACATCCGGTTGGAAACGCCACACCTGGACATGGCCTACCGCTCCTACGAAACGCTGCCTTGGCGACCCACCGGTCCACGACCCACGGGTGCGACGCTGGATCCGTGGCCACCGGCGTGATCAGCGGTGGAACTGGGGGCCGTAACACCAGAGTCAGGCCCAATGCCGCCGACCGCATCCCGTGCTCGGCCGGCCCAGATTTTGATAGGGTCGTACGACCTGAACCAAATCAGAAGGAACTTTGCGATGGATCACGGATTCCGGAATGCGGGTGATGTCGGGTTTTCGCCTGATGCAGGTGGCGTTGAGAATGCCAGGGCACTGCAGCGTGCCGTGGACCAGAGCGGGACGATTGTCGTGAGTCAGCCGGGCACCTACAAGCTGGGCGGCACGGTCTACGTGGGCAGCAATACCTCGCTGCTGTTCGGCAATGGCGTGTTCATCAAGAAGGTTGACGAACAAGGCGCGTTCACGCACGTGCTGCTGAACAAGGGGGCACGGACAAAGACCTACGACGAGAACATCACCGTGGACGGGCTGAACATCATCGTCAACGGCGTCGACGTGCGCAATTTTGTGGTCTACGGGCTGCACGGCCAGGTCGCGTTCTTCTACATCAAGGACCTGCGCATCAACCGGTTCCGTTGTCTTGACCTGGGCAAGGCGCAGTACGGCATCCACGTCTGCACCTTCGAAGACATCATCATTGACGACGTCATCATCAAGGGTGACAAGGACGGGGTGCACCTGGGGCGGGGCAAGCGCTTCACCATCCGCAACGGGGTGTTCCAGACGTTTGACGATGCCGTGGCGCTGAATGCGCACGACTACTCGGTCGGCAACCCGGAACTGGGCTGGATCGAGAACGGCGTGGTGGAGAAATGCTGGGACTTGAACGCCGAGAAGACCACCGGCTATTTCTGCCGGATTCTGGCGGGCGGCTGGATCGACTGGCGGCCGGGCATGGAGGTGCAGCAGTCGGATTCCGTGGTCGCCAACGGCAGGATCTACCGGGTCCAGGCCAAGGCGGACGGGACGGTGTACAAGTCCGTCACGCAACCGGCACACGAGAGTGGAAGCATGGTCCTGGACGGTATCAACTGGGGCGTGGTTCAGGCCGACGTGACCTACACGGCCGGCGTGCGGAACGTGGTGTTCCGGGACATCTTCCTGGAGAAACCGCGGATCGGATTCTCGGTGCATTTCGACAACGACAGGTACAGCCGCTCGTATTACCCCGGGGCCACTATCCCCAAGCAGGAACAGCTCACGTTCGACAACATCCGGGTCATCCACGACCGGCCGAGCGACTTCCTGTCCATCGGTACGCCGGTCGATGTGCTGACGATCACGAACTCGAGTTTCAGGAACAACCGGATCAATTTCCACGGCAACAAAGCGATGCCCGACTACCTGCGGACCAAGATCAACATCCTGGGCTGTGTTTTCAACCAGGACGGCGCAATGGATCTGGTGACCAACAGTGTTGCCGGCAAGGACATCATGCTGCGGACCTCATCGAATATCGGGTTGCACGACGGGTTCGTAGCGCGAGTCACTCCCGGCCCCGGCCGGATCACGGTGGAGTCCGATCTGCCCGGGTTGAGGGGATGAGTTCGGCGCGCTCGCCAGGCCCGCCGTTCGGGGGGGGGGCGGCGGACGCGCGGAACACACGGCTGCGTCATTGGCTCACTGGCAATTCCGACGTCCAGCGCCGGGTGGCCGACCGTGTCGATGCTGCCGCCATAGCCTGGACCGCCGGCAGCGACGAATCCGCGACTGCAGCCATTGCGGTCCGGCCTGAGGACAGCCCGGACCTACTTGGCATGCCCAGAAACGTCGCCTCCGACGAAGTGGTGCCAGATCCTGAAACAGCCCTGGTGCCGCTCTGTGGGCGCTTGAAAGTTGCCGCCTTGGGAATATCCTGCAATGTGGCGTAGTCGTACCGTTGGCAGATGGCGAGTTGTCGGCGAGGCAGGTTGTTCGTGACCATGCTGAACTCATGTTTGGTTCCATCGGGGCCGCGACCGTTCCGGCGTTTTCTGGCCATGTTCTGGTTGTCGGCAATCGTTGTGGCGCGGTGGGGCGTCTGCCACGAGAACGAGGCGCCGCCGGTTCCCGGCGGTCGGGCGGACATCGAGGAGAAGCTGGGAACGCAGTTGCCGGCGGGAATGATGTTCACCGACACGGACGGCACGCCGCGGCGACTGGAGACGCTCTTGGCGCGACCCACGGTCCTGGTGCTGGTCTACTATTGCTGCACCGCCGAGTGCAGTACGGTGCTCGACAACCTGGCAACGACGTTGCGCGATTTGCCGCAGAAGCCGGGACGCGATTACAACGTGGTCGTGGTCAGTTTCGATATCACCGAGACGCCCGAGGTGGCGCGGCGGAAGAAGGACAGTATCATGCAGGTTCTGGGGGCAACGTTCCCTTCCGACGCCGTGCAGTTCCTGGTTGGCAACCAGGAGAACATCGACGCGCTCACGGCCGCGACCGGGTTCCACACCATCTCGCTGGATGGGCAGTTCATCCACTCCACCGCGCTGATCATTCTTGCACCGGGCGGCAGGATTGTGCGGTATGTGCACGGTTCGCAGTACCTGCCGTCGGAACTGTCGGTGGCCGTGTCCGAGGCTGCGACTAACAAGACCGGTGTTTCGGTGCGACGCATGCTGAGTTACTGTTTCAGCACCGACCCGGCCGGCCGGCACCGTGCCCTTAACCTCCTGCGGCTGGGTGGCGTGGGCGTGACGGTCGGTCTCCTGATTCTGGTTGCATTCCTGCTCCGGCCGCGCCGCAAGCCGCAACCCAAAGATGGCGGCGGGTGACCCGCGAGTGATCGGTCGCTATGGGCGAAATCCTGATTTCAGCACGTTCGGTGGAGTCCCTGAGTAGTTACCTATGGACAAGACCACCCCCAAACCATCGTCGGCACCGTCGTACCTCGATGCCGCGCACGGTTGGCGGTCCTGGCTCCTGACCCGGGATCACAAGCGCATCGCCATGCTGTACCTGACGGCGATCAGCGTGTTTTTCGTGGCCGGCGTCACCATCGGTGTGGCGATGCGCCTGGAACTGATGGCGCCGGGCCGGACCATCATGGGGCCGCAGACCTACAACGCCCTGTTCACCCTGCACGGCGTGATCATGATCTTTCTGTTCATCATTCCGGGCATTCCGGCGGTGTTCGGCAATTTCGTGTTGCCCCTGCAGATCGGCGCCGAGGACGTGTTCTTCCCGCGACTCAATCTGTTCTCGTGGTACCTGTACATGTTCGGTGCCGTGTTCGCGCTCAGCACCCTGTTCATCGGCGGGTTGCCCGACACGGGCTGGACCTTCTATGTGCCGTTCAGCACCACCACGAAGACCAACGTCACGCTGGCCACGCTGGCGGTCTTCATTCTCGGTTTCTCGTCCATCGTCACCGGGCTGAACTTCATCACCACGGTGCACCGGCTGCGGCGGCCCGGGCTGGGCTGGATGCAGTTGCCGCTCTTTACGTGGAGCGTCTACGCCACTGCCTGGGTGCAGGTGCTGGCCACGCCGGTGATCGGCATCACGCTGCTGTTGATCATTGCCGAGCGGCTGTTTGGCATCGGCCTGTTCGACCCGGCCAAGGGCGGGGATCCCATCCTGTACCAGCACCTGTTCTGGCTCTACTCGCACCCGGCGGTCTACATCATGATCCTGCCCGCCATGGGCGTCGTCTCGGAAGTCATCCCCACATTTTCCCGCAAGCGCGTGTTCGGCTACAACGCCATTGTCTATTCCACGCTCGGGATTGCGGTGGTTGGGTCGCTGGTCTGGGCGCACCACATGTTCACCAGCGGCATGAGCGACACCGCCGTGTTCGTTTTTTCACTGCTCACCTTCCTGGTCGCGGTTCCGAGCGCCGTCAAGGTGTTCAACTGGGTGGCAACCCTGTACAAGGGCTCCATTGACCTGTCGCCGCCGTTGCTGTTCGCGCTGTTTTTCATCTACCTGTTTTCGTTCGGCGGCCTTGGCGGCTTGGTCCTGGGCGCGGCCGGGACCAATATTCACGTGCACGACACGCAGTTCGTGGTCGGGCATTTCCATTACGTCATGTTTGGCGGCGCCGGAATGGCGTTCTTTGCCGCCCTGCACTATTGGTTCCCCAAGATGTTCGGGCGCATGTACGACATCGACAGCGCCAACTGGGGCGCCTGGATTCTCTTCATCGGCTTCAATCTCCTCTATTTTCCCATGCAGGTCCTCGGACTGCAGGGCATGCCGCGGCGCTACTACGACTACGTTCCGCACTTCAAGCGCCTCAACGCCTTGTCCACCATTGGCTCCTGGATCCTCGCCGTGGGGTTGGTCATTTTGATCTATAATCTCATCCATTCGATCCTCTACGGCCGCAAGATTACGCAGGATCCGTGGATCGGCACGACACTGGAATGGACGACCGCAACACCGCCGCCGACCGAAAACTTTCCGGCGGACGCTGAGAAGGAACAGTCTGCCGCATGACGGCCGCACACCTCAACCAGGACGCCGAGGGCAGCCGGCTGGGCATGTGGCTGTTCCTCTTTTCCGAGCTGATGCTGTTTGGCGGCCTGTTCATTGTCTATGCTGTTTACCTCGCCCGGTACCCGGCGGATTTCGCCGCGGCCGGTCACGAACTGAACTCCTGGCTCGGCGCCACCAACACGGTCGTGCTGCTGACCAGCAGCCTGCTGGCGGCCATGGCCGTGAGCGCTGTCCAGATGGACAAGCGGCGCCTGGCCGTGGCCCTGATCAGCGGCACCTTGCTCTGTGCCGCCGTGTTCCTGTGCATCAAGTACGTGGAGTGGGGCGCCAAGTTCGCCCATGGCCTCTACCCGAATGCCTCGGAACTGAGCGAGAGGCCGCACGGCCAGATCCTCTTTTTCGGGCTGTATTTCATGATCACCGGCCTGCACGCGGTACACGTGCTTGCCGGCGCGACGCTGCTGGCCATCAGCCTGGGGTTGATCGGCCGCGGCAAGATCACCTGCCACCGGTACGTTTTCCTGGAGAACTCGGCGCTCTACTGGCACCTGGTTGATCTGATCTGGATTTTCATTTTTCCGCTGTTCTATCTCATTGTCTGATGGAATGTGACATGTCTGAACAAACACATGCCGAACCGATCACCCCGTTCCGGGTTCTGGTCATGGTGTGGGTGGCGCTGCTCTGCGCCACCGCGCTGACGGTTTGGGCGTCCACGGTGAACCTGGGCCGGCTCAACGTCTGGCTCGCCCTGTCCATTGCGGTGCTGAAGTCGTCGCTGGTGTTGGCCGTTTTCATGCGCCTGCGCCAGGAATCGCCCCTGTTTTTCCGGATGTTTCTCGTGACCGTCGCCACGCTGGCGACGTTCATCGGTCTACTCTTTTTCGACGTTCCATTCCGCTGAGAGAGACCATGCCGCCGTTGCCCGTCAACGCCGTTGATAAAATCGACCAGACCTTTTTCCTGGTGATGGGTCTGTCGTTCGGCATTCTGCTGTTCGTCACCGCGCTCATGGTTTATTTCACCGTTCGCTACCGACGAACAAAGCACCCGGACCCGGTCGAGATTCCCGGCGATTGGCGGCTGGAAGTGGTCTGGACCGTCATCCCCAGCATCCTGGTCCTGATCATCTTCTCCTACGGCTGGGACGCTTACCGTGGCCTGCGCGACATTCCCCCGGACGCCATGCCGGTCCAGGTTACGGCGCGCATGTTCGCCTGGAGCTTCACCTACGCCAATGGCCGGCAGAGCGACGACCTGATCGTGCCCGCCGGCAAGCCGATACGTCTGTCGCTGAATTCGCTCGACGTCATCCATGGCTTGTTCATTCCCGCGTTCCGGCTCAAACGCGATGTTGTCCCCGGCATGACCAACCAAGCCTGGTTCCTGCCGGAGAAGGAGGGGACGTACGAGCTCTTCTGTTCGGCCTATTGCGGGCCCAAGCACTTCAGCATGACCTCCTCGGTGGTGGCCGTGTCTCCGGCAACCTTCGACCCGTGGTATGCGGGCACGCTGAATACGGACGCGCTCCTGAACGCCGCCCGCGGCAAACAGTGGGCAGCAGCCCCGCCCGGGATCCGGGTCCTGGAAAAGCACGGTTGCCTCAAGTGTCATTCGCTGGACGGTCGCCGCGATGTGGGCCCGACCCTGAAGGGGGTGTTTGGCAGTCAGGTGCAGGTCGTCCGCGCCGGCGGCCGGGAAGAGCTGACCGCCGACGCCGAATATCTCCGAGGCGCGATCCGCGAACCCAAAGCCGAGATCGTCATCGGCTACGATTCCCTGATGCCGGCCTACGAACTGCCGGAAGATGAGATGCGCGAACTCCTGGACTATCTCCAGCGGCTGAGGTGACGGGTGGGCGAACGAGTGCCACAAGTCAACAGTTTCGGACGGGGGGAGTGCCCCATGCCACCCAACGTAAGTCGCCAAGTCAGGGCGGAAGCGCCACCCCAAGCGCGTCATGCGAAGGGTTCCCTGTTCGTAGTTCCGCCTTCAGGGCGTGTCGATTTAACCGATGCAGCACCAAGACAGCCCGCGAGGACGCGGGCGCTCCAGTTCGGATGCCGCACGAAACTTGGAGCGCCCGCGTCCTCGCGGGCTCTTGGTCTGATTCGGATGCCGCACGAATCAGGCGGTCCCTTTCCCGTGGCCACGCGCAACCCGGACCGCGTAAACGCGGAACTACAAGCCTGGGCCGTCCGCGGTTCTGGCCTGAGTCGGGTTGGGTTGGAGTTACACTCCAACCCGGTGCGGGTGCCGGGTGCGGCGGTCCCCCGGGGCCAGCGGGTGTGGGCGTGCCTGCGGTTGGGGCGCTGGGGTCTGTCCCTGGCCGTGGCGCTGACCGCGGCCTGCGGGGCGCTTCTGGCCCGGGGGGCCAGTGCAGACCGGATCGCGTCCGCGTTTGTTGCCGTTCTGCTGCTGGCGGCGGGTTGTTCGGCGCTCAATCAAGTCCAGGAGCGGGATGACGACCGTCGTCTGGCGCGCACTCGGAACCGGCCTTTGCCGAGCGGAGTCCTGGGACCGGCGCCGGCGCTTGTCCTGGCGGGGGTGCTGCTGGTCGCCGGTTTTGCCGGCCTCGTGCTGGCGGCCGCAAATCTGGCGGCGGCCGCGTGGGCCCTCGCGGCCCTGGTCCTCTACAACGGCGTCTACACCCCGCTGAAACGCCACAGCGCGCTGGCCTTCCTGCCCGGTGCCGTGGCCGGAGCTCTGCCGCCGGTCATCGGGGCGGCCATGGGCGGGGCGGTCCCTTCGACGGCGGTGGTCCTTGCCGGCACCCTGTTTGTCTGGCAGTTGCCGCATACCTGGTTGGTGCAGCTCAAGCACTGGACAGACTATCGCCAAGCACCGTTTCCGGTATTCTGTAAACTATTCGAAAGAAGTCAGTTACAGCGCATAGTATGTGTCTGGTGTATGGCGTTCGCCGTGCTGCCGGCCGTCCTCCTGCAGATGGCCGCGGGTTCCGCGCATCCGGGCCTGCAGACGGCGGTGTGGTGCCTGTCCCTGGTGTTGGCCGCCGTGTGCCTGCCATTCCTGGCGGGGGAACGGGGTGAGCGTGACTACCGACGGCTGGAAGCGTTGCTTCGCGTGGACATCGTCGTCCTGGTCGGGTTGCTCGCCTGTGCCTGTCGAGTGTGACGGGTGTTCGGTGCTGGTGCCGTCGGGCGTAAATAACGGCCTGTTGGCCGGGCAGATGGTCGATGAGAATCCGTCGGCAGGCTCAGAAGGCGATGCCGAACCATCGTTGATGAGCCTGCCGATGGATTATCGCGACCAGGTGCCCGCCCTTCGGGTTGCCAGCAGGCCGTTATTTGCGCCCGCCGGCACTAGACGAACAGCTTGTAGTACAGGACGAAGCCCAGGTGCGTGCTGGCCGCGAGCAGCGCCACGTAGCCCATGCGGCGGTGCCAGGAGATGTGGATCTTGATAATGCGATGGCCCGAGAGCACGTTGAAGAGCACCAGCAGATAGGTGAGAACCCCGAAGGGCAGGATGAGGCTCGCGGCATTCATGGAGTGTGAACCCTTCGTAACGGCTCAAGTTCAGTGAATCAAGGGCTGCCAACAGGACGTCGTTGCGACGACACCGCAGGACTCTACTCAAGAGCCGCACGGGTGTCAAGCGTGATGGGTGATTCTTGGTCCTACGTCAAAGGTGGGCGCCGGGCCTCCTGACCCGGCGCGCCGTTTCCCATATTGCCACCGTCGAAACACATCGGTCACGCGAGGAGTGATGTTCCCATGCTGCACGAACTGGATCTGAACGGGACGTGGAAACTGCGCTGGGCGGACGGGCAGCGCGGCCGGCTCGAGTATGCGAACCGCGACCAGGTCGACCCGGTCCGGTACATCGACGCGCAGGTGCCGGGCGAAGTGCACCTTGATGTGTGGCGCGAGGGCTGGATCGCCGACCCGTACGTGGGCGTGAACTGCCTCGCCGCGCGCTGGGTCGAGGAGCATTTCTGGAGCTATCGCCGCGAGTTCAACGTGCCGGCCGGCGCGTTGAAAGGTCGGGCCTGGCTGGTCTTCGAGGGGCTCGATCTCGTCGCCACCATCGTCTTGAACGGCGTCGAGGTCGGCAAGCACGCCAACGTGTTCCTGCCCTGCCGCGTCGACGTGACCGGCAAGCTGCGCAAGGGCCGCAACGTGCTCGCGGTCCATGTCGAGAGCGGTCTGTACAGTGTCGCGGACAAGCCGGTCGAAGGGCTGAAGCGCGTCATGGACCACGCGCTGCACAAGAGCATGTGGCTGCGCAAGCCGCAGTGTCAGTTCGGCTGGGACTGGTCGACGCGCCTGGTCAATGTCGGCATCGTCAAGCCGGTGCGGCTGGAGTGGACGGCGGACTCCGCACGCGTGGACCAGTTTGTGCCGCTGGCGGAACTGTCTGCCGACCTCGCGACCGGCAGCGTCCGGGCGCGGCTGTTCGTCGACGGCCTGACCGACAAGCCGATAACGGGCGAACTGGCCGTGACCCTGGACGGCACGACCGTGACGCAGGCGGTCGAGATCAAGCCGGGCGTGAACTGCTGTGAAGCGCGCTGCGAACTTCGCAACCCGAAGCTCTGGTGGCCGGTCGGGCACGGGCCGCAGCACCGGTACGTCGTCACCGCGGTGCTCAAGGTTAGCGGCAAGGTCGTGGGCGAACGGACGGCGAAGGTCGGGTTCCGCCACGTCCGCGTCAATCAGGACGCGCACCCGCAGCAGGGCCGGTACTTCGTCGTCGAGGTCAACGGCACGAAGATCTTCTGCAAGGGCGGCAATTTCGTTCCGGCGGACATGATCTTCACGCGCATCGACCGTGCCCGCTACGATCGCCTCACCGACCTCGCACTGGAGGCGAACTGTAACTTCCTCCGCGTCTGGGGCGGCGGCCTGTACGAGGCCGACGAGTTCTACGACCTGTGCGACGCCAAGGGTATCCTGGTCTGGCAGGAGTTCATCTTTGCCTGCCACAAGTACCCGATGATCGACCAGGCATTTTTCGAGAGCGTCAAGGCGGAGGCGACGTGGAACGTGCGGCGCCTGGCCTCGCATCCGAGCCTGGTCATCTGGTGCGGCAACAACGAGATGGAATGGGGCGCCTGGGCCTGGGGCCTGGACCGGGGCACCGTCCACCCGGACTACGCATTCTTCCACCTGACCCTGCCGCGGTTGCTCGCCGACGAGGACCCGACCCGCTACTACCAGCCCAGTTCGCCGTTCTCGCCCGACGGGCAGTTCCCGAACCGCGACGACATCGGCGACCAGCATCCGTGGTCGATCGGGTTTGGCAACACGGACTTCCGCGAATACCGCAAGATGGCCTGCCGCTTTCCGAACGAGGGCGGGTTCCTCGGCCCGACATCGCTGCCGACCCTGCTGGCGTGCCTGCCCGAGGGCCAGCGCCAGGTCCAGTCGTTCGCCTGGCAGGTGCACGACAACTCGGTCGACAGCTGGGGCGAACCGAGCTATCCGGATGGAATCCTGAAGCAATGGCTCGGCAAGGACGTGCGCGCCATGAGCATTGCGGAGTTCGCGTACTGGGGCGGCCTGGTCCATGGCGAGGCGCTCAGCGAGTATTGCGGCAACTTCCACCGCCGCATGTTTGACTCCGCGTCGGCCATCTTCTGGATGTACAACGACTGCTGGCCGGCGGTGCGGAGCTGGACCATCGTGGACTACTACCTGCGGCGCACGCCGGCGTTCCATCCGGTCCGGCGCGCCATGGCGCCGGTCAGTGTGGTCGTGGCGCAGGAGGGGGACGAGGTGGTCGTGTTCGGTATCAACGAGACCGCTGCCCTGGTCCGCGCGCAACTGCGCTACGGCGTCTTCAACCTCGCGGGCGGGTATCCGCTCGACCGGAGTGGGGCGGTCGAACTTGCGCCGAACGCCTCGACACGGCTGGCTGCGTTTCCTGTGGCGCAGTGGCACAAACCCAAAGCTTCGGCGGCGTTTGCCACGCTCGAGCGCGACGGCGAACTGCTGGCGCGGCACCGGCTGTTCCTGCCGAAATTCAACGAACTGAAGTGGGCGCCGTCTCGTCTCAAGGTGCGGTTGGCCAAGGGCCAGGCCGTGTTCGAGAGCCCGACGTTCGTGTGGGGCGTGTGCCTCGACCTGGACGGCGAAACGCCGCTCGCGGACAACTTCTTCGACGTCTATCCCGGCGCGCCGTACACGATCCCGTGGCCAGGCAGGAAACCGCCCAAGGTCATCCGCGTCGGGAATCTGGTGTAGGGTGGCTCCCAGGCGTCCCTCATTTGAGGGGGGCGTGGGCAATGCTACTACGGTTCTCGTCGACGTCACCCTATGGGGTGCGGCGGCAAGTGCGCCACGGGCGGCGCGTTTGTGACAACCCCCGCCCGTTGGTCATCCGTGCTCCCATCTTTGAAGCTGTTCCGCTGAAGCAATCTATCATAGTGCACAATAGTACGAATAATGGGGGTATCCACTTGACGCAACCTACCACAACCTGTAGGGGTGCGGACCCCTGCCGCCTCGCGCGGCAGGTGAACAGGTTCAGCGGCTAACGACGATGCATGCCTCTTTTCCTCCCCGCCCGGCCGCCTGTCGCAGG
>Ga0208961_1000230_pt1 | contig 28134 bp, 23 predicted proteins | sample RifOxyB3_FD_184034 | JGI IMG/M metagenome (GOLD analysis project Ga0208961, IMG submission 184034) | Groundwater microbial communities from Rifle, Colorado - Rifle Oxygen_injection B3 (SPAdes) | ecosystem: Environmental > Aquatic > Deep subsurface > Groundwater | place: Rifle, Colorado, United...
ACCAGCGTTCTGACGCCCACTCAGTTGCGGAAACGGCGCAGAGCTCGTAGGACACGACCATGACACACGACGAGCAGTGGAAGGGCGGCGTCTTCTCAAAGGACTTGGACGGTGGTCGCTCCGGGGCAAGCCTACACATCGTTCCCAATGGTTTGCGTGCGGTCACCAACAAAGGTCCCGAGCTCTCGATGGCCTTTGACGGCATGCAGGTCGAGGTTGGTGGTGCGAGTGGTCACATGGTCTTTTGCCGTCCATCGGATCGGTCGGTGACGTTCTTTTGTGACAACGGGCGGTTTCTCGATGCACTTGGTGAGGTCGCGCCTGGACCCGTCGCGAGCCAGATCAACGACCTGCGTGCACGGCGAGGCCGCAAGCAGGCGTTCAAGGCTGTGACGGTGCTCGCGGTAATTGGTGTTGTTGTCGCATTGGTGTTCACTGTTTCTGGCATGCTGCATGGCGCTGTTCGCAAAACAGTTGATGCCCTGCCAATTGAAATAGACCAAAAACTCGGTGAGGTGGCGTTTTCGGCGATGGATCTCGGCGGTGACAAAGTCGAAGCGCCGATTGTCGTCGAAGGCATGCAGGCCATCATCGAACGGGTGCAGCCTTACTATGATCTCAAAGGCATGAAGCTCGAGATCCACGTGGTGGACAGCAAACAGGTCAATGCATTTGCACTGCCAGGTGGTTACCTGGTGGTCTACACCGGGCTCTTGCGCGACGCGGCAGGTTCGAGCCAAGTCGCGGGTGTCATCGCCCACGAGATAGGGCATGTGATTCACCGGCACGGACTGACACGCATTGGGCAGTCTTTGGGCCTTGTCGCGGGGTTGCAGCTCATCTTGGGTGACGTCTCTGGCGTTCTCGGTGCTGCCCAAGATCTTCTCACCGTCGCTGCCATCAATGGGTACAGTCGCACTCAGGAGAGCGAGGCGGATGCAACCGCCGTCGCCGCCCTTCACGCCGCGGGGCTCGACCCCACCTCTCTCATTGGTTTCTTTGAGAAACAGATCGCCGAACAAAACAGTGGTGCCATCGACTCAGAGATCCTCTCCTGGGTGAGCAGCCATCCCGATAACGCCGAGCGAATCGCCGCCATGCGAAAACAGATAACCAGTCTGGAAAAGAACAAAGAGAAGCCGTTGCCCATCGATTGGAAGAAAGTGATCGACGCCCTGCCGTAGCGTCGATTTTCCACCCCCGGTGCCGACCTGAGTGTGATACTGAATCGCCGTGTCACGCATCGTGCTCGCCACCATCAACAGCCGCTATCATCATGCATCCCTTGGTCTGCGTTGTATCATGGCAAATTTGGGGCCGTTGGCCGACGAGGCGAGCCTGCATGAGTTCATCCTCACACAAAGACCGGTCGATATTGTCGAACAAATTCTCCTGGAAAAGCCTGCGGTGGTCGGGCTCGGGGTTTACATCTGGAACGCCCGCCCATCCCTCGACCTCGTTGTTCTGCTCAAGCGCCTCCGTCCGGAGATTGTCGTTGTTGTCGGTGGACCTGAGGTGAGTCATGGACAGGAGCAACAAACAATCTGTTCGTTAGCTGACTATGTCGTCGCCGGTGAGGGAGAGCTCGGTTTCCGTGGACTTTGTGAGGACCTGCTTGCGGGCAGAACTGTGCAACAGAAGATTGTTGAGGGCGAAGTGCCGGACCTCAAACGGTTGGCATTTCCGTACGATCTCTATGACGAAGAGGACATACGCAATCGAGTCGTGTACGTCGAGTCCTCGAGGGGGTGTCCCTACGGATGCGAGTTCTGTTTGTCTGCTCTCGATCGGCGCGTGCGTAACTTCCCTCGCGCAGCCTTTCTCCATGAGCTCGAGGGACTGCTAAAGCGTGGAGTCAAACGCTTCAAGTTTGTAGACCGCAGCATCAATGTCGACCCCCAAGCGGTCTGTGAGATTCTCCGGTTCTTTCTGCCCTGGCGGGAGGCGGGATTGTTTCTTCACTTCGAGATGGTGCCCCATATCCTGCCCGCTCCGCTTTGTGAAATGCTTGAACTCTTCCCAACCGGTTCAATCCAAATTGAGGTCGGCGTCCAGACCCTCAACGAGGAGGTGGCCCTACGGATTGGCCGTCGCCATGATCCCGCTGCGCTCAAGACGATGCTTCCGCTGTTGCGTGAACACACAGGCGTGCACATTCACACCGACTTGATCGTCGGCCTGCCTGGGGAAAGTCTTGAGAGTTTCGCTGGGGGGTTTGACCACCTGCTGTCGTTGGCACCCCAGGAGATTCAGGTTGGCGTCCTCAAATGGTTGCGCGGTGCTCCCATCGATCGACAGACGGCAACTTGGCGGATGGAGTACGACCCTGAGGCACCCTATGAACTTCTGCAAAACAGCACCATTGACTTTGCCACGATGCAGCGACTCAAACGCTTCTCCCGGTATTGGGATCTGGTAGCAAACAGCGGCAATTTCCGTGAGTGTTTGTCTTTGCTTCTGACAAAGAGGTCGGCGTTTTTCTCGTTTCTGACATTCTCGGATTGGCTCTTTGCTCAGTGTGGACGGACCTCACACATCTCACTCGACAACCTGGCGCACTGGATCTTCGATTACTTGATTGAAAACGAAAGAGTGCTTCCCGACCGCGCAGGCGCGGCAATTGCCGCGGACTACACTAGCACGCCGCGACGTCCTCCACCGTGGCTCAAGCCCTTCGTCCACGAGTCGACTGCGGTGGTTGCAACCTCCCAGACACTCCCGAATCGGCAGGCGCGTCATGCTGCAACGACGCGGAGAGAATGAACCCTCCTCAGCGGACTGGGTTTTCTGTGTGCAAACGGTTGGTAGGAAGGAGAGATCTAGGATATCAGCCCTCAATGCGCCACATCAGTGAGTACCGCGACGCGAGTCGTATGGGTCCTCTTCTCGACGCCATTTCAGCGTCGGTAGCGCGGCCCATCAACCTCATGGAAGTCTGCGGTGGCCAAACCCACAACCTGCTCAAGTATGGCATCGATGCTATGTTGCCTGAGCAGTTGACGATGTTGCATGGCCCGGGTTGCCCCGTGTGTGTGACGCCCCTCGAGCTCATCGACCAGGCCATCGCTATCGCCAAAATCGAGGACGTCATCGTCACCTCCTTTGGTGACATGTTGCGGGTGCCCGGCTCGCACACGGATTTGCTCGGAGCACGTTCGGAAGGTGCCGACGTTCGCATCGTCTATTCACCCCTGGACGCGGTCGACCTCGCGGAGAAACACAGAGATCGGCAGATCGTCTTTGTTGGGGTTGGTTTCGAGACCACTGCGCCAATCGATGCCCTGGCGGTGTTACGTGCCCGACAAAAGGATCTCGACAATTTCTCGTTGTTGGCCGCACACGTTCTGGTGCCGCCGGCCATTGATGCTCTGTTGTGTGCCGGTGATGTCAACATTCATGGATTTCTCGCACCCGGTCATGTCTGTGCGGTGATGGGTTACACGGAATATGAAGCACTTGCTGAGCGGCACGGCGTGCCCATTGTCGTCACTGGTTTCGAGCCCCTTGATCTGCTCGTCGGTATTCACATGGCCGTTCGGGCAATCCAAACGGGGCAGGCCACGGTATTCAATCAGTATCGTCGTGTTGTCACCCGTGAAGGCAATGTTCCCGCGCAGCAGACCATGCGTCGCGTTTTCGCACTGTGTGATCGAAAATGGCGTGGTCTCGGCCTGATTCCTAACAGCGGACTGCGCTTGCGAAGTGAGCTCTCGCGTTTCGATGCGGCGGCGCGATTCGGTGTTGCCGGGCTCACCGCTCGGGAGTCGACAGAGTGTCGCGCCGGTGAGGTGTTGCGTGGTGCGTTGCAGCCACCGCAATGCGTTGCATTCGCACGCGAGTGTAATCCCGACCACCCTCTTGGTGCGCCCATGGTTTCTGCTGAAGGCGCTTGCGCGGCCTATTACAACCATCGGAGAACCTGATGCCAATTGGCCTCTCCTGTCCGTTGCCGCTTGCCCAGTACCCGAAGATCACCATGGCGCACGGCGGCGGCGGTCGTTTGATGCACATGCTCATCGATGAGCTGTTCACCACGGCTTTTGGGAAGACGGAGGAGCACGACGGCGCAACCCTTGAAGTCGAAGGCGGCAGGATCGCCATCACCACGGATTCCTTCGTGGTCAAGCCACTGTTCTTCCCCGGTGGTAACATCGGCACCCTAGCGGTCAACGGCACGGTCAACGATCTCGCCGCCTGCGGCGCGGTGCCCAAGGCTTTGACCGCTGGCTTCATCCTCGAAGAGGGCTTGCCAACTGAAACTCTTTGGCGCGTCGTACTATCGATGGCTGCGGCAGCCGAAGTCGCCGGTGTGCCCATCGTCACGGGTGACACCAAGGTGATTGAGCACCGCGACGGTAATGGCCTGTTCATCAACACCACCGGCCTCGGCATGGTTGCCGATGGTGTGTCGATTGCAGCTGGTCGGGCACGGCCTGGGGATCGCGTTCTTATCAACGGCAGTATCGCTGCCCACGGTGTCGCGGTCATGTCGGTGCGCGAAGGGCTGAAGTTCGAGTCGGACCTTAAGAGCGACTGTGCACCCTTGGCCGAAATGGTGCAGAGGTTGTTAACCGCAGTCGGCCCCACGGCTGTGCATGTCTTGCGAGACCCCACTCGAGGTGGGGTGGCCACTACCCTCTGTGAGATTTCCTGTGCCGCACACTGCTGCGTGGTGATCCATGAAGAGACGGTACCAGTCGCCGATGGCGCTATGGGTGCGTGCGAGATCCTTGGCCTCGATCCCCTCTATGTCGCCAACGAGGGCAAGATGCTCATCATTGTTGCCCCCGATTCAGCCGACGCGGCATTGGCGACGTTGCGAGCCCATCCTGACGGCAAGGACGCCGCCATCATCGGTGAGGTGGTCGAGTCACCTCAGGGCAGAGTCATTGGCAGAAACACCTTTGGCGGCGAGCGGGTTCTCGACATGCACAGTGGCGAGCAACTGCCCCGCATCTGTTGATGATGAGCTTTGTGGGGTGGCAGTTGATATACTACCGTGATGTACCCTGACCGCCGGAGGCCAAAAACAAGGCCTCGACAGTGAAGTACCCATGCATGAATACAGCATTGTGCAGACGCTCATCGGTTGTGTCGAGAAGGAGACACGAGAGGCTCGCGCCCAGGGTGCCGTGGTGCGACGGGTGAACCTGCGCATGGGAGCCTTGTGTGGAGTCGAGTCGGAGCTGTTGCGTTTGGCCTTCGAGACCTTTCGGGAAAGAAGCGTTTGTGCCGAAGCGGAGCTCCACATCTCCCACGTTGACGCGAAGTGGGCGTGCAGAAGTTGCGGTTTGGAGATAGTCCGGGGCCCATTGCAATGCTCGGAGTGTGGCAGCCCTGGCAAGCTGTTGCATGGCGATGAGATGATTCTCGAGCGAATTGAGCTCGACGTGACGGAGGCAACTGATGTGTGAAGAATGTGGATGCGGCGACCATCGCATCGTCTCTCTCGATGTGCAGGCCAAGCTACTCGGTAGCAATGACGCGCAGGCCCGGCACAATCGCGAGCATTTTTCCGAGGCAGGTGTCGTCGCCATCAATCTCATGGGCTCTCCCGGCGCCGGTAAAACGGCGGTCCTCGAGGCGACCGCGGCGGCAATAGGCAATCGCTATGCGCTCGGTGCCGTAAGTGGCGACCTGGCCACCGACAACGATGGTGAGCGGTTGCGCAAAGCTGGTATTCCCTCAACCACCATCACCACAGGGTCGGCCTGCCATCTCGACGCGCGCCTGGTTCATGATGAGCTACACAACGTACCATGGCGGGAGACCGACTTCTTCTTCATCGAAAATGTCGGCAACCTCGTTTGCCCGGCGATCTATGACCTCGGTCAAAACGCCAACGTCGTGGTTCTCTCGGTCACAGAGGGGGAAGACAAGCCTCTCAAGTATCCGGTGATGTTTCGCGTTGCCGACCTGGTGCTCATTACCAAAATGGACCTTCTCGAGCATTTGCCGCAGATGTCCATTGAGACACTCGAAGAGAACGTGCGTCGTACCATGCCCGGCGCCAAAACCATTCGCATGGCTGCGGCCACCGGTTTGGGCGTTCGCGAATGGGTCGAATGGCTGGAAGCGCGCCGCGGCTAGCGCTCAGCCTTTTCCCTTTATCCAATGACTCAACGTCGCCGAATTACTGTTGAGGGCGCTGTTCAAGGCGTTGGCTTCCGTCCGTTCGTTTATCGGCTCGCGCGAGCCGCGGGGCTTTCGGGTTGGGTCCTCAACGACAGTGGTGGTGTCACCATAGAGGTAGAAGGAAACAAAGCCTGCCTGGAGGTCTTTCTGCAGAACTTTGAGCAACAGGTCCCGCCGGCAGCCGTGTTGACTCGAATGGTGGCAATCGACATTGACGCCGTGGGTGACGAGGGTTTTGAGATCCGTCACAGCGCGCACGGCAGCAAGAAGACCGTGCTCGTACAAGCAGACCTCGCGACCTGCGCAGAGTGCCTCCTCGATATTGGCCAGGGACGCCGACAAGGTTACGCTTTCACCAATTGCACCAACTGCGGACCTCGCTTCTCCATTTTGCGCGCCTTGCCCTACGACCGTTCGCAAACGACCATGGCGTCGTTCGAGATGTGTCCCACATGCCAAAGAGAATACGCCGATCCTTGCGACCGTCGCTTTCACGCACAACCCAATGCCTGCCCGCAGTGCGGTCCCACCCTGCGTCTGCTCGACGCAAACGGCGAGGCCATTGTTGCCGACGACCCCATTGCGGCAGCGGCAATGAATCTCGGCCACGGCCGCATTCTCGCATGCAAGGGTCTCGGTGGTTTCCACTTGATGGTCGATGCCACCAACACCAAAGCTGTGGAGACGTTGCGCGAACGCAAACATCGACCTAACAAACCTTTTGCGCTGATGGTGGGGAGTCTGCAGATGGCCGGTGAGCTGGCAGAGGTCAGCCCCCATGCCGCAGCGGCCATGAGTGCGCCTAGCTGCCCGATTATGCTCCTGCCGCGTTTGCCTGCCAGCGTGCCTCGCATTCCTCTGGCGTCTGCGGTGGCACCGGGTCTCGACACTCTCGGGATCATGCTGCCAACAACGCCTTTGCATCACGTGCTTCTCGCCAAGGTTCGCGTGCCTTTGGTTGCCACCAGCGGCAACCTAAGTGAGGAGCCGCTTTGCACCAGCACCGCCGAAGCGCTTGAACGTCTCGGTGCGATCGCCGATGTCTTTCTCACCCATGACCGCAGCATCGTGCGACCCCTCGACGACAGCGTGGCTTGGATTGCATCCGCCATACACACCCACTCGGGAAGCCACCTCCAACTAATTCGGCGGGCGCGAGGTTTTGCGCCACTGCCACTTGCGAGCCGCAAAGTTTTGCCAACGGTGCTGGCGGTTGGTGGGCAACAAAAGAACAGTGTCGCCCTGAGCGTCGGCACACAGATTCTCATGAGTCAACACATCGGCGATCTGGAACATCCAAAGGCCCGGCAGGCCTTTGAGTCCACTGTGGTTGACTTATGTGATCTCTATGAAGCGGAGCCGGAACTGTTGGTCTGTGACCTGCACCCCGACTACGCCAGCACGCAGTGGGCTGAGTCGGCCACCGCCGCGGGCGGCAGATTCGCGGGCGTCAAACGTTTCGGCGCGCAACACCATCATGCGCATCTCGTATCGTGTCTTGCGGAACATGATGTCGAAGGTCCTGTGCTGGGTTTGTGTTGGGACGGCACCGGCCTCGGCACCGACGGAACCATCTGGGGCGGTGAAGCTTTGCTCGGCGACGCAGAATCGTTCACGAGATTCGCTACGCTGCAGCCGTTTTCGCTCCCCGGCGGATCGGCAGCCATACGCGAGCCCCGCCGCATTGGGCTTGCGCTTGCAGCTGCTGTAGGCATGGCCGACGGTGTCTATGCTGACGACGTCTTGGACAGCCGCTCCAAGGGAGACTTGCTTCTCCTCAACATGATCCGGAAAGACGTAAACTCACCCACAACCACCAGCATGGGCAGACTCTTTGATGGCATTGCGGCGTTACTTGGTTTCATCCGTGGCGAGCAGACATTCGAAGCCCAGGCTGCCATGGCCTTAGAGTGTGCCGCACGCCGTGGGCAGGCTTCAGGCGTGGAAATTGACCTTGTGCCTAGCCTAGCGTTGATTGCAGCACCCGAGAATCTGTTGCCGAACGGTCCGCATTCACCTGGGTTTGTTCTCGATTGGCGCCCGTTCGTCGCGGACCTCATTTCAGGCAAACCCGACAGCGAAGAGGCAGCGTTCTGTTTTCATCTGGCGCTCGCCAATGCAGCCGTAGCAATCGCCCGTGCCGCCCATGCAGAACGAGTGGCCCTGACCGGGGGTTGTTTTCAAAACCGCTTATTGCTGGGAACAACGGTCACCGCACTTTTGGCAGCCGGTGTGCAGCCACTTGTTCACAAGATGGTCCCGGCCAATGACGGCGGTCTGGCGGTTGGACAGCTCCTCATTGGCGCTGCGGCGTCAGCCAAGAATTGATGGACTTCCGTGATTCACGACTGGACCTTGGCTGCGGGGCACGATAGCAGAGCGTTTGTGGCGAGTGATGGAAATGCAGCTGTCGGAGGTTTGCGATGCAAAGTTCTGTTCTCTTGGTTTTTGGCGTTTGTGTAATGGCAATGGGCAATGGATGCAAACACGCGCCCGCGCCGAAACCCTCGGGTGTATACGACAATGGCATCGTTTATCCCCTGACCAAACAGGTCGAGCACGCCGACAACTACCACGGTGTGATGATCAGCGATCCCTATCGCTGGCTTGAGGACCTCGACTCGGCCGACACGGCAGAGTGGGTGAAGAAACAGAACGACCTGACCTTCTCCTATCTCGAGAAGATTCCCCAACGTGAGGCACTCAAGAAGCGGCTCACTCAATTGTGGAACTTCGAGCGGTACGGCGTTCCGTTTAGGCGCGGTGGTCGAGTGTTCTTCTCCAAGAATGACGGTCTTCAAGATCAGGCGGTGTTTTACTGGGCCGAGTCGATCGATGCCGAGCCCAAGGTTTTGATCGATCCCAACACCTTGTCCAAAGACGGTACTGTTGCGTTGTCGAACATATCCGTAAGCAATGACGGGCGTTTTGTCGCCTACGGACTGCAAATCGCCGGTTCAGATTGGGTGCTCTGGAAGATTCGCAACGTCGACACCGGACGCGATCTCTCCGACAACCTCAAATGGATCAAATTCAGTCAACTCGCCTGGACGTCTGACAATGAAGGCCTGTTTTACAGCCGCTACCCCAAGCCCAAGAAGGGTGCGACCTATGAGCAACCCAATTACAACAACAAGCTCTACTTCCACCGCCTCGGTACAGAGCAACACGAGGATGAACTCGTATTCGAGTATCCCCAGGAGAAGGAGTGGCGTTTTGATGCCATCGTTACCGACGATGGTCTCTACGTCATTGTTCTGGTGAGCAAAGGCACTGACGATCGCTATCGCGTGATGTACAAACGCCTCGACGTCGCCGGGGCTCGCCTCGTCGAGCTCATCGGTAACTTCGATTACGAATACACTCCCATCGGCAGCCAAGGACCAGTGCTCTACTTCAAGACCACCAACGGCGCACCCCGCGGGAGGGTTATTGCAATCGACACCCGCGATCCGAACCCTGACAGTTGGCGTGAGGTGGTGCCACAAAAGCATGCAACCATTGATTCGGTATCTATGCTTGGTGGTCAACTGATCGTGGGCTACCTCGTCGACGCCCACAACGAGGTCGAGGTCTTGGACCTCGATGGCAACCTGCAGCGCAACATTGAGCTTCCTGGCATAGGCAGTGCGTGGGGCTTTGACGGGCGTCAGGATGACAGCGAAACCTTCTTCGCGTTTTCGAGTTTCGCCCGTCCGACTTCGATCCATCGTTATGACATCAGAAGTGGCGCGGTCACGTTGTTCCGCGAACCCAAGGTGGCGTTCAATCCCGCCGATTACGAGACGACGCAACTGTTCGCCACGAGCAAAGACGGCACCCGAGTGCCCCTGTTTGTGACCCACAAAAAGGGTCTCGAGCTCGATGGCAAACGCCCGACCTATCTGTATGGCTACGGCGGTTTCAACATTTCCATCACGCCGTGGTTCCAAGTCTCGACATTGGTTTGGATGGAGATGGGGGGCGTGTACGCCGTTGCGAGTTTGCGCGGCGGCGGAGAGTACGGTGAACAGTGGCACGAAGCCGGGCGTCTCGCCAACAAGCAAAACGTCTTCGACGACTTTGCCGCCTGTGCCGAGCATTTGATCTCAGCCGGCTACACGTCTACGCCCAAACTCGCCATCGGTGGCGGTTCCAACGGCGGTTTGTTGGTCGGTGCCAGCGTCACCCAACGCCCGGACCTTTTTGGCGCTGCCATCGCTCAGGTTGGTGTCCTCGACATGTTACGTTTCCACAAATTCACTATTGGTTGGGCGTGGACAGACGATTACGGCTCCTCGGACGACCCCGATGGCTTCAAAGTGTTGCGGGCCTACTCACCGCTTCACAATCTCAAAACAGGTACCCATTATCCGGCAACACTGTTGGTCACTGCTGACCACGACGATCGTGTGGTTCCATCCCACAGCTTCAAGTTTGCCGCCGCCATGCAGGCGGCCCAATCTGGGGACGCACCCGTGTTGATTCGCATTGAGACCCGTGCCGGGCATGGGGCGGGCAAACCCACATCCAAGCAGATCGAAGAGGTTGCCGATTCCTGGTCATTTCTTTTGCGCGAACTAGGCATAGACTAGGCCGATCTGGAAAAGGTGCCAACCGCCAGAAGAGGCCTGACCTCTAGCACATTGTTATCGGCTCACGTGATTCGGTCAAGATGTTGGATGAGATTCTCTGCCTAAACTCAATTGCCCTTGTTCTGTTTGTAGGCGTCGACTATCTGCTGAAGCTTTGCCGCATCTTTGGCGTATGGTGCCAGACGCAGGTAGGTTTCGAACTCTCGCACCGCCGCATCCTCTCGACCGAGGAGCACAAAGGCTTTGCCGAGTGACAGATGGGCCTCGGGGTGCGCTGGTGATAGCTTGATTACTTTTTGCAACTCCTCCGCTGCGAGCAATGCCTTGCGTGAGCGAAGGTGTTCGAGTCCGCTGCGGTATTGAGACTCGACGTCGTCGGTGATGGTTGTTTCGTCAACCGTTGTGCTGTGGTCGCGTTTCTTGTTGCGCTTTGGGCGAGACTTGACCGCCACCTTGGTAAGCTTGCCCTTCTGGGCATTGTCTGGCGCTGCGACCTCTTCGGCTTTTTCAATGGGATCAGCAATATGTGCGGGGGCCGTTGACAATCCTGGCGTCATGATTTGCAACGTGGATTGTGGTGACGGGGCATCGAGCCCAGTCGCAATCCCTCCAGACCACAGGAAGACGATTGCCACGGCGACTGCAGCTACCGCTGCCAGGCCGAGAAGAACCTTGAAGGAGCCGCCGCTCTTCGTCGAGGGAGCAGAGACGGTGGGTTCTTGGAGGTCAAACGGTGCTTCGCCATTAACAATGGCACCCGGCGCATCAATGCTCCACAACGCAAGCTTGATGGCGCGCAAACGCTCACCGATGACCTTCACCGTCTGCGGACGATCGGCTGGGTCACCAGCAAGGCAATCGAGGATCAGGGCGTCGAGGTCTGCGGGGAGAGTGTGTTCAATGTAGATGCTGGGGTTTTCTGGTGCCTCCGTGGTTTGTTTGAGTATGAGCTTGCCCCATGATTCTGCTTCGAAGGGCATGCGGGCAGTGAGCATCTGGTAGAGCACAACTCCCAACGCATAGATGTCGAATCGGTGATCTACCTCGTTCCCCAACACGTATTCTGGTGCCATGTAGCCTGGCGTCCCAAGGACGACCCCAGCGGCGGTCAAGCGGCTATCGGGGCGATCGTGCGACTCGCGAAGCTTGGCGATGCCAAAATCGAGCAGCTTGACGAAGTCGGGATCACCATTCTTGTTGAGAAGAATGATGTTGTCGGGCTTGAGATCACGGTGAACGACATCGTTATCGTGAACCGCTCCAAGGACATCGCTGAGTTGAATGGCAATGTGTAGAGCACGGGCTACCGGTATCGCACCTTGCTTGCCGATAATCTCACCGACGGTTTTGCCGTCAAGGAGTTCCATGACGAAGTACTGGTTGTTGCCCTCTTTGACAAAATCTGTGATCTCCACGATGTTCTCGTGGTGGATCCTATTCACCAGGCGTGCTTCTTCGAAGAAACGTGCTGAAGCCGTCTCATCATTGGTAAATCGACCGTGTAGCTTTTTGAGAGCGACCTCGCGTCCAAGGCCGATGTGTTGCGCCAAATAGACTACGCCCATGCCCCCAGCACCCAGTACTGAGAGAATGCGATAGGAACCAAGTTCGGTACCAACGGCCAGAACGGGGGCTTCTGTCTCGGACGCGACTGCATCATTGCGAATGACATCGCTCTGTACAGGCTTCGACAACGAAGCCATGACAGGTGCTGACTGCGAAGAGGAGTTGCCGACCTCGGCGATGTAATCGCGAATTAACTGGCGGCTGTCTTCATCGAGATCGACGAACCGCAGGCCGATGCCCGCAGGGAGATTTGGATCAGAGTCGGGACGAGCAGGATCGTTGTTCCAAACGACTTCGGCGCTGGAGACGATCTCTCTACTGCCGAGATCTTCCCCGAGTCGGAATCCCAACTCGACCCAGGTCCCAGTGGAGATCTTCTCCACCGTTTCGACAAACAGTCCGCCTTCGCTGAGGTTCACAGATCGCCACTGGTTGGTTCGCTCACCGTAGTGAGTTACGCCCACAGCCGTTGTCACACGCTGGTAAGCGCGCGGGCTATCTCGAACGTTCTCACCCGTTGTTGTCGTTGTTGTCATCTGCGCTTGCTTCGATTCGTCGTCCAAAGCCCTACAGTACGATCGGAGCGCGATAACGGCAACCTCACAATGCACATCACAAGGCACAGGTGTGCGGGAATGGGTGCATGTGGGTGAAATGAGGAAGCCGTTGACTACGCCGGACCTTCGGCCCAACAGGAACACGAGACCGTGCCGTCGCAGAGGTTAAAGGAGCCGGTGTTTACGCAGTAACTTCCCGAACAACAAGGCTTGACTGTCGAGCAGGCTTGACCGGTGATGGCGCAATCGTCGCTTCCCTGTGCACAGATGCCGCTCAGTGAACCAGAGGGCATGATGCAGGACAGACTGCTGCAGCAGTCGCCGTCACTGGTGCAGACATCGCCGTCCGCCTGACATGAGACGACATCACAGGTATTGTCCACACACATTTCCGAACAGCAGTCAGCTGCGGTGGCGCAGATTTGTCCGTTGGGAGTGCAATCGTTGTCGGAGACTTGACAGATGTATTCAATGTCATTGGATCGGCATTCGCCAACGCAGCACTCGACGCCGCCTGGCTCACATACTGCACCCAAGGGAACACAGGTCGAACCGTGACAGCGCAACACTCCGGCGTCGTCAGGAACACAAAGAGTGTTGTCGCAACATTGGTCGCGAAACTGGCAGATATCCCCCGCGGGAATGCAGCAGGGGGCCTCGCCAGTGTATCCCGTGGGGCAGTCGACGCTGCCGCCACCGTAACACCGTGGAATCCCGGCGATGTCCAGCCTGCAAACCTCCTTTTTGCCATCGCAGCAGTTCTGTGACGCGCTGACCGTAAATGTACTTCCATCGGGCATAGGGAAGGAAGCGCCGCAGATGTTTCCCACCGGATTGCAAGCGGTGCCGTTATCGCAACGTCCGAAAGTATTGTCCACTGATTCCCGGGCGCACAGGACTGAGCCGTTGGGATTCGTGCCACCGCCACAACACGATTGAGCGTCGAGGCAAGACAGACCGGTCATCCGGCAACCGCTCGCGGCAAGGCAAACTGTGGCACCGGTGCCGGGATCGGCACAAATACGAGTGCAACAGTTGGAGTTGCTCGCACAGGGCATACCACCTTGATTGCATCCGCCAGGCGGTAGAACGCATGCCCCGGGAGAACCGTCGTTCTTGCTGCAAAGGTTTGTACAACAATCGAGATCACCAAAACAAAGATCATCGGTTGCGCGGCATTCCGCTTGTGCCGTGCAGAAGCCCCCCAGGCAGCTGGTCGAACAGCATTGCTGATCATCGTCACAGCGTTGTCCGACAACCCGGCATGTGCCCGCGTCGATCAGGGGAGCACAGAAACCACCGGTGCAAATGGCAGTACAGCAGGAAGTATCAGACGTGCACGCAATTCCCGTATCGAGACAACGTTGGCCTGAACAAACGTCTCCCTCACAGCGATTGAGGCAGCAATCGAGGTTATCATTGCAGGATTCCCCAGCCGCGCGGCAATCGATGACTTGCGTGCAAACGCCGTCAACCGAACAGATTCCGCCGCAACAGACCCGGCCACCGCTGCACGATGCCCCAAGGCCAACGCAAGTCGTAATGATGGTAGTTGAATCACCACCGTCCGCTTCATCTCCCGGTCTCACGATCTGGTGGTTGGCGTTACATGACGCCATGGCAAAGGTGAGCACAAGGATTGGGGCAAACCTGGAAGTACTCATAAGGACTCCATTGCTTGTGAACGGCTCTATGAGTGTACCCCATTTTCGAGAAGAGTTTATCTGCTTCTAACGATTTGTTAGCACTCGGGCGCCAGTTCGACGAGCTCGACGATGAGAGTGGTCTTGCCGTGGTTGCGACGGCCTATGATGTGAACCTTTTTCATCGGGCGCAATCTTGGGGAATGCCGCTGGCTGTTTGGATGGCGTGTGACAACACCGGGAGAATAACTCCGAGCTGCTCGGTGGCTGCCTTGGGGCTGCCGGAGAGATTGACGATGATGGTTGGACCACGTTGGCCGCACACCGCGCGCGAGAGCATGGCGCGATGTGTGTGGGCGAGGCCCTTAGCACGGATGGCCTCTGCCATGCCGGGGATCTCCCGATCGATTACCGCGCGGGTTGCCTCAGGGGCCATGTCTCTTGATGAGAGTCCGGTACCACCGGTGGTAAGGATGAGATCGCAGAGGTCGTCCTCGCACAGGTCGATGAGTTTCTTCTCGAGCGTTTTTCGGTCATCGGACATTACGATGCGAGTGACCACCGCGTGGGCGAGGCCATGTTGCTCATGTCTCAGAGCCTCTTCTATGGCGGGGCCCGAAAGGTCTTCGCGTTCACCCCGTGCTGCGCGATCGCTGAGGGTCACGACGGCGACGTGTACCTGGTCGAGATCAGGGGCCATGGCGATGGCGTCGCCCGGCTCAACAGAGCCGCTCTTGAGTACTCGCACGAAGGTGCCGTCGGTTGGCATGATGCAATCGCCGGTTTGATAGAAGATGGCGCATCGGGTGTGGCAGGTCTTGCCTCGTTGGGTTAGCTGCACCACGGCGGCCTTGCCGATACGCAGTTTCTGCCCGACCCTCACGGCGGTGAGATCAAAGCCGCGGGTGATCAGATTTTCACCGAACGCTCCATGGGTGAGCTCGAGGCCTCGGGCTCGCATCTCGTCGATCTTCTCTTCGGTGAGGATACTCACCTGGCGATGCCAATTGCCTGCGTGGACGTCGTTTTCAATGCCATGTCCACGTATCAGTCGAACGGTGGAGGCCTGTTGCTTGGGGCCACGTTTGTCGCTGACACACACGCCGACAATGGTTCCTTGCATGGCTCAATCCTGCTCGCGGAGGAAGTGTCCGCTCTTGCCACCCGACTTCTCGAGGAGCTCGATGCGTTCAATCGTCATGGCGCGGTCCATGGCCTTGCACATGTCATAGATAGTGAGAGCGGCCACGCTGGCGGCGGTGAGCGCCTCCATCTCGACTCCGGTGCGATCGTGGCACTGAACGCGGGCATGGATGGTGATGGAATCATCGCCGAGGTCGAGATCGATGTTGACAGCGTCAATGCGCAAGGGATGGCAAAGGGGAATGAGATCAGCTGTCCGTTTTGCGGCACCGATGCCGGCGATGCGCGCCACTGCGAGAACGTCGCCCTTTGCAACTGCGCCAGCACCAATGGCGGCGACGACTGCGCTCTTTGTGCGCACCGTTGCCCTGGCGATGGCCATGCGATCGGTGTCTGGCTTGGTACCCACATCGACCATGCGGGCCTGACCATGTCTATCCAGATGGGTGAGCTCATGCTCGGTCATTAAATACCTCCCCAAGTAGATTGTGCGAGGTGCCGTTCATGGCCGCCACGCTTTTTCGATGGATATCGTCTTGCGCACGGTCAGCCCCCAATTGTTGCCATCGAACGCAATGGCCAACCCGTCGTCGCTCCATTGTGGGCAACGAGAACACGTTCGAGTTGTCGGTTGAACGTGGGCCAGTCGTTGTTGCGCAAGGGCTTGACGAGGTCGACGCCACTGCGGCTTTTGAGGCACGTGTAGATGTGGCCCTGGGAGTCAACGCGTATGCGGTCGCAGGTGGAACAAAATGGTCTGGAGACGGAGGGGATGAAGCCGACCACGACTTCGTTTCCGCCATCGTCGAAACGGTGCCGCCTGGCGGTGTCGCTGCTGTTGGCCGCTCCCACGTAGGTGAAGGTCTGCGACAACATTTCAATGGCTTGCTCACATGGCAAAAACTCATCGGCAAAAATCTGTGCGGCGACGCCAATGGGCATCAGTTCGATGAACCTCACCTCACAGTCGAGCTCTTGAGCCCGACGCACCAGGTCAACGAGGTTTTCGGCGTTGACGGAGCGCAGCAGCACGGTGTTGATCTTGAGTCGACGAAATCCAGCCTGGCGTGCGGCTTCGATGCCAGAGAAGATTTCACTCATGGCGTTCTTCCCTGTCAGGGTTGTGAATCGTGAAGGATCGAGAGAGTCGAGGCTGATGTTTATCCGATCCACACCGGCACGGGCGAGGTCAAACGCATACCGTCCAAGAAGGACGCCGTTGGTTGTCAAGCACAGCTCGGCATAAGGGAGCTGTTGTCGCAGGCTCGTGGCGAGCGGTATGAGGTCGGTTCGAACCAGTGGTTCTCCACCGGTAAGGCGAAGCTTGCGGATTGTTACGAAATTGTGAATACCGAGCACTAGTTCAGTGAGCTCCACTCGAGAAAGGGCCTGTTTGTGGGCTGTGGTGGTTCTGTTGCGGCAATAGGAGCAGGCGAGGTTGCACCTCTCTGTAACCGAGAGTCTGAGAGAGATCGAGCTCGTCCCAGTCGGTGTCACAGGTGCCACCAGGGATGGACGGTCCACGTGTGTCAACTTCGGACTCCTTTCCGAACCCGGAAGGCACGCCAGTTTTCCGAGCGCACCCTGCCGATCGGGCAGCCGTAACCATTGTACCTTAGGCCACCCGATTCGGAGTCGCTTTGAACAGATAGCCACATCAGGGCGATTCTGCAAGGGCATCTCTGGCTGTTCTGCAATTCGAATGTCTACTTTCTGCAGAAATTCTGGCAGAAATCATATACAGGTCGGTTCGGTTACCGCCGTGGATATTCCCACGGCTGAGCCCGAGGCCAACGGTGACCCGACGATACATCTCTTTCGTAATCCGCCACCGAATAGCCGTTTTGGTTGCCTGCGTTTCGGTCACTGTAGCCGCGACGTGGATGGTCAGCCGCGGGGTGTTGGCCTCGTCAGTTATTCAGCTCTTTTTTGGTGAAGACCCCAAGTACGAGGCGTATCGCGAGCTGGCCAATCGTTTCAGCGACAGCGATCTTGCTGTGTTCGCCTTCGAGCATTCCGAGTTATTCACTGCCGACGGTTGGCACAAGCTCGAGCGCGTGGTGGCGGGGCTCGAAGAAGTCGAGGCGGTGCGGCGGGTTGATGCTGTGACCAACGCCTATCGGATCCGCGGGGAAGACGACCTGCTGGCCGTCGATTCCTACAATGATCTGGTGGCAGATGGTATTGCGTTCGAGGAACTACGTCACGACATATTGGCAGACGAGCTTCTCCGCGGACTGTTGGTGTCTGAGGACGGACGCTACTCAATGGTTCTCATTGAGCTCACCGATGACGCTGATCGTCCTGTTGAAAAGCTACCGGAGATCATGGAGCAGCTCTATGGCCCCTTCGAGGCTGCTGGGTTTTCGCGGCAACAGCTCCATCCGGCGGGGTTGCTGCCAGAGACCATCGAGACCACAGCGCAGGCCCGCTATAGTATCTACACTATCTTTCCAATCGTCGTGTTGTTGTTGAGCCTCATTGTCTATCTCCTCTTTTTGCAGGTCTGGCCGGTCGCCATCACCATGGGAGTCTCCATGGTTGCCAACCTGTGGACCTTCGCGTTTGCCGTGATGCTCGACCGCGACATCAACATCATGATGGCCATGGTGCCGGCTGTCATGTTGGTGGTTGCATTCAGCGACATCATTCACTTGTGCTCGGCCTATCTTTTGGAGTTGCGGGCCGGCCTGAGCAAGGCCGACGCCATTCTCGAAAGTGGCAGCGAAGTCGGACGCGCGTGTTTGTTCACTTCACTGACGACCCTTGTCGGATTCGCTTCTCTCGCCTTTGTACCGACACCTGTGATTCGCAAGCTCGCCACTGTCTTGGCTTTTGGGGTGGCGTTGGCGTTGATCTTGGCAATGACGCTGGTGCCAATACTCTTCTCCCTCTTGCCGGCACCCAAGGCAGCGACGTGGCAAAAAGGGGGGCCCTTGGTGCGCTTGGTGGACCGAGTGATCCAAGGTGCGTTGGCCTTGTCGACCCGTCGGGCTTGGCAAGTGATTGTGGGGTTTGCAATTGTCCTGGTCGTCTCGCTCATGGGGATCTCGAGGATTCGCATCGAGACCAAAATGATCGACCGACTCAACGAAGACAACCCGATTCGTCAGTCTGCTGAGTTCATCGAAAAGCAATTCGCAGGGACGACATTCCTCGACGTCTATTTCACGGCCAAAGAAGGGGACTTCCTCGAGCCCGAGCGTTTTGTGGCGCTCTCCCGATTGCAGGAAGAGGTATTGAAGATCGCCGACGTGGACGAAGCTCAGAGTTTTGTCGACGTCATCGACCGAATCCATAACGAGCTCGCCGGACCGGACGCCAAACTGCCGGACAGCCGGGCTATGTTGGCGCAGTATCTTCTGTTGTTCGACATGTCTGGTGGAGGGGGCATTGAGCGTCTCATTGACGAGGAAAGACTTACGGTTCGCATGACAGTTCGGCTTTCGGGGCCTGGCATGGTGCGAACCGCTGACCTTGGCAAAGAAATTGCGCGGCAGGGGCGGGAGTTGTTTGGCCCCTCTGTGGATGTCAGTCCTGGGGGCCTCACCTATCTGTTTGGTGACTGGATCGGCTTCATTGTCGACGGACAGAAACAGGGTCTGCTGTTCGCGTTTTTTGCCACCACTCTTATGATGATCGTTGCCCTGCGATTGTGGGGTGCCGGACTGCTTTCGATGATTCCCAACGCATTACCTATTCTGGTTCTCGGTGGCGTCGTCGGCTGGACCTGGGACAGCGTCGACTCCGACACCATCATGGTGGCAATGATCGCCATTGGTATCGGTGTTGATGACACAATACATTTTACCACCCGCCTGCGCATGGAGGCCGCACGTACGAATGACCTTTTTCGAGCCATGCAGCGCACGTTCAATTTCACCGGCCGGGCAATTATCATGACCTCGATCATTCTTTGTCTTGGTTTTGCGCCATTTGCCACCAGCGCCTACTTCACCACCAAGATCATGGGAACACTGTTGCCAATGACCTTGCTTGTCGCACTGGTGGCTGACCTCCTTCTGCTTCCTGCCCTCATTGAAGTCGGGGTGATTCGCATCCCTCTCGGTGGCGACACTGGCAGCTCACAATTATCGAGTTGAATCGCGGAAGTGTTCAATCGACAGGTTCGTCATTACATTGTCATCGGTTATCGAAGTTGGAGGTAGAATTGCGATGCCATCTCGAGATGCAAATGCGACGATCATCTTTCGCCGGGAGGTCAATCCGCGGCTCCTCATATTGCGAATAGCTCCTGATGGTTGGCAGCTGCCGAGCTTCACGCCAGGACAGTACGCGACGTTTGGCATTCCGGCCGCAGCCAGACGCATAGAAACAGCAGACGCTGAGGTCGATCCGCCAAAGCCCGACAAGTTGTTGCTGCGTGCCTATTCCATTGCTTCGGCGTCGGTGAATCGCGCCTTCATCGAGGTTTATGTCAACCTCGTCGATTCGGGGACCTTTACGCCGCGTCTTTTTGCGTTGCAGCAAGGGGACAAGCTGTGGCTCAAGCCCACCATCAAAGGCATGTTCACCCTAGATGATGTTCCGAAGGAGAAAGACATTGTCATGATCGCCACCGGTACCGGGCTCGCGCCATACATGAGTATGTTGCGTACCCATGCCGACGGTGCGGCGCGCCGCTGCATGGTTTTGCTCGGTGCGCGGCACGTGCGGGATCTCGGATATCATGAAGAACTCCTCGAGCTCAGCGCCCACCACCCCCATATTGCTTACTGTCCGGCCGTCAGCCGCCCAGAAGTGGAGGTCGAGTGGACAGGGCATGTGGGTTACGTCCAGGACCTTTGGCAGGGAGATTGGGTGAGGCAAACCTGGGGCCACCGACCGACGCCGGAGACGTCACATGTATTCTTGTGCGGCAATCCTGCGATGGTCAGCGACATGAAGACGATGCTCGGCAGGGATGGATTTGTCGAGCATTCTCGCCACTCCCCCGGTCAGATCCACACCGAAGAGTATTGGTGAGGGCTACAGACGCATTGAAGGCGTACTTGTCTGACGACACATCCCTTCAACCGCGAACGAAGGGATTGTTGCGCTTCTCCCGATCGACGGTCGTTTTGGGACCGTGACCGGGAATGACCGTGGTGTGTCCCGGCAACGTGTAGAGGCGATCTCGGATGGAGTTTGCAAGGGCGTTGAAGTCTCCACCTGGCAGATCGGTGCGACCAACGCCACCCGCAAAAAGAGTATCGCCGCAAAGCAGGGTATCTGCGCTTTCGATATAGAAGCTGACTCCGCCACGGCTGTGCCCGGGGGTGTGAATGACCGTCAACGACTCTGTTCCCACAGTCAAGATGTCATGATCCCTGAGGTCGTGGTCGATGGCACGCCGCTTAGGCGGCGGCAAACCGAACATCATCGCGTGGGCACCGGCATTGTCGAAGAGAGCTCGGTCCTCTCGATGCAGATAGAGGGGTGCCCCGGTAGTTTCGGTCAACTCTGCGCTACCGCCCATATGGTCAATATGTCCATGGGTGTGAAGGATGCCGATGACCTTGGCACCGAGCTTGGCGAGTCGTGCGAAGATCATCGGAATGTCGCCACCTGGATCGATGACAAAGACTTCTTTGCTCGCATCATCGCCGAAGAAAACGCAGTTGGCACCGAGGGGACCTGCTGGGAATACGTCAAGGATCATCCCACCGCTGTAGCGAATCGCGCTTGGGGTTGCAATGGCCCGTCGAGTTCCAGGTGTTCCACGAGCGTGACCAGCGCGGTCGAGCTAAACGGTTCTGTTCGATACAGGACCGATCTGCCCGTCGCGCAGCAAATCGGCGAGCAGATCGAGGCCACCGGGCTGATCGAGCAAGGCGGCGTAGGGGCCGAGCATGTCGGCAAAATGCTCCCGAATATATGACGTCATGAAGGCAGCAGTATCGGGACGGGTGTACATCTCCACGTTGAGTCGTTGCGACATCTATTTCCTCCGATTTCGGCCCACGCGCACGGGCTCATTGTCCGGACATCCTGACGTCGTCGGGGCAATCGGGCAAGTTTTCTGCGTAACCACGTAACCACCGCTGGATCTGGTGCGACCTCTACAAGACGTCACGGCGAGCAATTTCCACTGGCTCAGGCATCGCCCATTCGGTTCATTGGATGGTCTTTGCCTTGGGCTACCCGGCAACTGTCGCAAGTACAGAGCGTACGCAGGTTGTCGAAGGAGTAGATCCCTGTTGAGTGGCGGTGACCGCCACCATCGTCCCAGATGATCTTGAGGGCGTAGTTGCCGACCTCCTCGATGCCGGTGATTGTTGGAGCATCAACGGCGACAAAATCCCATCGGCCAGTGTGCCCCTGGCAGTGAGCGCAGGGACAATAGCCGCGCAGATACCGCCAATCATAGGAGCTCTCGTGTCCATCATCCCAAGTCACGCGCAGTCGCTTCTCCGTGCTCCTGGTCTCGACTTCCACCGGTGCTACCGGTGCCACAGGATCTCGACTCATCGTTTAGACTCCTCGTATCGATTGGACACTCATGTTAGTCACTGGTCGATTGGATGTCATCCACACGCAGCAGATCAGCAGGTCAGCGGACGTAACCAAGAGAGCGCAGTACTTCGACCGTTTCGTTGGAGATCTCCGCCTCGCCAACAGCGAGATCAAAACGATCCTTGCGTCGATTCTTCAGCTCTTGACGGAAGAGGCGAACGACGCTGGGGAGGTGAGTGGAGAGATCGGTGCGCTCGGAGGGATCCTTTTTGAGATCGTACAACTCCTCTTTGCCCTCGATGAAGGGGTAGGAGGGCTGCAAACGATTGTTGCGCAGGTGGCGCACATATTTGTAGCGGTTGGATCTGAGCGACACCTGATTGCCACCGGCGTGCTCGGAAAAGGCTATTCTCTCCGGTGGCACTTCACCGCGTATCAATGGCCACAATGACCGCCCGCGCATGTTGTGGGGAGGCGGAATGTCGAAGAACTCGAGGAGCGTCGGAAATATGTCGACGAGCTCTACGACTTCGCTGACTTGAACACCTTGGCGGCCGGCGCCCGGAAAGTACGTGATCAACGGAACGTGCACGGTGGGTTCGTAGAGACCCGTGTGTACAAAATACATGTCGTGCTCGCCAAGAGCCTCACCGTGATCGGCGGTGAGTACAATCACCGTGCGATGGAGGAGGTCTCGTTCCTCAAGAGAGTCCACGAGTCGGCCGATCTCATCGTCTACGTAGGTCACCGCTCCTTGATATTGTGCAAACACCCACTCGACGTCGGTGATGCCGTCGAGCCATTGCAGAAAAAATGGGTGGTCTGACATGTGTTCGGGCAAAAACGGCCAGATACGCTTGAGAGAACGCTTCGCTGGGTCCCGCTCATCATCATCATAGTAGAAGCGGTCGTAGGGAGGGGGAGGCTGGTATGGAGTGTGAACGTCCGCGAAGTGGACCCAGGCATAAAATGGTACTTCGCCTCCCTCGTCGAGCCACTCGAGAAATGTGTCGATGGTGGCGTCGGCACGACGGAAGTTGCTACTCTTGACGAAGGTTTGGATGCCCTGGCCGAGGTTGCTGACCTCGGGATTGAGGTGGCGCATATTGGCAATCGAGAAGGTGCGGAACCCCCGCCCTGCAAACAGCTCTCCCAGTGTTCGCGGAGCGTTACCCAATGCCTCGAAGTTTGAATAGACGTTGTGATCCTGCAGATAGAGACTGGTGAACATCGACGCGTGTGAAGGGGTTGTGGTCGTCGACTGTGAAATGGCCTGGCTAAATAACACTCCACCGGAGGCAACCCGATCGAAACCCGGAGTCAACACCCGGGCGTGCCCATAGCTGCTCAGATAGTCCGCACGCAACGTGTCGACAGTCACGAAGATAACACCCAAAGGCGCTGTATCGCCGGCGGGCAGGTTGATGGTTGGCATGACTATGCGGTGGGGCTTGGCGTGCTCAGGTTCCCGAGGGCCATGGTCACAGCCAAAGAGAAGAGCAAACAACATGACAAACAAACATCGCACGTTGAAACCATAGCAGGCTGTGCTGAGCTGTCAAAAACAAGGGAATATTTTGCAACAAACTTTTCAAGGCAGATGGTGACGCGTACAATGGCCGATAGGGAATCATGACAAGCGATTTGACCAAGAAATGTATTGTGTCGCGGGGTTGGCCTGTGGTTCTCTGCGTCTGTTGGGGGTTATGTGGCTGAACCGCGACGAAGATACGACACCGTGGAATTGGTTACGGAGCTCAAGCGCGAGCGCCGTAACGCGCTCATTCTCAGCTTGGCGGGTGTCGGCATCCTGCTGATCTTGTTGCTTCTGTACATGACGGCGATCGGTGAGGACGAAGTTCCCACCGTAAATCAGGGCACTGCCACATCCGCGCCCCTCCAGCCTGCCCCAAATCCGACAGAGCCAGCCACACCGACTGAGGCAGCGGCGCCAGAGGTGTCCCCACCGGTGGTAAAGGCGGCCCCGGCAACGGTCATCATCCTTCTCACCAAAAAGGAGGAAGTGTGGGTGGACGGAAAAAGCCTGGGGAAGATCAAGAAGGACACCATCGAGTTGAGTGCGGATCAGGAGCACGAGATTCGCGTCAAGATGGGCAAGAAGATGGTGACGAAGACGTTGATTCCAAAAGCTGGTGAAACCTGGGACTTGCGTTTTGATGCGAAGCGCAAGAAAGCCAAGCTCAAAAAGTTGAAGGAGTCATCGCGCTGATGGCGACATGCCAGCAGCTCGACCTTTCTGCGTATTTGCAACGATGCCATTGGCGATCGCCGCCGCGAGCTGCTTGATGCGAGCGTTGTCGGCTCTGGAGAGCGCCGCAAACTCATCGGGGCGATTGTAGAAGAGAGCTTCAACAAAGACGAAAGCCGTGTCCGGAACTTTGCGCAACAGTCCCAAGTTTCGCGCAAAAACACCGTTTTCGATCTTGCTGGCGTTGCTGCCGTGACCTGTCTGCAAGGGGATGCCAAGCTCGTTTGAGATGCTGTGAACGATCGAGGTTCCAAGGTCCACCGACTCTTGCCATGAATCCTTCTCGAGAAGGTGGCGTGCGAAATAGGCGCGATCCTCGCGAGTGGAGAGCTCCCCTTTCATGAAACCGCCGGGAACGTAGATTTTTGTCCGACTGGGAGCGGACGTATTGATGGCGTGGTCGGTGACTGGAGACAACGGTAGAGGGACGACCGCATCAAAATGCAGCGACAACGTGATGTCTGCTCCGAAATCACGAATCTTTTTGGCGCGAGCGTCGAGGTCAGAGCTCGTGAAATAATGCCGACGCTTGTGGCTCGCAAACATGTCCTTCACATGAAAGTTGCGCTCAAATGCCCGAATCAAGGCGGCATCGTCCCCCGGAGTTGTCAGGAGCTCTTGAAACCAGGATGTTCCAGTTGCGGCGCGCAATGCTTCCCGACCGTGTGCTTGTATGTCGATGTCGTCATAAGCGACTGCGGTTACCGGATTTGCACCCGTTCGCGTGATGAGGACCTCGGCCCCAAGCTGCCGCAGCGTCGCGGCCAAGAGTTCGGCGGTCTTACCGGCGAGTTCACCCTCCGACAAACGGTGACCGTTATTTTCGATGTACTTACCGGTGATGTCTGCCCACTCACCGCCCATGTGTCCGGGATCGATGGCGATACGCATGCCCTGCAGGGGTTTGGCAGCATCGTCGGATGCCCTCTGGATTAGGGGACCCACGACATCGTTGGTGGAGAAGATCGAGGTATCACTGGCATGTGGATCATCGACAGCGGCAGGGGGGGGCACAGCCAGTTTGACTTCAAAGTCCAAACGCTGTTTCGAATCGCGGTCGCGATACACCCGCAACACCGGAATGCCTTGCGGATCGTCGACGATTTCTGCGTAGTGTTTGAGCAGCTCACCTTGGGGATCGAGATGTTTTAGCCGCTCCTTGAGCTGTTTCAGGGTGATGCCACCGGCAAGATCGTCCAGTCGGACTGGCATCACTGTTTCAGGTTCGACACCGAAGTGTTCGAGTATCAATTGTGTCCTTCTCAGAAGCTCGTTCGCCGGCCGCAGGGCGTATGGATTGAATTCTGCCAACACCGGACGTGGCAGCTTGAGAGTATGGGTTTGAAGGTAGGCACCGCTGCCGATTAGCACCAGCTCATTTCGCGAAACCTGGGACGCCGAATGGTACGCCAAATCGACTTGATCGCTCTCTTTGCTCTGCTTTGAGTCCTCAAGCGGGTGCTGGGCGTCGCTCTCGCCGAGGATGAGCTGGTCGGACTCGTTGCGCCCAGAACCTCTGACTCCATCCACCAAAACGAGACATCCTTTCTGCAAACCTAAAAACCAAGACCCAACTCCACATGTTCCTTATCGGCGTGCCCCACAGAGTGTTGCGCGGCGTTCTGGCGTTCTGGCGTTCTGGCGTTCTGCGTTCTGCCTGCTTCACAACGTAGTCGTGGTTAGTTGTGGTTGGTCAGTTCCCTCCTATCAATCGCTTCCGGAGATATCAAATACCTGCACCTCGAGGGATGGGCCCGGCGGTGGTGGATCGTGGGCGATCAGATTGATGGGCGAACAGATTGATGGGCGAACAGATTGATTGACAGGTTTGAGGCAATGCGCTAGCTACGCTGCTCCCGATCGGGGTGTAGCTCAGCCTGGTAGAGCGCTTGGTTCGGGACCAAGAGGCCCAGGGTTCAAATCCCTGCACCCCGACCAATTCTAACCATGGTTACGTAACATGAGCTCGGTGGGATGCAGATCCAAGTAGGTTTGCTGCGCCAGGTATTCGATGCCGTAACGCCTCACGTGATGCTTGAGCAGAGTCAACGGCACCACAAGGGGTATGTGGCCCGCGCGATAACTGGCGATGACCTCCTGGATCTCCTGGCGATCGTTGGAGTCGATGAGCTTTTTGAAATACCCTGCAATGTGCTGAAGGACGTTGGTCTGTTTGCCCCGGGTGGCCATCGTGCGCAGGCCGTTCAAGAACAGCGTTTCGTACTCGCTAGCCACCTGCTGGCGATCCCTTTCCTTGGTAGCGGCCACCAGCCGGCCTAGCTCCTGGTAGGTGGGGCGGTCGTGGGCCAGGAGCAGTAGCTTCTCACGGGCATGGAAGGCGACCAGGTCGCCCAGCCTCCAGCGGCCGCCAAACAGGGTGCGGACGCGGCGATAGGCAAAGATCCGTTCGACGAAGTTCTCCCTCAACCCGGCGTCGTTGAGACGGCCATCTTCTTCTACCGGGAGATTGGGGAACCGCTCTATCAGCTCCCTGGCGTACAGGCCTCGGCCATTGCGTGCCGGGGCCACTCCAGGCTTAGCATCATAGATGCGGACGCGCTCCATACCGCAGCTCGGCGAGCCCTTCTGAAGGATGTAACCGCAGAGGTCTTCCTTGGCGAGCTCCTTGGTCCGCTTGCGCGCATAGGACTCCAACCGCACCGTATGATCGGTATTGCTCTTGGGCGCCACAAGCCGAACCGCTCCATTGTTCTCGTCGCCTCGCACGAGCCGCAGGGTCTCTCTGGGGATCCCGAGGCCGATCTCGACCTCAGGGCAGACCGGCACAAAGCGCACGTAGGTGCCGAGGGTGTCTCTAATGAAACGGTCGAGCTTGTGACCGCCGTTGTAGCGGACCTCTTGGCCCAGGACGCAGGCCGAAATCCCGATAGGAATATCCACAGCCTTTGGCTGTTCGTCTTGTTGAGTTATCTTCGTCATTGCTTTTTCCCTACCTTCGAGGTCAGGAGTTTGCAATGAAGGTGCCCCCCCCCGCAGCAGGTTTGTCAAACGCTCGTTGGTGTCGTTTGCTTACCAGCTTCTTGCCAGCCCATGATGCCCGCCTCCAGGACGTAAACATTCTTGTAGCCAGCTTGGGCGGCGCGCTTGGCAGCACTCGGCGCCGCTGTGCACTTGGTGTTGGCACAATAGAACACGAGGACAGCGGCCTTGTCCTTGGGTAGCTCCGCCATGTCGTACTCATTGAAAGACGACAGGAGCTTGGCCCGGGGAATGGTGCCGTATTTTTCTCGGGTCTTGGGGTTGTTGGCATCAAAGATCGCAATCTCTTGATTGGCCTGCTGCATCTGCACGAGCTGTGCGACAGTCACCGCTTTTGGCGTCTTGTTTGCGGCAGTGGTTGCGGCCTCACCACACGCCTGAGCGTCTGTGGATACAAAGGTTGCCATTGCAACAATGGCAGAGATGGCAAAGAAAGATCTCTTCATGATGACCCTCACAACAGAGTTGGGTTGAATCGTTATGTCGGGATGCCGCACGGCTGACGAGCTGTGGGGCGAGACAGGTCAAAGATAACAACTTGGCTCACGACCGCCATAGGCGGAGGACGATTTTCTCGGTGGGTTCGTCTCAGTTCACTCGTTTGCCTGGCGATTCGCTTTGGCCTTGGGGCGCACCACATATCGCCCTTTTTCGTTGATTCTGACATCTGGCAGAACGAAACTTCCTTCGAAAACGTCGTAGACTTCTTTCAGGTTGCGCCAGAACGCCTCGAGCTCACTGTTTCCCGGACGCTGGGCCAGCAACTCGACCAAGGTTTCTTCGGCGAGACG
>Ga0208961_1000232_pt1 | contig 27917 bp, 48 predicted proteins | sample RifOxyB3_FD_184034 | JGI IMG/M metagenome (GOLD analysis project Ga0208961, IMG submission 184034) | Groundwater microbial communities from Rifle, Colorado - Rifle Oxygen_injection B3 (SPAdes) | ecosystem: Environmental > Aquatic > Deep subsurface > Groundwater | place: Rifle, Colorado, United...
TATTATAGTTGAGATGCCATTAAACAACCGGCAGCTACACAAGTCATAGGTGAGGCAGCCCTTCTAATTTCACTAATCTTCATAGGTAATGTAATACCTGATAATCGCTCCTCAAACATTCTGGTAAAACCCTCCGCCAACGTTAATCCACCTGAAACTATAATAGGCACAGGTTCTCTAAAAATGGGTAGTCTCTTTTCTTGCTTTTTAAGCTCAAAAGAAATGTTTTGCAGTACATAATTTATCACAGATGAGTAATAAACTGCTATGGCCTCTGCTATCTTATCCTTAGGATTATACAAATCAATTCCTGACTCTTTTTCTAACTGAATCAACGATGGGGACATATCTAAGGCGGTGCCTACGGAATGGTCAATAAAATCTCCTGATCTTGTAACAGAGAATTCAACCAACGGGTCACCTTGATGAATTACAGATATGTTAGCCATACCTGCGCCGAGCGATAAAGCAATACCAGTTAAACCATCATCTAGTAATTCTGATAACCCAATGGCAAATGCCTCATTGATAGGTTGAGGGGAATATCCCTGATCCCTAAAAAACATATTTAACATCTCTTGATGGTACACAATATCAAACACAGCATCTACTGGTTTAGCTGGAACAGAATAAACTAATGTGTCACTACCATTACCTCTACCCACTAAATTTGAAAGTAGTACCTTTAACATAGGTAAGCTGTTTTTATCCTTAGGTGATATAACACCATTTAACATTGGTCTGCTGGAACTACAATTACGTTCCATTGCTATGTGAAGAGCGTCCTCACCAATAATTAAAAAGTCCGCGTCGTCCTCAATAAAATTAACACCCCTCTTACTTAGGGACGTTTTAATTGATTGTCTATTAACCTCACTTTTTGGCACTAATCTGTAAAAAGCATCCCGCTCTAATTTGAATATCGGGTTTCCCTCATCATCAACTTTTGCCACACATAAAGAATTTGTACCAACATCCACACCTACACTCATATTAATCCCTCTCATATTTTAGTTCATTAAAGTTTATTATACAAACTTATTCCGGTAGAGATCCCAATAGATCCTTAAGCTTGGCCACTTTACTAGACATTTTCTCTTGTTGAGCTATCTTAACATCTTTAAAATTTAAATGCGGTGCCATACTATTTTTAGTATCACTTGGATCTATAAAAACCTGTTCCATTTTAGGCCTACTGCTTTCCGATACAACACTTTTGGTGGTTTGTGAGTCAGTTATCTGTATATTAACCGGAGTGCTTTTTAATGTGTTTATAGTATCATCTTTAATTTTAATGATTTCATCTTTGGATTCTAATTTAGAATTAGCAACGGCTAGATCAGTTTTTATTTGGGCCAACTCATTTTTTAAATCAGTTATAGTTGCATTTAATTTATCACTATCACCTGAGCTATTGTGTGGATTATTTTTTAAGGATGTTAATTGAGATTTAGTAATTTCAAGTGTATGCCTAAGCTGCTCTACTTCTAGTATTTTAGGCTCGTATAAATTAATCTGTTTTTTAAGTTCAATTACTTTATCTTCCGCTAAACGTAGCTCTTTGTTTAACTTAGCTGCTGTCTCTTGTAGTAAAAATAGCTGTGCTTGGTATTCACTTTTGGTTTCTTCTACTGCTTTGTCAACTAGAACTTTAATTTCTTTATTGGAAACAGCGTCTGTTTTTCCTTCTTCTAGTTGTCTTCTTAATCTTAGAATTTCTTCTTGTTGCTCTTTTATACGAACACTATGTTTATTTTCCATCTCAGCAGAAACCTGTAATATAACCTTATTTAACTCAGTATCAAATTCTTCGGCCGTGTATATAGCGGCTGTATTACCAGTAGTAGAGGTAGTGGTTAATTGTCTAGTTAGTAACTCTATTTGGTCTTTAAGTTCTCGTACAACATAAGAATTTTGCTCTAATTTTTGTCTTTGCTGCAAATCACGTGGTCCAGAACCACTTTTCAGTGGCCTGGACTTATCACGTGTATCTCTTTCTTTATTGTATTCCATTATACTTATTTTCTTTTATATTCTACTTGATCAATTAAACCATAAGATTTGGCTTCCTCTGAGGACATGAAGTAATCACGATGCATATCTAATTTAACTTTATCAATATTTTGACCAGTCATTTCAGAGTACTGGGCTGCCATCTTATCATACATCCTCTTAGTGTGCTCCATGGTTTGGAAAATGTCTCCTGCCTTACCTTGTATACCTGTTGATAGCTCATGAATCATAATCTCACAATTAGGTAGAGCGTAGCGTTTACCCTTCGTGCCGGCTGCTAATATAAATGAACCAGCGCTTGCCACTTGACCATAACCAATGGTTACAATGTCAGGTTTGATATAGTTCATGGTATCGTAGATGGCGTACATAGCTGTAATCTGGCCGCCTGGACTGTTGATATACATGTAAATGTCAGAATCAGATGAGTCTGTTTCTAAGAACAGAAGCTGTGCTACAACTAAATCTGCCATATCTTGATTAAATTCACCAGATATGAAAATGATTCTGTCTTTAAGCATTCTTGAAAAAGGGTCGTATGCTCTTTCAGATTCTTCTCTACTTGATTTTTCAAAAATATAGGGTGTTCTCATAATTCGGTAATTCTCCTTAGTTCTAGTTAAAATCTTAAATAACCTTGTGTTCTGTATACTTTAACAACAAAAAAAGTATTTGTCAAGTTTTTACTACATTATCAAATGATTTATTTGTGCCAGAAATTGGTTGTTGTTGGTAACGGTTAAAGCAGTATCTACGTTGCCTCAGGAATGGGGTTTAAATGACCGCTACACGATTTTTATATAGACAACCTAACTACCGACACATTGTAATTAAAAACAGCTCTACGGGGCTTGTATTGATTTATAACATTTGCAAAAGTTTGTTTTTAAAAAGTAGTTTTCTGTTTATGGTTGGTTGGCTTTATATTTTTTGAAAAAAAAATTAAAAGCCTATATTTTTATTATTAAACTATATTTAAATACTAGTATACCGTTATTCTAGTATACTTGTTATTCTGGGAGGACATTCATGCCCGGTACCCACAGGGCGTTCATGCCCGGTGCCTACCTACTTAATCTGCTGTTTTTCCGCACGTTCAGCTAAAGCTAACTTCATAAAGTGTACTTCGGAAAACAAGTTTTCTTTTATCTTACCCAGAGAGTCAAACTCCCAAGTGCCCAGGATATAAATATTGTATGTCTTGTCATAACGTACTACTTTTTCTACCTTTATAAATCCCTGTTCTTTTAGCTTTTTTATTTGTCTACGTATAGATGTGACATTACAACCAGCTATCTCGGCCAGCGCCTCCTGAGACCAACTGGTGGCTAGAACATTCTTTTTATAGTGTGTATGATATAAATCAAACTTACCATTATGTTCACTAAATCCTCTAATGATATTGGCTTTAAGAAATCTAAGTAATGCACTTTCAGGTGTTATATTAAATCTGAAGAAGGCTGTACTTTTTTCTATTAATAAATGGGTAGTAACATGTAAATTGTATAAATGCTTTTGGTTCATAGTAATACCTTTTCTTTTAAACAAACCACGGGTTAGTGTCATCTAACACGTGCGCATAGTACTCAAACATACTCTCATCAGATACAAGGGCTATGGCACTGTTATATAGATCCATAGCCTCATCATGCTTTCCTTCATCAAATAGTGCAACTACAGCTTGAACTTCTTCAAACTTTTCATGTAGTAAAGCTACGCCAGACATACGTAGTCTATTACATTCAGAATTCTCCTGTTTACTGTAATTACATAAATCCCAGCCGTTCTGAGCAAGATAGTCTATCAACTTAGTTAAGTATACTTTTTTGTCTTTTAGTTTCATTTTGACCATTTATATTTACCTCTTAAAATAAAATATTAGTAGTTAAAATCATAATAACACTAATATAGTTATTTGTCAATAAATAAACTGGCGAGGTATTAGTTCCGGTAATTTTTTTGTAAATTTATTACATTCTAAAACATCATAAGCTAAGTCCATACCTAATATTAAACAGGTTAGTTGTGCTACAGGTTCACCACCATTAGCATCGAAGTCATCAGGATCTATCCCTAAAAGATCGGCTGATTCTGTTGAATTAGGCATCAGTACACGCTCCATATAATGGTAGCAATTAGGACATAGAAATGTAAGCTCTTCTGTTTCCATAGCACACTCCTTAATATTTACTTATTCGTGGCGTTGTTTATAAGCCCTATCTATTACTTCCTCTTTTTTACCCTCTAATATTTTACCTAATTCTTTTAATCTCTTGATTTTACAATTTATACTATCGGCCTGTCTTCCAGGTAATAATTCTTCCAATTCTTTAATAGTCATATTGTTATAATTTGATATTAATAGCCTCTCTTCTGTGTATGACCATCCTCTTCTTCTTGCCATATCAATACCTCTTATCTTCAAAAAATTCTTCCATGGTATTAACAACTTTGGTATTGTTAATCAGCTCCACCATAATTTCTAATATTTCTTTATTCTTGCTTTTTTCTAATACAGTATCAATACTCTCTAATAGCTTTTGTTTCTTTTCCTCCCACAAATAGTCTGTTAAATTTTTCATAGCCTCACCTTATTTAAGTTTGTAGTTTTAAGACACCCTCTATTTCCTCATCTTCCCAGCCTATGTAAATTTCTTCTTGGATGTCAGTAAGAGCTAAAAAATATATATTATTGAGTACTGTTTGCACAACTTCGTACATCAATGTATTATCTGCCATTGAATATCTATGTAAAAATCCCTCGGGACTATTTAGAGACTCATCTATATTGGAGAACACATCTCCTGTTAGAAACTCGCCGTATTCTATGATAAAGGTTAGATAATTATCATGATTAGGAGATGATACATATATTTGCATATCGTCTTCACTAACTAACCCTTCAACAACTAATAATCCCTCTGTTACAGGCATCCACAAACCATTACTGCGTAAGTAATTTATGGCAGAAGGACTTAAACCTTTAAATCTACTATCATTATCAAGTACATGTACTATATTTAGTATATCAAGCATATAAAGCCTTAATTAACATAATTTTTTATCTTGTAGTAAGTCAGCTAGTGCTATTAGACCACCTCTATGTGAGTTTGGTAGTTCAACATAAGCTAAACTTTTATGTGGTAGAATTCTTAATAATTTTAGTAAGCCTGATTCAGAAGGTCTTACAACATTGTATGTTTGTGCTAAATCACCTAATAGTATTAGTTTACTTCCTTTATTAGCCCTTGATAATATCATACTCATAGTATCTATATCTATAAGTTGGCATTCATCACAAATCATTATGTCTGATTCTAATATACTCATACCTTGAATTACATTTATTGGCACAGCTTCAAATTTATCTTGAAAGTATCTATCCTTAACTATATCATACTTTATACTATTTTGGTCTTTACTTGATCCTTGATTTCTGGTATTAGCATATAGATAATATAATGCACTTAATATACCAGCAAACCACGCTTCCATTTTTGCTTGTTTATCACCGGGCAAGAACCCTATATCGTATTTATGGCTTATACCAATTGGAGGTCTGGTGATAAATATTTTATTGTCACTGTTGCAAGATAAGGCATAGGCTGTGCTTAGTAAAGTTTTCCCTGTTCCCCATTTACCAGTAATTAAAACACCGTCAGCTTCTGTCATAGCGTATATAGCACATATTTGGTATATATCCAGCGCTTTTAGTTTATTACCCTCCACAACAACTTCTCTATACTCAGGCATATTATCTATACGTGACACTGTGCCTTTAATAGGGTTAGTAGCATATACGTAAGCATTATTTAATATAACAAACTTCCAGCATTCAGTGTCTATGTCTAATTGTAATTCTATATTAAAATCATATAAACTGTAATTTTGTAAGTAAGTAAAGTTCTCTGGTAGATCTTTGATATCTAAATGTATGTATGGTTTAAATATACCGTTTGGTATAATATCATATAATACAGTGTCCACACCCTTAGTTGCCGCTATAACTGACATAGACAAATCTTTTGTGGCTAAGTCGGCTTTATTTTTTATAGCCGCGTCAATTATTAAAGTATCGTTTGTTTTTAATTCCTCGTTGTCAACAGCCAACACTAATCTGTTTGGGTGTGCTTCTCTAAAAGCAACTATTTCATAGATTGCTGTTCTAGCACTATAAGATAAATCAGGATTAAATTTATGTTTATCAAGTTCTTTCAATACTGTTAATGGAACTATTACTTTTTCATATTTATTTAGCGACTTAAATAATATTTTAGGGTCATCTAATAATATATTTGTATCAATTAAGATATTTTTATTTTTTAACATATATTGAATATTTCTCCTTATACATTTTTAGTTAATTCTACATAAAATACAGAAAAAGTAAGTAGTTCAATAACTTTAATATTTATATCATCAATCTCCCTATTTATATTATTAATAATATAAGACGTATCTTTCAAATGTTGTTTTAAAAAACTATGTGGTATAATAGTATTTATTAAACCAAGAGTCTCGTTTAACCTATTTACCATTTTTATTGTAAAGGCTTCTTTACTCATGGTATTTAAACATTTAATTAAATTATCGAGTTTGTTTTCATCAGTATTATGTGTAATTGGTGTGTTTAATTCAAGTACAAGATTAGTTATCTTACTGCCGAATAAATCATAAATATCTTGTACTTCAACACCATCATAGGTTAGTATGTTTTGTAGTATTGATGCTGCTATTACTTCCTCATCATCTACAAATCTGGCTAATAAACAAGCCACATACTCTGGGTGTATTGACTTATAATCATGTGTAGTTTTTCTTTCTTTATTTACTTTTGAAAAAAGTAAATAGGCGTCTCTAATAGTAGAGGATACTTCTAATTCGTTTAGTTCATTCATAGTTATCACCATAAAATAATGAAGTTCTTTAATACCTTATCTACTTATATAATGGTTAGATTAATATAAACAAACTATTCTGTAATGTAAATAAAATTTATTACTGGATATGGCAACGTCACACCTTTGTCGGCCGAATAAAATTCAGCACCAGATTCAACGGCTGTAATAACAAAATAAGTGTTTGTTTTAAATTCAACATTAGGACAAGTAATTACAGTTGCATTACGGTCGTTAATACTACATGCCAATACTTTATTACTCATATCTTGGTAATAGGAGTAATACAATCTATATTCCATAGTATTTGTTGTAACATTGTTGTAAGACCAAGTAACAGTTACATTTTTTTTAATAGCTACAACTGTACTAGGGTAGCACATAAGTAATACAAATAAAATGGCGGCTGTAAAAAGTTGTATGTGCCTAACAATCCACATATAACACCTTTTCATAACCTTGCGTACCAATATTATATAAAATAGCTGAGTCTATTGGTAATACCATACGTATATATTTTATCTGCTTATCTATACTTATTGTCCATTCCTTAGTCGTGGCTTTGATTATATTTATATTATTGTATGCTAATAAATCGCACAACATAGGGCCTGCTTCTTTTCTACATGAACAAGAATCAAACACTAAATAAAACACACTACGCTTATCAAAGGCTATATCTACAATAATTGGGTATAAAGCTGATTGAGTCATTATTATTTCCTTATTACAAAACAACTTCATTTGTAATTAATGATTTTATATGAACTGGATTACTGTTTATATCAACTACTTTTCCAAAAGCCAAGCAGTCAGGATTGTAGCATGTAAATAAAACTACCATCTCATTTACGCCGCCGGCCCTAAAAAATTGACCTATCGGTTCTAAGTTACTTTCTCCACAACTCTCACAATAGTATTTACTATTATTACACATTCCTTTATTCATACAATTTTGACAATTTAAGTTCATTTGTTGTTCTCCTTTAAATCAATTAAAGCATAATAAGTGATTTTAATATATCTAACAAAGTCATTTTCTCATTTAAACCAATAGTTTTTAGATAATTTTCTCCAACTATCCAACGTTCCTTTGAATAAAACCTATCTTTATATATTATTTTAACAAATACAATATTATCTGGGTATATCCTTATTATGTACATATCACCATCATCTAGTATAGTACTTTCCCTAAATGTGGTTTTACTTACTGTATCCCCTTGTTTAAAACTTTTAAATTCTTTTTCACAATAAGCTACTTTTTCTTGTTCAAATTTTAGATGCTGCTTGTAACTAAAATATTTAGCTGTTGTATTTGTTGTTGTAGGTAATATAAGCATAAAACTTATTATAGCTATCCAACCTTTAAAAGAAAGGCCTAAAACCCATCGTTTAATCCTATATAAAATACGTTTATCGCTGAGTTTAGATACACTAGTAGTTGGTATAATAATATTGTCAGGAGATGCTTCTCCTCTTAGATGTTTATTGGCTATAACTATAAATGCCCTAGCATCAGGAGGTTTTACCATAATCATTTCTCTTGGTACTTTATGAAATTCAACCAATTCACTTACTGTATCTTCTGGCAAGCTTCTAGATAATATAAGGCATTTATCAGGATCTGCACCACCTCTGCCCACAAGCTCTAAACCGCTTTCTTTATTTTCTAGTATTGTATCAATGATATATAAGTCGTAGTCGTACCTCATCATACGTTCTCTGGCTTCTTTTAAACTACTAACTGAATGTACTACACAGTCGTATGGTGCCAGTAATCCTTTGTATAGTTGTATCATAGCTAAACTTTCTTCAGCTATCAGTACTGCCTTTTTATTGGCCATAGTTATAACCCCGTTATTTAAATATAATATCTAAATCATAATTACAGGCTTTTATAACCGCCAAACAAGCCTCTACGACTTTATCGTCGTATAGTTTACCAGAACCTTTTACTATTTCTTCAATGGCCACAGTAACACCCAAAGAGGCCCTATATGGTCTATGTGAAGCCATAGCCTCTACTACATCAGCTACACTGATTATTTTAGCTTCTATGGATATTTGGTCACCCCTTAAACCATTAGGATAACCAGAACCATCTAGCCTTTCGTGATGTTGTAATACCATACGGGCTATTGGTGCTTCAAAAGGAATATCACTAATTATATTGTATCCTTCTATGACATGTTTTTTTAATAATTTAAATTCTGTTTCACTTAATCTAGTTGGTTTAACTAATAACTCTTGCGGAACATAGAATTTACCTATATCATGGAGCATACCTGCCAGTTTTATATGTTCGATTTGGGATTCATCTAGGCCATAATACTCGGATATTTTTATTGCTAACGCCGTTACGCGTTTTTGGTGCCCAGCTGTGTATGGGTCACGTATCTCCATAGTTTTTGATAAAGCTTCAACAGTTTTGTATAAAACACTACTTAAATCTTTGTTAGCTACTGCTAGTTTTTCATTTGTTGCTGCTAGATTATCTGTTCTTTCTTTAACCAATTTTTCTAGTTGTTGTTGATACATCTGGTTATCTCTTACCAAGTCATGTTTTTCTAGGCATTGAGTTACAGAATGTTTTAAAATTTCTAGTGTTATTGGTTTGGTTATAAAATCACAAGCACCTTTTCTTAAAGCATCTACCACAAACTCATTACAAGTGTTACCTGTTATTATAATAATTTGTGATGGTGGATATAGTGCTTTTATTTTATCCATTAAATCTAAACCCATAGCATCAGGAAGACTTATGTCTAATAATACTATTGGTGGTGAGTATTTTTTAAAGGCGGCTATACCTTCAACTCCCTTAGTAGCATTAATTATATTGTCGAACCCAATTACAGATAACATTGTACTTATAACAGCCAATATAGATTGATCATCATCTATTACAAGTATAGGTTCTTTTATTCTAGTCATTTAAATTCTCCAAAAACAGTAAAATATTTATTTACAAAGTAGTTATTACAAATAATAACACATTTATTTTCTCCATATTTAAATTAAAGTTAATTCTTATATTTTATTTATAGTAAAATATTAACTTTAATATTATTTGTACCTGTTGATAATTTAGTTACATTTGTTTGTGTGTCACTATAAGAAATCACTGAATATTCAGAAGGTGTTTTAACCACGTACGAACCAGTTTCTGTATAATTAATAGTTACTTGATCTATACTTGGTGTCACTAGACTATCAGCAGACGTTAAAAGAAAAGCAAAATCAACAGTTTCTTCATCTGTAATATTATAGTTAGTAAACCCTGTTTCTATATCAGAAACGGTGCTCCATCCAGTTTTAGTGTCTATACCAGAATGAGTTGTAAATGAACCACTTATACAAGTTTCCCAAGTTGTTCTACCGTCAAAAGAAACCAGTGCTCCAACATCTGTATTGGTCGGTTCAGTAGTAGTGATAGTCATTGAATTTATACTTGAAATATAAGCCAGACTAATGTTATTTTGATCAGATGTTGTGACATACCACGGTGAAGTAGTATGAATAGATACCTCATTAGCTACCTCAACTACTCCTGAAGGCGCGTACTGACAGGAAGAGTGTAAGTATCTAGATGTTAACGAATTACCCATCCAGTATAGTTCGTCAAAAATTCTCCATGTTTGCCCGGCAGTAGCCGTGTAATAAGGATTAGTAGGTGACGTGGCAGGTGACTTATCTCCTAACCACACTCCTTTTTTATGTGACCAAATGTAGCCTGTACTGGGCTGAAAAGCTATTCCTATAACATCTCCTTGAACCTGCGGAGTAGATATACTCTCATATATATTAATACCGGCCACTTGAAAAGCATAGTAATAATAAAAAGCCCAACCAAAACTAGAAGCACTGCCTGAAATAGCCCAATCTACATTCGATCCTTCTATATATGCCCCACAATGGAATTGACTGCCTGCAGTAAGGACTTTTTCCCAATAAAATATATCACTACCACTTAACACACATGTAGCCGCCACCCCGTGCCAACCATTTATATTATTTTTAGCAGCTATAAGGGATGTTTCGTCTAGGGTTACGTTGTCGTTTTTTCTAGTATTATCATAAGTAGCAGTAAGTAGCTCTGTATCATAGTGCAATTGTACTTTACCATCAATAAAGTCAGTACCACTTACAGTACTTTCTTGTATAAACTGTGCTTCATCAGCAAGATCGAAGTCTAAGGATGTATCCACCAGTTCCCCTCCGGCAACAAATTCAGATACCTGTACTAACCTTTTGCCATCCGCATCTGCAAGATGTGTTGCTGTAACCACCTGGTTTTGAACAACCCCTGTAAAAGCTGTTTGATTTATTGCAGAGGCACTTCCATCACCAACAAAACTGTCGGCACCGAAAGTAGCGACAGCAACTGCGTTTATATCAGCCACTTCATTATTTAATAGTTGTGAGTAAGTAGTCATAAATTATCCCTCTAAGATAGGAGTATATTAACTTTAATATTTGAGGTACCGCTGGATAGTTTAGTTATTCCAGTTGTAGTTGGTGATAAAATAGACACTTTATAATTAGAGCTATCTTGTAGTTTATAAAGTGATATATCAACTTGTAACTCATACACCTGTACTATACGGTTACCATCAACATCACTGGCATGTGTGATAACAGATATTACATTTTGACTTGCATTAGTTATAGTGGTTTGAATAGTGTTTGATACAGTACTTGAACTGGTAAAACTTTGGGCCCCATTAAGTGTTGCTGTATCATTAGCTTCTTTTATTATTGTGTTAGCTATTTGTGAGTAGTTAGGCATTGTATAATCCTCTTATGGTAGTAGAACATTTACTTTTATGTTACTTGTACCCACACTATTTTTTGTTATTTCCGTGGTAGTACTAGTTGCATTTACTATGTTATAGTCTGTATCATATTTAAATTCGTAATTACCGTTCTCATCATAATTTACAGTAACTTGATCCAAGGATGGTGTAGTATTTGAATCCGTAGTTGATAACTGAAATGCAAAGTCTAAGTACAGTTCATCGGATACAGGGTAGTTTTGTAAACCCCTTTGCATAGCTGTTAATGTACAGTCATTATCAAAGGTAATACCGCTGACTGTGGTATAAGTATTTTCGTAGTCCGATTCATATAGTTCCAGTTCACTTATTGCATGATTCCAAGCAGCATTAGTTGTGACATATAATCTGTATGTAGTGTAAGCAGTACTATTACTAAAACTGTACGATTTTCTTTCGTATGCCTGCCAGGCAGATAAACCGGATACTGTGTGTAGATCTGTCCAAGAGCTGCCAGTCCATCCTTGTAAAATCCAGCCAAGTGGGCCATAGGCTTCCCAACCAGCCCCTCCTGCTTGAACTATATAATGTCTTACAGTTTTACTTGTAGTTAGCGCATAACTAAGCCATTCACCTGCTGTGGTTGCATTAGACACCCACTGAGATGTTGTTGAGTCATCAAATGCTTTATCCGCATTATAGTCTGGATTACTACCGTTGTAAGAGCTTGCTGTGGCTGTTCCACCCGTACATAATTTTATATGCGCCGCTTTTTGCCAACTAAGACGATTATCAAAAGAAAAGAGGTATTTTATATCAGTATTGGTGGGAACCGTGGAAGTTACATCCACATAGTTAATAGTAGATAAACTACTCAATGCTAAGTGATTTTGATCAGAGGTAGTAACATATTTAGGTGTGGTTATATAACCATCGTCTCCGAATCTATCATTGAATCCTACGGGAGGGGTATATAGGAACTCAGAGTCTTTAAATTTTACTGTAATTTGATTTCCTATTACACGTTGTTGTACTATGGCCCTAAGATCAGAATTCATTATAATATCGGCACCATTAATACTCGGATTTGTACCAGCGGCTGGGTCGCCACCTAAATACCATGTACCATTAACACCCACCCACATTCTATTTGTAACACAGTTAAAAGCTATCATAACTGTATCACCATCCTCAGGGATGGGCTGATCGTTTACTACCATGGTGGTTCCTTTATAAACTCTTGACCAGTTATGACAAACTACGCCAGTAACCGGTATGTTAGCGGTAGTATTATATCCACCGTTAACACTGCATATACCAAAGGCTGCGTATGTTCGTTGATGGTAAACGGCCTCCATATAAACTTTTATACCAGTAGTCCCATCTAATGTTACTTTACTTAATGCGTGGATAGTAACACCGTCTGTTGTTAATTCCAAAGTATTATTACTGTTAATTAAATGGCCATAAGCAGGATTATAAACCGTAGTAGCATCCAAACCAGTCTCTATTGGAGGTTCTCCTGGAGCATATAAAGTAACTGCACCATCGGCAAACACTGTACCGCTAACAGCAGTCTCTTGAACAAATTTACCCTCGTCGGCCAAATCAAAATCCAAAGTTGTGTTAGATACATTAGGCTGGTCTGCTTGAAGTTCATATAATTGGGTTATACGTTTACCTAATGAATCAGTGGTGTGGGTAACAACAACAGTGCCACTTTGAGTAACATTATTGAACGCCTGTTGCACCATACTAACAGTACTATAATCAGAGGTAAAACTGTCAGCTCCCAGCACAACAGCTTTATCATTAGCCACTGTTATGGTGTTATTAATTATATCAGAATAATTAGTCATTACTATTGACCCCCAGTTCGTTTTTATTTTAGTTTAAAATGTCTAATCTTTATATATTTGATTTTTTAACCCGCGCTCAATTAACCCTTTATACGACCACCATGCTATAAAAGCAAGTCATTAATAAACTTGAACCACTGCTCCTCTACGGACACTAGTATTATACCAGGCACAGGGCCAAACTTTTCAGCTAACAATTCTCTTTCTTTATCGGTGGTATGCAACAGGTTGTTTATGTGGTAGTATAAGTCCATCAAATCAGGTGTATCCATACCTTTAATAATTGTAGCTAAACAGTTGTTACATATAGTCTTGCTATCAGTGTTATTAGTCCTACAATGTCTATCTATACACTCCATATCATTTCCTTAAGTTTCTATATTATACATAGGACAGTTTATTAAAAACAAGGCACTTTATCATAATATATTAATACCCAGTATTACCATATAATAGTATACTACACTATCAATAAATTACTACTATACCTATTCATATGCATTCTTTTAAAAGATGCTTCATACGAAGCCACAGAATGATCAGGTAGCACCTTTAATAGTTGTTTTAGTGCTAGCGCGGCATACTTATCAGCTACTACAAGTTGTTCTAACGTAACACAACTATTGTATACCTTTTTTACCTTCTTTATTAATTCTAAACTTTTTTTGTAATCCGACCTTTGTTTCTTTTTAAAAATACACATAGGTTCCCCTCCGCCGCGTACTGTCGGTTATTATAATTTAGTATAGTATTATATAGTATCTATTTTTCTTTAAAGTAGTTAGTTGCTAAATAGCCTCCTTGTACTTATATCGTGGTCAATGTCTTTTAATATTCTGAAATTATTTTCTATAATAAAATAGTACTACTTTATACCTTGTTATTATCCTTTATCATAACTTACATATGTAACTACTGTCTTTGTTTCTTTCCCCCCCCTGATTTTTTTTCTCTTCACTCACTTGAAGGTTAGTTTATAGTAGTATAGTATACTATATATCCATGATTCTACCGTATTTAAGTAGACCAGTTCGATCGATATACCAGTAGACACCCCTATATTTCCACATTTACTTATTTAGTTATACTAAGTTATAGTGTCCTAATAGTATAACTTTATAGGGTAGGGTTGGTTTACTACTCTACGGTAGTGATACTCTACTCTACGTTACGGTGGGACTATTCTACTACTATCTATTGGGGTACTTGGGTAGTTGGGTACTACTCTATATCTTGGGGTACTACTCTATATAATACTATACTATCATGGTCATGTATTTATAGCCCGCCGAACAATTTTCAGATATACCCCCCTACTATCATGGTCAATGGTTAAAATTACTGCAAGTTTATAGCCATAGGGTCCCATATAATAAGTCATGTAGAAAGGTATATATTAATAACTTATAGGGCCCCTTATGCGCATTTTGGATTTTTATCCTGAGTTATGATGGTATTATTTTTACCTGTATTGAGAAGGATTGTCTTTCTCTTTGTTAACCTTTTATCCTGTAAGGAGGATACCCAATGAAAGCATTACTTAGTGACTCCACATTTGAAGACATGGCCGCAATTCTTGAAGTTATTTGCCTGGCTGATGAGACTGAAATAGAGATTCTGAACTAATAACCTTTTATCCGAGGAGGATACCATGAACATTCAACACATCTGTAAGTCCCAAGCTACTTGTAAAGCACAGCCTGATGCCAATTGTGCTGGTTGTTTCTATTATGACGCAGTAAAAGAGATTACCGTATGCGTATGCTGTAATCTGGCTGCTGCTCCTGGCAGTGAGTACTGTGACTTCTGTAATCCAAGCTATCAAGCACGTTTTAAGAAAGCAGTTATCCGTGAGTCCGCTGGCCTTCATAGTGAGTATGACATTTAGTCATCTCAATACCCTTTTATCCTGTAAGGAGGATATCGCTATGTTTATTTGTGAGATATGTAACTGTGCTTTTGAGAGGGAGTATTCTCCAATATGTGGTAAACAACTGTGCTATGATGCCTTCATGCATATGGTCTACGATGGTGATGACAACTGGGGCCCTGAGAATGGGAATTGTTGCCCTTGTAATAGTCCTAACTGTGATGGCACTTGTGAGAAAAACACCAAGAAAAAGGAGGTATAGTATGAATTGTATTAAAAACTGTGTTAGCTGTGTTGAGGCTGGATGTGCCTCCCATCCGTTGAGGACGCTGTTGAAGGTATGCCATAAATGTGGTAAAAAGGAGGTGCTGACAATAACAGAGCATGGGGCCATAGCCTCGTGCCCTAACGACAAGCACCCTGCCCGTATACTGCGTGCTGCTGGCAACGTATGGGCAGCTATGGGTTGCTAACTATCAATGGGCCAGGTTAGTACGACTGGCCCAAACTAAGGGGTATACTATGAAGATAAATAATGCGTTAAAAAGACTCATTGAAGAGGCCTTATCAGAGGCTAAGGAAGCCTCTACTGATTATGTGATGGTAAGAAGCCTTTTTCGTCATGCGCTGCGGAGGAAGACCCGCCTCTCTATGGCACAGGCTACATGGATATGGCACAACCACGTCCCACATATCAACTTGCTGTGCCGTGTTGATATGGGCTATCAAGAGGATATAACCGGCTTCGATTCCTTGAAAGAAAAACATGCCTTCTTGATAGCACAGGGCATATGTCCTAATTGTGGGGGCAAGATTATCAGCTGTAATCCGACGTTCTGTGAAAATTCGGCCAAGGCACCGGATGCTGATGATGAAGGCCCCTTCTGTAACTTTGAACAATAAGGAGATTTACCATGACTGCTAATACTGTCACTACTACCAATGAACATCCGCCGTTTGTAACCACGTATGAATGTATCATAGGATGGAAAGCTGTTTTGATTGCGTGGGATGTTGAGTTTGGGTACATTCCGGATAATACCGCCTGCTACGCTCATCCAACTGAGGACGTTGCTATCGAGGATGCTAAGCAGTGGGCGGAAGCCGAAGGAATTGAGTATCGTCCGCGCTAAATAGTTTATTTGTCTCTAACCTTTTTTCAGGAGAATTACCATGAAATCTATTAAATCAATCGTTGTAGCAGCAGTTATCATTCTTTCCCTCGTAGCTTGTAAACAAGAACCTGTTGAAGTAACTTCTGCCCCTGTGGTAGTTGGGAACACATACACTACTGACGTTCTTCGTTATGAAGGAGAGATGAGGGATAACGTCCCCAATGGTAAAGGAGTTCTCACTTTCAGTTGGGGTGACAATTACGCTGGTGATGTGGTCAATGTTGTGCCCAATGGTGAAGGCGTTATGCGCTATGTGGATGGCTCCATCTACCGCGGGCAGTGGAAAGACGGTCTTCGTCACGGACAAGGGCGTATGGAGACACCTGATGGTAACTGGTATGAGGGTTCCTGGGTAGCAGGTAGCAGACAAGGTCAAGGAACCATTAACCTGGATGGTGTTAAACAGACCGGCCTCTTTGAGAATGACCAACCCAAAAAGGTGGTTGTTTTAGACACCAATGTTTGTGTGGAAGGTAATTGTCGTTCAGGTTATGGGGTTAAAAACACCCCTGACGGCGTATACTATGGGGAGTTCGAAGATGGTGAGTTCTATGGACAAGGCACCTTTAAGTATAACAATGGTGACGTATTCAAAGGGAGCTTCATCAAAGGTACTATGTTCGGCGCCGGGACACTCACCAGCACAAACAATCATTCTGTAACCATGGGTATTTGGGAGAAGGGTAAGTGGGTAGAAGGCAATCGTCGCTATGACGATGGTACTCCGGAATACATCCTTCTGAGACATATACTGTAATTGCCTCTTTTCTCTGCCTATCCACTGTTAGGTAGGCAGAGGTTAGGAGACAAGTACTTATCACCATATCATGAAAAGGAGAAATATCATGACCGCACAGTTACGTTGGTTCGAACAGATTAAACAGGCAGTGGTAGTCACACAAGATAAGGTATGTAGGTATCACGTGTGTACTATGGAGGAATTGGACGTGGCCATTAAGGTATTAGAAAGTATGTTGAACACCAAGGCTGTTATGGCTAAGTCTAAAAATCCTGATGTATTCATCTTTAACTTTTAGTACAACGGAGGATATATGGGACGTAAAACACTGATACATTGGACCATGCGTATATGTAAGGGGGTAACTACCCCTACTTTATATGAGAAACAAGAGGTGTACGAGGTACCTTACTCGGGCACATATGACGCCAGACATATGAGAAACATGTTGAGAAATCGCCTAATTTCCAACAAAGAGGAAGTGTATAAATTGGCAGAGTACGTCAAGGAAGTGCTGGTAGAGGAATGGGATAGGTCACTAACAATACGGGTGTGTGTTATTAAACACCTCAACGATATTATAGGAGATAAGCATGTCTAAACAACAAGGTGATACGTTGTTGATTTACCAAGACCTGTCTGATGGTAGATGGATAAGGGCTTATTGCTGTTCCCCTGTATGTAGCTGCCCCCTCTACAAAAAGACTAAATGCGACAGCAAACAATGCCGTTTCTTCAAAGAGGAAGTTATCTACAAAAAATAAGCAACCTGGGAGGGTAGACTTATGAGCGCGTTCTTTATTACAATGTCAGAAGCTCCTGATGGGGGCTTTCAACCGGTTAAAGCAATAATGCTGCCTAATGGGAGAAGCTGCGTTGTAAGTAGAAGTCCCGTTACCACTCACTGCCCTAAGTTTGCCGAAGATATAGCAGAAGCTTGGGCAAAAGAAGAAGGGTTAGTCTATAAAAAGTGTAAGGAGGTATCACATGTTTAAACTCGACTCTCAGAACATACTGATTGGTGCGGTGATTGTTGCCACTATTTGGTTTATTAACTACCTGATTGGTGCAATACTCATCATTGCGGCGGCTTGTGTAATTGGCTTGTTTGTATTCAATTGGGTAGGTGGTCTTTTCCGTAAAGACACAACGAGACCCAAAGATAAGGCAAAAAACCCAACAGATTTGTCGGGGGCATTTAAGGAGACTAAGCCATGAAGATAGTAAAAGTGCTTTGTGCGTGGTGTATTGCTGAGGGGTTGAGTGCTACTCCTTTGCGTGAAATAGAGGTACCAGATGATGTCAAGGGAGAGTCACATGGTATATGTGATTACCATGCTGAACAGCTGATGGCTGAATCTAACGCGCTGGCAGCTAACAACAACAAGAAGAAGAAGGAGGTGATGCCTATGTGCTAAGCGTTAGGGTTTAAGTGAAGGGCAAACTTGTCGTAAGGCAAGGACGCAAAACTATGGGCCCTCATTATGAGGGCCGCCAAGTTACCAAACAAACCGAATTATAGGAGAATTACCATGAAGAAATCAATCGTTATTTCCGCAATCATTTCTCTTATTTCTACTCTTTCTATTTCATCAGCACAGGGCGAGCTCATCGATGGGCGCTACACTGTTCTGGATACCACCACCAACTACGAGTGGATGAAACATCCCTTCGTATACACTAACTGGTATGATGGTAAGGAACAGTGTGAAGACCTCGTGCTGGATGGTCATGATGACTGGGTTATGCCTTGGCCTGCCCATATGAAAACCATCAAAGGCGTTATCCAGTACTTGGCCTACAACTATATGTTTTATCATACCATCAGGGAGTATTCAGCTACGGCGGACTACTCATACAACATTGATACTGGTGTTATGGGTGTTGTGTCCAAATACAATCTTGGAAACGTTCGTTGTATGCGCGATGCTTCGGCTGATATGGCTGAGGTTATTACCAGCGTAACTATCCAGAAAACCGGTTACTACACTATGGCCACTACTATGGCTAATGTAACTGGTATGGTATCGGCATTTGTTGATGGTGTTATGGTTGCTTCTTACAATACCGATTATATCAGCGGCCCTGTTGGTATTGGCAGCCTCGTAGCCGGCCAGAATCTGGAAATCACAGTAAATGGTTCAAAAGCGGAGGGAATTGAGGAGTTGGACTGGCAGAGTTGGAATATGACCTTTTCTGCCGGCGACATTGAAATCTATGTCGAAGACCCGCCCATGCCCACGAGTGGCGTACAGACAATGGTGGTAGAGGAAGAGGAGCTTCCCCCACCAGCAATCGTTAATGTAAAAGTTAACAAAGCACAGATACTCAACAGTAAGAACAAGAGTACTCTGACGTTGGTATTGGACGTTCCTGCGCAGATTACCCTGGAAGACGGACCTACCGATTTTGTGGTTTTACTGTACACAAATGGTTCGGATACTGCTTACATGGGTAATACCGAAATGAGCCATAAGGGTAAAGGGAATATCATTTCCAATAAGTAGTCTAATCAAGGGGCATCCTGCTGGGTGCCCCTATACCCAACGAGGTAACGTTATGACAGGACACTATCAACGCGGCATATATCACACGAATCGTGGATTTGTACATGTGTACAATATCGGCAATAAGTGGTTATACAAACGCATATCCTTATCCTGTTTCACTGATGTTGTAGAAGAATTGACACCGGATACTTGGAATGTTTGTTCCGAAGTTACAGATTTGAAAGTACTGGCCAATTTCACCCGGCCGTCAGATAAGAGCAACACGTTCCGTATCTGTGACGGAACCAACACTTGTCTAAGGGATTGTTCCGCAAAGAATATTCCAAATTCAAGCGTTTGGATGTCCACATCAGTAGTAAATGACCCATGCAGTTGTGTACACTCGGATCATATAGACGGAGAAAAACATGACTGTACATATACAACAGTATACGCCAGATTAAGGGTCTAACAAATCTTCCTGCTCATCAGTAATAGATGAGCGGGGCTGAGTTGTTAAGCCCAACCATAATCCCTAAACTACGGAGGAGACCCATGAAACCAAAGTGTGGCTGTAACAAAGAGAAGATGTGTGATAGATGTTATGTTGTGCTGATGCTGAAAGTAATTACGGCAATTGTCAGGCAACGTAAAAAGAATAACAATAATAACGAGTCTAAATAACCTATACACTTGTGGAGGTGTAATATGTTGGAAAATAAATGTAGCATTATCGAAAATGGTGTGTTGTGTGGCGAACCCGTGCTCACAGACGGTGCTTGTTATGACCACTGTGTTCCCTGTCTCATTTGTGGTGACCCCATCTCTAAACTTAGAGAGGGGCGTGTATGTGAATTGTGCGCACATATCTGTGAAGTGTGCGCATATATCTCAGTACAGCATATTAAAGTATATGTATGGCCTGACGGTACGTGGCTGTATGCGCATGAGTATAACGATGTTGAGGATGCCTGGCGGGGTGATGATTACGCCATCAAATACTTCTCTGGGGATTCTACGGACGAGGAAGTTAATGAGGCAGTATTGTCAAAGTAAACACTTGTGGAGGTGTGCTTATGGATATTTATGAAAGGATAACTACCAGGCTTGATGGCTTCTTCAAAAAGGGTATGAAGAGGCATTCCTTTGTTGACAAACAACAACATCAGTTGGCCAGAATCAACGCCTCAAAGATTTCAAGGGCGCTTAACTCGCTGCCGATGTACTTTGTTAACATCTACGATGAATTGGTAAGTCCTACATTTAGGGAACACGCTGCTAAAATATCCGAATACGTAAAGGAGAATAATATTAAAATTGATGAAGTATACGATGCATTTAGGGTCCCTTACAATGATTTTGTTCTTTGCGACGGCGTGGACCTTTATATCGTAAGTAGTCCCGCTAATCTTGTATTTAACATGTTGGTATTTACACCATATATTGGTGAAGAACAGCCTTATTTGGGCCTGTACATTGAGGCCAATCTTAATACCGATATGTGGAAGGTAAAAGAAATGGTACTGTTAACCCATAACGCGTTACTTCCTAAAAAGGACATTTCGGCAGTAACATATGATGATTTACGTAAAATGTGTGACAGACTCTGCGTCGAGAAGTTACCAGACCTGTTTCCTCGTGTGGGTCAGGTCATTCATAATTTCATAATTTGTTATGTATTTAGTAAGTTTGAAGGCGAGTACACCGATGTTAAGAAGGTTACTCCTGGTGTTAAGCCTATTAGTAGTAGGCCTAATGTGTTCAGAGAAATAGATATTAACCTCAACCATACAAAGTTTATTATGGACCGCAAGGCACAACGTAAGGGACACAAACTCACACATCAAAGTGATATGCCCAGAATGTTGAAGTACCTGCGGCATGAGCGGTATAGCCAGAAAGGTACACTGCCTGTACAGTATGATATTCAAGGCAAGCCCTACTACTACACTGTTGAGGTTGACCCGTTCACCAGAGGAAAAGAGCTGCCCAGGAAAGAAGACAGTATCAAATATAAACTGTAAGGAGGTGTGTTATGAAGATGAAGTATACAGTAGTAACTGGTAATACGCATGCTGATTTTATAATAGCGGTTAACGAGTTAATTGCCAAGGGTTGGGCCCTCCAAGGAGGAGTATCGATGTCAGATGCCCCTCCTTTTTATGCTCAAGCACTCGTGCTGATTGAAAAATAATACTCATAAGGAGGCATTACCATGTCCTGGATTGAAGATGAAATTACACGGAGCAATAATAAGGGTATTGTAGATGCAATGAAAGACCGGACCGGCGCCATGAAAAGAGTAACTATTAAGAGCTGTATGGCTTGTTTGCTGGTGGCTATATTAAAATGTAACAACACATTGCCAGAGCAGCTGCGCCTCGCTTGCGTACAAGATATATTCGGTATAACATATCTACTGGACACAAGACGCCCTACTGTGTGTTATATCACATGTGAATCAGAATATATTATCGTAGCTAAATATGGTAGTTTCTATTATGACGCAGATACCAGAAGGTACGTCTACCAGTATCGTAATAGCCACAATAAATTATTCAACGTCGGAAGTTACGCAAAAGATGTTGACAAATTAGCAGCGTTAATTGTACGAGCACTTGTTACAAATGACTTTACAATCCTTCATGCTTCAAGTTAAGGTTTTTAAAGGAGGGTAACCATGGAAGGACACTACATGAATGGTATGTATTCTGGTCACTTAGGGAACATTCAGGTGGCTTTTGTCAGCGGCAAATGGATGTACAGAAGGGTGCGTCCCAAAACTGCCCCAGGTACGTACGCACAACTGACTGATTATATTTGGCAGAGATGCTGGCCCATCACAGACATCAAGTTGTTGAGAAAGCTGTATAGAACAACGGATGTTCTCTACAAGGAGAAGAAGGCTCGGGAAGTAGCGTCTGCTTAATTTATTACACCACTGGGGAGAAGGCACTAGCTGCCTTTTCCCCCGTTTTTTTGAGGGGCTGTGTTACGAGAGTCACACCTCTCCTACCTACCCGAGGGTATAGGTAGTTAATCCAAAACTCTTATTAAACAGGTTCATATCAGGAGGTATGGACGCATGTCTGAAATGACAAAAGGTTGTTGGTATTAAGCTGTGGGTAGGTTTTGCCCTCACAAGAGGGCACGCCATTTGGCGCATAGAAAACACACCCGCAGTAGCTTATTAAACTTAACCGGTTTACCATGGAGGCATAGTCCTTGTGGGAAACCCGAGACCTTGGAAGAAGTGACCAGGTTTGAAGAAGTCCATGGTATGGGCCGGCCCCAAATTACAAGTGCCTTGGACTGGTCACAACATTCAACTCGTTGGCATAAAGGAGGTGATTACTAAATGCCGTTTTATACTGCGCGTATAAATTACAGTGGTAATGATAGACTGGATATCACTGCCGCTGGACAGCATCCGATAGGTAAGATTTTTGCTCCTACTTGGGATATTGTCAAAATGTGGCAAAATGCGAAAAAAATTGCCGAAAAAACTGGTGACCGTTCTGTGTTGGACAAAGCAGAGGCTTGCTATAAGGTTCAATACAGAGAACAGATGATGAACAGTTTACGCAACAATGCTGGTATGTGGATTAATATATTATCACAGCCGGTAGTAACAGTTGTGTGTTATTGCCCAAAAGGAACATTCTGTCATCGGTATCAGTTAATGGACATTTTCACTGAGTTAGGCGCTATCTACATAGGCGAGCGCTAACCAACTAACAACTTGGCCTGGTGGCGACGCAAGCCATCCCCTTGCACCCCGCGGGCCAAGTCATACAAACCTCACCTAATATATTCACGAGGTACTACTGATGGAAACACCACTTTTTTGCCCGACTTGCGGCAAGCCTCTATTATTCGAGGAAGAAACAAACGTATTCGAGACCGATGCCGGCGTCCAATGTGGTTGGGTATACTGCCAGGACACACGGTGTGTATACAGCATGGGCTGCTGTGTAATAAACGGCGAGTATCATTTCGAAGATGGGGACGACCCCAGAAAATCAACAAAGGAGGCATAGTCATGGCAACACGCAAAACCAAAAAGTTCGGAAGAAACAGCCAAGAGCTGTTATTAACCCAGGAAGAGGGCAGTAAGATGGACCTTATGGAAAGTATATACAACAATGTCCCGACATGTGGCGGGCACCGGCTGCGAGTGGAAGATGACGCATGGCAGCCATTATTCTATGGAGAAAATGACAGAACGGTAAGTCTTGATAAACTTTTCAGGTAGTGAGGTAGTAACTGCGGGTAGTGTTTTTTCCCGCTTCGCGGAGGGATTGGCGTATTGTCAGTCTCAAATTAATATTATTGGAGGAACAACATGTTACAACTCGATGAAACGGCCGTAGCTGCCATGGAAAAAGCTGAGCAGGAACAGCAGAAACGCTTGCAGGAAGAAGCGGCTGCTATTGCCAGACAGCAAAAACAAGCAGCTGCTGAGGCCCTGGCCGCTGCTGAGGAGGCTAAATGGGGTAAAAACCAGTTGCTGGTGCTTGCAGGCGAGGTGGTAGTCCACGGTGTCCAGCTCATGCCGGCAAAGCTGCTCGGTATCATCCAGGAAGTTTGGAAGGCGTTGGAGAACCCCTTCTATGGGAGTGTCACCGTCACAAAAGACACCATCACGGATACCGCTGATAACGGTAAGGAGGCCAAGCTCACCGGCGTGTTCGACGAGCTCACTGACTCCGTGCTTATCAGTCTTCCGCAGCTGTGGGAAGATTGTAGCAAACCGGAGTGTCTGCAGCGGATGGGCATGGTAGAGCAGGTGTGGGTTACTCTGTTGCAAATAACAACCCATGAGATGACCCATGCTATCATGAAAGGTGAGGGTAACTGTGAAGCTAAGGCAAAAGACATCCTCACCACGCTGGCGCAGAAATTCGACCTCGAATGCCCGACCACTATGGACATGGGATGGCTCGGCCATAAGCTGGATGAGTGGTATTCCTCCATCGAGAACAGTGAGGAAGAACTCCACAAGCTCCAAAGACAGATGCGCATGGAAGGTGTTCCTTATATCTTCCCCAGCGGAAAGCGGCTGAACAATCTGCGCCAATGGTTCCGTCTGTATCATATCGAAAGACGTGAAGAAACCGCCTGGGACGCGGCAGTAAGTTCCCTTATTCTTCAGGGAGCACAGCCCACTTCTCTGGCCAATCCTCATGTAACCACAGCAGCAGCCACCACAACGGCAGAACAGACCCTCGTCTTGCCCGGCACCGCTATGCCTGGTATGCCTGGTATGCCTTCGACAGAAGCAGCAATGGCAGAGGCCATGGCCAAAATGATGGCAAATATGGATGCTATGGGTATTCCTGCCGAAGAATGCGATGTGCCAATGGAGGATAGCTATACTCCCTCTGAGTCCGCAGCTGACAATCTGAATTTCCGCATGCCTGGTGAAGTACCTACCCCGCCGGCTGGAACGCAACGTCAGTTCAGCGGACCGGCACCGTGGGAGAAACCCAGCAGTATTCCAGCAAGGCCGTTAGAAGCCCCTATCGAAACCCTGCGGGAATCAACCAGGGAAGTCATGATTCGGGCATTTATGGCCATTTTTGGGTACTGCGGATGGAATGGCCAGGGTGGGTACAATGACCCTGACTTCGTGGCCAGAACCCCAATCAGTGTAGTCGATATCCCCCACATCAACAATATCTTGGTGGGCCTCGATACAGTGGTTGACAAACGGAAGGTGTATGACCAGCCGACCCAAGGTATCATTCGGGGGTTTGTTGGAAAGGCCGCGAAACTGCCGCAGTATTCCCTTCATATCAACAACGGAACCAAGGTAGTACGCTACTCGTTGATTCCGCAGAATCCGGAAAAACCTGGTCAGCGCGGTCAGGAAGCCAAATCTGGCCAGATGTTTGGTTGGGTAACCATGCCCGGAGAAGGTGGCAAAAGTACCTACGTGGCAAAAATCAGCTGTAACAACGGCATGGTGAATCGTGCCAACATGGTATTCGAGAAACTGGTGTAACATGGCACCGTACAGGGGGATGATATACGACATAACCCCCAGTGAGTTTCATATACAGCTCATTGGGGGTAACCCTGTAAAGTTCCCATACGACAATAAATACTCTCACATGAGAAAGTACGAAATCGTGTGGGTATACACCCATAACGGCGTAGTTACTGAGTTACATACTCTCGAATGTGTTGAGAGAAAAAGCAAAGTACGCCACAGACCACCTCCGATGTCGCTGGAAATGTTAGAGGTGGAAGCAGGGGACTATTTCGAAGAGGAAAATATTTGGTAGTGTTTTTTCCCGCTTCGCGGATAGTGAGTTGTAGTTGGTAGTGTGGAGGTGCATTTAGCACCAAAAATTAATTCTTTATTTGAAGAGGTATTATCATGTACGGACGTAAATCTATCGAACTTTTTGGCACCCTCGTACCCGCAACCCTTGGCTGGAACCTGAATCAGCCGGTAAAACATCAGCTGATCGGTGGCGTGCTGACACCGCCGTGCGTCAAGAACGGTGAACGCCAGAAAGAACGTGTTACCTTTGATGTGCTGGTCAATGACAGCAGCGAGCAGGGCTACACCATCACCAGGTGTGTGGCATGGTCCAGTGGTTCGGCCGAATCCGGTAAAGGCTTCGCAGCCAAACTGGCGCGGATGTTGGTACCGGGGCGCTATATCTGTATCTTCGGCGGCAGCGTGAGCTCCAACAAGGTGGCGGTCATGAACAATGACGGTACCCCGGTGCTCCACAATGGCCAGCAGTACTTCCGCACCTTCGACAGCGTGGTGCTGCAGCCCGGTGGGAATATCATCATCAACCGTGATTCCCTCGAAACGCAGGCAGCCATGGCGCGGCACTATGCCAAGGCAAAAACCTTCGCCGGCAATTCCTGGGACTTCTTCCATCGGCCGTTGTCACTCACCTATGATGCGCAGGGTAATGTGCAATTTCTGAGTGATGCCGAAAAAGCAACCATTGAAGCCACCAACAAAATCCGCAATGCGATGCCCGTCCTCACCGGTATGCACACCTATGGATTCTGTACCGTGCGTCTGCCCGAAGGTTCGCAGCCCGTATATCCGCGTCTGGCTCAGTATGATACCTGGCTGGCAAGCTACAAAGCTGCTGGTATTCTGGATGCCAATGGTTTTCCGATTCTGGCGCCGGGTCAGCAGTCCATGAACACGGCCGGTGCTGGCTTGCAGATGCCGAGTATGCCTGGTATGCCTGGAGCAAACACGAATAACAATGGTATGCCGGTGATGCCGGGTATGACTCCTGAACCGGCTGCGCAGCCGCAGAACATGGGTATCAATCCGGAAATGATGAAACTGATCATGGCCGCGCTGGCCGGGCAGCAGGGTGGTAATGTCAATATGCCCGCTGGGGGTGGAATGCCCACTGTTATGATTTAATATTCAACCGCAGCATGTAGTACGGGGGTGATGCCGTCTTGGCGTCACTCCCGTTTTTTTTCTTTCATAAGCATAAGGAATTTAAATGAGGGTAATCATAGGTAGTATAATCCCGAATTTTTTTAACATAGGGCATCTACTATATCAAGGGTACTTTTACTGCCGGGACGGTAAGGGTAGTGTATGGAACGAGTAACACATTTCATACACCGAAGTCATTTTTACGGCCGGGGAAAGAAAGACGACTATTGAACCGACTCTTCGTTCATACCTGCAGTTTTTTTCATTTCATTTTTACTGCGTGGCTTTCTTGCTAGCAGTTCATCTTTATATGCCATAGAATGTTCTACTATATTAGAAATACTTACTGTACCAAGTAGCTGATGTACAATAATGTCTACCACTCTGCCAACTCCAACTTTGTTGCCCGTTTCTTTTTCAAGAGCTTCACTTAACATATATAAATTAGCTAAGGTAGTGTCAAGTAACCTAAGTGTAATATCTTTTTTATCCAACATAATTCTTCTCCTGTCGTTAAGTTAATACATTAACTTATAGAGATAAGTTAATACATTAATTTATCTTTTATAATACACTACATTAATTTATCTTTTATAATACACTACATTAATTTATCTTTTAGAGATAAGTTAATACATTAATTTATATCATACCATACTAT
>Ga0208961_1000237_pt1 | contig 27435 bp, 20 predicted proteins | sample RifOxyB3_FD_184034 | JGI IMG/M metagenome (GOLD analysis project Ga0208961, IMG submission 184034) | Groundwater microbial communities from Rifle, Colorado - Rifle Oxygen_injection B3 (SPAdes) | ecosystem: Environmental > Aquatic > Deep subsurface > Groundwater | place: Rifle, Colorado, United...
GCGCGAGGGAACGATGCGCGAGATAGTGCGGCGCGTGAACGCCATGCGGAAGTCGGGCGGACTCACCATCGACGACCGCATCGAAGTGTACGTGCAATCCATCGAGCCCGAGGTCGCGCTTGCGCTCGAGGAACACCGCGACGCGCTCGTGACAGGCGTACTCGGCACCGCGCTTTGTACCACGGGCGATGCCCCGGACAACGCGGAGACGTTCCGCGCGAATGAGTTTGAGATGACGGTTGGGTTTACAAAAATATAAAATATAATTTTTAATCTTACGTATAATGCCGCCATATGCCAGAACGTATCGGACACGAACCCGCGGACACGCGCGACGTTTCGAGAAATCGAGAGAATCCCCTCTTGGAAGCGGCTCGGGATTTGGCGCGCGCGGTCGCGGAAATCTATCCGAATCCAGAATATTCCACACAGCCTCCGAGGGCCTACATCGTCGGCGGGTATGTGCGCGACATTCATTTGGGATTGCAACCCAAGGACGCGGACGTGGAGGTGTACGGGGTCGCGCCAGCCGAACTTATTTCGCTGTTAATAAAGATGTTCGGCAAGATCAATGACGTTGGACAGGCATTTGGCATTATCAAGGTCCCGATAGGCGACGGCCTTGAGCTCGACGTTTCCATCCCGCGACGCGAGTCAAAGGCAGGAAAAGGACACACGGGGTTCCTCATTGATTCCGAACCGTCGCTTGACATCACGGAGGCCGCCCGCCGCCGCGACTTTACCGTGAACGCGATGGCCATGGATCCGATCACAGGGGTGTTTTTTGATCCCTTCGGAGGCATGGAGGATCTTCGATCAAAGACATTGCGCGTGACTGACTCGGAGAAGTTCGCAGACGATCCGTTGCGCGTGTTGCGCGCGGCACAGTTCCTCGCGCGTCTTGAATTTACGGCGGAGGAGAAAAGCTTCGAGATTATGAAAGGGGTGGTGGAACGCGGCGAAATGGACGAGCTTCCCAAGGAGCGAATCGGGGGCGAACTTGAAAAGCTTCTCCTGAAGTCCAAGCGGCCATCGGTGGGCTTCGAGTTCATGCGTGTCGTCGGTATGACGGAGCGCAAGTTTCCAGAACTTCATGCGCTCATCGGCGTGCCGCAGGAACCCGAATGGCATCCAGAAGGCGACGTATGGACGCACACGATGATGGTCATTGACGCGGGCGCGAAGATTGCCAATGATTCGGCGCGCGGATTTTCGGATGACGAAAGGCTCCAGGTGATGCTCGGGGCACTTGGGCATGACTTGGGCAAGCCGTCAACGACCACCGTGGAGGACGGTCGCATCCGTTCCAAGGGACACGAGCCGGCCGGGGAAGCGCCAGTCCGCGAATTGTTTTCCCGCCTCGTGTTCAAAGGACACCAGGGCGCGTTGGACGCGACGGTCGCGATCGCCCGCGAGCACCTTCAGCCGGGAGAATTACATCGTTCGTTTATCGCGGGAAAATTGACCGAGGCGCAGTACGCGAACGCGATTCGAAAACTTTTGAAGAGAATCAGTCCGGTTTCTTGGCGCGTTCTGATCGCCGCGAGCGAAGCGGATTCCCGCGGGCGGCTCCTGCCCGGGGTTGATACCGTCGCATACGAGCCCGGCGTTCGTTTCGCCGAGATGATCGCAAAATACGGCATCGACAAGGCGGCGAAGGAGGCCCTGCTCCAGGGCAGGGACCTGATCGCCGAATTTCAACTCAACCCACGAAATAATAATACCGGACGGTTCTTTGGAGAGGTTCTTAGGGCCGTCGAGGCGGAGCGTGACGAGGGGGCGGTAACGACGCGAGAGCAGGCCCTCCAGTTTGTCCGTCCGATGGTTGAACAATATCAAGCCGAACAATCGAAAGCGCGTTAATATGAAAAAAACCGTTCTCATCATTCCGCCGAACGACGCGGAAGCGGTTCTCATTTATGAGCTCGCGAAGGCCATGGGGATCCAGGTCATTCGTTCCGCGCAGCCACACGGGGCCACGCTCGACCGCGAGCTTGATATCGTGCCGCTAGTGCGCGATGGCGGATGGAAGCGCGTCGTGATCGTGGAAATGCCCGGGCCGGAGGTCGAGGCGCGCCTGCGCGCGCTCGGCGTTGAGGTCGTGATTCTCGACCATCATCATTACACCGATCTCAACCGGGCACATGACGCGAAGGGACGGCCGCTGCCAAGCTCGCTCGAGCAGTTTCTGAGGCTGTTCCGCGTCACGGACGCGAGGCTCAGGGTGATGGGATACGCGCCGAAGATCGCTCTGGGGATTGGGGTGATGGATCGGGGATTTTTCTGGGCGCTTCGGGAAGAAGGGTACCGACCAAAGGAAATCGAACGCGTGCTCGCCCTGCGTCGCGACCTGCTTGCGCGACACGGCCTGTTGCGCGACGAGGAGAAACAGATGACAGCCGCGCGCAAGGCGTGGAACGCACGGACCGAGTGGAATGGGTATCAAATCGTCATGAATGGCACCGCGACCGGCGTGCGCGAGGGCGTATCGTTCATGGTCGCGCTCGAGGTCAAAAGGCCGACGCCGATCATTTTTGTCGAGAAAAAGCGCGGATTTTTATACGTGCAGGAATCCGATCGAGCCATGGACCTATTTCGCGCGTTCGGCGGATTTACGTTCGGGCTCGATCGCAATTGGGGATACAGAAATGTTCCCGGGAGAAATCGGGTGACGCTCGATGACATAAAGCGCGTGATTACGAAGTGCGATTAAAGTGGTATCAACTTCCTTAAAATATGTCCACGATCCAACGGCTTCTATCATTCTTCGCAATGCTTTTATTCGCGGCCGGATGCTTCGCGGCGGCTTATTTTGCACGCTCCAGCGGTAACAAGGCGGCAGGTACGTCGCTCATGCGGCTGCGTGAGGCACTTGGTGTTTCCGAAGGCTCCGGACTTCGGAATGGCCGAATGTTTTTTGTCGAAACGGTGACTTCTTACACGCGTCTCATTAATTCTTTGCTCGTGACATTTACCAGAACACCGCACTTGCGACTACGATTGAAGATCGCGAAGGGTGCTCTCCCTGTCGCTTCGTTCGGTCCACGTGTGCGCGGGGCACGCGCGCTGGCCGGATTTTTCCGTGCGTTTGGCCTCGCCCGCCCGCGCGTTTTGATCGGCGATACGGAATTTGATCGCAGGTTCAACTTGTTCGTTGCCATAGGAGGTTCTGAGGAGGCGAAAAAGATATTCAATGCCGCGGCGCGCGCCGCGTTGCTCCTGGCGAAGAAAGCCGGAGCAAATGGCAGATATGTTTTTCGTGAAAATGAGATCGCGTATGACGCGCCTGGCCTTCCCGTTGGCGAGCCTGACGTTTGCGCCGCGATTGCGGTCGTCGAAGCCATGGAGCGTTTGGCCGATGGCGCCGAGTCGTAGGTTGGACTATGGAGGCGAACGTTTGTTTTTGCTTAAGTTTCCTGGCCAAGAATAACCACGACCACGGCGCGGTCGTCCCTTTTTTTCCGATTTCCGGAGGACGCTTCGGCGGCCTCGGCGATCTGACGGGCGATTTCGCGCGCCGACATCTTCTTGAGAAGCGATTCTCGAACGATCGTTTCGATTTCTTTTTCCGTAAGGACGTCCGTGATTCCATCGGAACAGATGACAAGCGTATCTCCAGTTCGCGCTTTGACGGAGCGCACCGTCGGGCTGGTCGTGGCGCCAGTGTCCATCGAATTCAAGAGGTAGCTGCTCATGTGGTACAGAAGCTGGGTGGCCGTTCGGTTATGACGCGAACTGAGCCGATTCTCGGTTTCCCGCAGACATCTTTTCAAGGAGGTCAGGTCTCTTGAGAAACGGTTCCACGGGACGATCGCGGCGTTAATTGCCGACTCAAGCGTTGCACGATCCTTCAGGACGGGGTGTTCCGGGACATCCTCTCCTCGTTTCGTTGATTGGTCGATGGCACGTCCGATGGCTTCCGGAAGAATTCCAGATGAAACCAAGAGTTCTACGAATCCATCGTCCGTGGTCAGCCGTTCAAGGACGCCGGAATCCTGTCGGATCAGATACCCTCGGCTGTCGCCGACATGCGCGATCGCGAGCTCGACCGTTCCGTCGGTGGACGCTTCGGCGGCGACGGCGGTGAGCGTGGTACCCATCCCGGCAAATTTTGGATCCGTTTTTTGAGCGTGCATCGCGTTTGCGCACACGTCAACGGATTCCTGCAATTTTTCTGCCATGCCCCTTTTTTTCGACCGGGCGAACGTGCTGTCGAGCGTGGTGCATGCGAGGCGGCTCGCCACGTCGCCGTGCGGCATTCCGCCCATGCCGTCTGCCACGGCAAACAGCCCGTGTTCCTGGTCGTCCACGACCGTATCCTCGCACCGAGACATCACTTCCTTTCCGATGAGCGCGGAACCGCTGTCGACAACCAGGACTTTTCGTTCTGTTTCTGGGGAAAAACCATGTTCGGCTGAATGGACCATAGAGCATAAGTATACCACTGTCGTCCTTGACGATCGTAGGTATTTGTGTTACAAAAACAGCCTTGTTTCATGGTGGTTTTTTGTTTTTTACGAAGGTTTTCGTGAAAAAAGAAAGACCGGCATTCCCACAAGCAAGCGACACCTACGTTCCGGTCTTTCGTGGGTGCAAGAGGCATTGATGTACATTTCACGTGAAATCATCGGTCTTTCGTTGGCCAGCGTTCTCGCATTCGGATCCGGGTGTGCCAGTGGAAAGGTCGCCCTCGACAAGGGCGGATGCGATACCGGGTCGGGTCTCATCGAGATCTGCAACGGTGTCGACGACGACTGCGACGGCCTGGTGGACGCAGCCGACCCCGACGTCGCGGACGTCGAGATCTGGTACACGGACGGCGACTCAGACGGGTACGTGGACGGCACCTCGCCGTCGGAAAGCGGCGCCCGCGCGATGGCGTTCTGTTCCTGGGATGTCCCCGAGTACGGGGCCTCCCAGACGTTCGGCGACTGCGATGACTCCGACCCCGCGGTCAACCCCGATGCCACCGACGTGTGCGACGGCATCGACAACAACTGTGACGCGGTCATCGATGGCGACGGCGTCTGTGACGGCACCGACGGCGACGGCGACGGATGGGCCGAGGCCGACGGCGACTGCGACGACGACAACTCCGAGGTCCACCCGGGCGCGACGGAGTCCTGCAACGGCATGGACGACGACTGCGACGGCACGACCGACGAGGACGGCGCCCGCTGGTACGCCGACATGGACAACGACGGTTATGGTGGCACGGAGCTCGGCTACACGGGCTGCGCGCAGCCCGACGGCGCGGTCGCCATCAACAGCGACTGCAACGACGGCGACGCGAACGTGCATCCGGATGCAACCGAGGTGTGCGACGGCATCGACAACGACTGTGACGAACTGGCGGACGATGACGACCCGGCGGTTGACATCTCCACTGGGGAAGAGTGGTATGCCGACGCCGATTCCGACGGCTATGGAACCGATTCCATGACCGAAATGGCCTGCCAGGCTCCCACCGGGTATGTGGGCAACGACAGCGACTGCGACGACGGCGACGCGGCCATCAACCCGGCCGTACGCGAGGTCTGCGGCGACAGCGTGGACAACGACTGCGACGGCACCACTGACGTGCCGGACACGCTCTACGCCGACGTCGACGGCGATGGCTATGGCGATGACGCCGACACCACCGCATCCTGCGTGGACGTGGCCGGGTACGTCACCTTGGGCGACGACTGCGACGATCTGGACGCCACGGTCTACCCGGGCGCGAGCGAGACGGTCGGCGACGAGGTCGACCAGAACTGCGACGGCGGCGAGACCTGTTTCGCCGACGCCGACGACGACCGCTACGCCGCCGGCTCCGGGGCCACCGTGGCCTCGGCCGACGCGGACTGCTCCGACCCGGGCGAGGCCTCGGCCTCGGCATCGGGCGGCGACTGCGACGACGCGGACAGCTCGGTCCACCCGGGCGCCACGGAGATCTGCGACGTGGTCGACAACGACTGCGACGGCACGGTCGACGAAGGGTTCGACGCCGACGTCGACGGGCACTACGCCGCCGCCGAATGTTCCTACGGCGACGACTGCGACGATCTGGACGCCACGGTCTACCCGGGCGCGAGCGAGACGGTCGGCGACGAGGTCGACCAGAACTGCGATGGCGGCGAGACCTGTTACGCCGACGCCGACGACGACCGCTACGCCGCCGGCTCAGGGGCCACCGTGGCCTCGGCCGACGCGGACTGCTCCGACCCGGGCGAGGCCTCGGCCTCGGCATCGGGCGGCGACTGCGACGACGCGGACAGCTCGGTCCACCCGGGCGCCACTGAGCAGTGCAATGGCACGGACGACGACTGCGACGGGTCCGTCCCCGCGGACGAGACCGACGCCGACGGCGACGGATACGTCGGATGCGAGGGTGACTGCGACGAGTCCGACGCGTCAGTCAGCCCCGCGGGCACGGAGACCTGCGACGGCGTGGACGAAGACTGCGACGGGTCGATCGACGAGGGATTCACCCTCGTGACCTACTACCCCGACGGCGATGCGGATGCCTACGGCGATTCCGCCGCGGGAACCACGGCGTGCGCGCCTCCCTCCGGGTACGTGACGGCCGGCGGCGACTGCGACGACGCGGACGCCTCGCTCAACCTCGACGACGCGGACGGCGACGGGTACGACACCTGCGACGACGACTGCGACGACGCGGAGGCAGCCGCCTACCCGGGTGCCCACGAGGTCGCGATCGTCTCCTCGGCGGTCGACGACCTGTGCTCCGACGGCGTCGACAACGACTGCGACGGCGACCCCGACGCGGCGGACTGGGACTGCCAGGACGACGACGGCGATGGGACCGAGAACGGCGTCGACGTCCTGGTCGCCTACGATGGCGACACGGACGGCGACGACGACACGCTCTGCGTGATCGCGGTCGGCGAGGCCATGCCCTCGCCCTGGGACGGGTACGACGCGATCGTGCAGGGCGAGGCCTGGGGTGGTTTCTCCGCCCTGGACTCAGCCTTCACCGTGAGCGTCGAGGCCTACGCTGATTCCGACGGCGACGGCACCGACGAGGTCCGCGCCTGGTGCGTGGACTTCACAGACCCGACCTACGCCCCGTCGTACACGGCCGCGTGGAGCTGGCGCCTTGTCTCGGCGGTAGCGGAGGACGAATCCTCCACGGCGCCGAGCACTTGCACGGCCGCGTCGTCCTCGACCACGTGGCAGCGCCTCGATCTCGAGGAGTTCTGTGACGCGACCGGTGACAAATGGTGTCGCGTCGGATACACGGATGTCGACGGCTGTGGGGACAGCATCTCCTCCGGCCTCGTACGGGTCGACTTCGACGCCACCGCCGACTCGATCGCGCCCCACTAGGACGCGATCTCCGGCAGCCCCCCTGGGCCGCCGGTTTTTTGTTATACTGCCCGGACATGACCCGCCTCCAACGCCTCAATCGAAACCCACGCCTGCTGTTCTGGACGAAGGTCTGCATCAACTTCAAGACGCTCAACGCCATCATCACGCTGTTCTATTTGCACCGCGGCCTGTCCATCGCGCAGATCGTCTGGCTTTCCGGGCTGTTCGGCGCGGTTTCGCTGTTCGCGGAGATCCCAAGCGGATACATGGCCGACCATCTCGGGCGCAAGCGCACCATGCTGCTTGGCGTCGCATTCATGCTCGCGTCCACCGCCATCCACTGGTTCGCTACTGACTTCTTCTGGTTCGCGGTCTCATTCGTGTTCTTGTCTTTTTCCTTTTCTTGTTTTTCCGGAACGGAAGAGGCGCTTCTCTACGATACGCTGAAGGAAACCGGACATGAGAAAAAAATGCTTCGGTTCAACAGCCGTCTGTTGTCCGCGCAGAATTTGGCAAAAATCTTTTTGCCGTCCGTCGGCGCGATTATCGCGATGGATCTGTCGGAGACGCGCTTCCAGTGGCTCATCGCGGTCGACGCGGTCGGCCTCGTCGCGGCGCTCGCGTTGCTGATGCTGATCGTGGAGCCGAGGCACAAGGCGGAAGTGGAGGCTCTGGAGAAGGGGATTTTTCGAGAAAGCGTGGAGACAATCGTCCGGCGGCCGGCGCTGTTCGTCGCGTCGATGAACAAGATCCTTCCGTTCGTCTCGACCATTCTCGTATGGCGCGTGTACCAGCCTTACTTTCTCGAACGGGGGATCCCCGTGTTATGGCTCGGGCTGTTTTACGTGATCATCCATTCGGTCATGTTCTCCCTGAAGTGGGCGTCGGAGGCTATTGAGAAGCGGTTTGGCGCGCGGCGGGTGCTCGACGCGACCGTCGTGCTGATGGCTGCGTTCATCATCGTCGCCGCGTTCGTCCGGTCCGGGCCGCTTCTGTTCGCGGCAGTGGGCCTGTACTTCGTTTCTCATAATATCCGCGAGCCGATGTATGCGCATTGGATCAACGCGCGCATCCGTTCCCGCAGCCGCGCCACCACGCTTTCGAACCTCGCGGTATTCAGAAGCGCGCTTGACGTCCCGGTGATGTACGCGGGAGGCCTCCTCGCCGCCGTCGACACGCGCCTCGCCTTCGCGCTCGCGGCCGGGCTCTGCATTTCCGCGCTAGTCTTTTTTCGCGTGAGAGGGGAGGATGTTGACGATAGATGAGCGAACGTCATCACCGCGTAATCCTTTGGAGAGCCTTGAAATAGTTCCGATAGGAGTCCGCCGTGCCCTTGTCGTGCGTAAGAAAGATCCTCTGCGGCTCCTCCCATAGCACGTTTGCCACGTAGTCGCCGAATATCCATACGACCATCGGGCTTTCGAACTCCGGCGGGAGATAACTGATCGTTGTAGCGGGCAGCTTGGTGGCCGCGCTTCCGCGAATGCTTTCGTTCGCGAGCATGTGGATATTTATCCCGAGTTGCTTGCGTCTCCGCGTAAACGTCTCATAGTATTTCGGATGCGTCCGCAGAATCGTGCCGGTCGCGGCGATGAGATACAGGTCCTTTCGGGTCGCGAGCACAAGCTCGCAGAGCTCCGTGATTCCCTCGTCGCCGTTGAGCGTCTCGGTCGTGCGATTCCAGAGTTCGTCAAAATACGTCGTGAACCCGTCGAATATCTCTTTTTGATCGAGGGTGATGACGGCCGGTTCGTCGCCATACACAAGGAGCAGGGCCTTGTCCCGATAGAGGTTTACCTGGTGCGGGGCGAGCTCTGTCTTGCGCAGGGACCTAATCTCGCTGAGCGACAGGTCAGCATCGCCCTCGTCGATGAATCGTTGTCGGATCTCCTGGTAGCCCCCCTTGTAACTGAGCATTTGGACTCGCACCCCCTTCCCGATGCGCTTGCGATGGAATTCGTCGAAGAACGACTTCCATGGTTCCTGCGCGGCCGTGCCCACGTTCGCGCCGAGTACGCGGTACGTCTCCCCGGGTTTCAGCTCGTCAAGCATGTCCCAGAGCGCTCCGGTGAGCGCATCCTTGCCGTAGGCGATCCGAACGTCCTGGTTCCACAGCTCGTCAAAATACTGCTTGAACCCGCGATACAGTTCCTTGCTTTCAAACACGATGACGGTCGGTTCCTCGCCGTAGATGGGGATGAATACCTTCTCGTTGTAGAGGATCGTGCTCATCGGCCCCATGCTCGTGCGGGGAAGGGGGCGGACCTCGCTGATCCGTCCCTCCGGGTCTCCGGCCCGTCGGAATCGCTCCAGGATCCGCGCCGTGTCCTGCCGGTAGCTCAGGAGTTTGCATCCGACGCCCTTTTTCACACGATAGGCGTGGTATTCGTCAAACATTTTTTCGATTCCGGGTTCGTCCAGGCCGACGTTCGAGCCGATGGAGTAATATTCCTGTCCCGGGGCGAGATCGTCCACGACGGAATAGAATGCGCGTTTCAGGGCGTCGACCCCGCGCTCGACCCGCACCTGCTGGTTCCACAGCAGCTCGAAGTAATTTTTGTATGCCTCGACGAGGTGGGGATTTTTAATCTCGATGACCGTGATGGGATCCTCGTAGAAGTGAAAGGCGACGCTCCGGTCGGTGAAGACCACGCCGGCGGAAGGCGTCATGTCGTACGGAAGCACGCGAAATTCAAACGAGGAGTGCTCGCGCGCGCGTTGGTACGTGTCATCGCTGTACTGCTGCGGCTGGTACATGAGTACCTTGGCGCCGCCGCGCTTCCCGATGGCCGCGAAGTATTTTTTTAGCGCGCGTTCGCCCATGGCCGCCTCGAATTTCGGACCGCCCGAACCCATGACATAAATGGACTCGCCGGGCCTGAGCGATTCGGCATTCTTGATGTTGAACGATCGCATGCCATCCGCCCCCTCGTACACCGTGATCTCCTGGTCGACGACCTTCTTCTTATCTCGGAGCATCTCGACGACCCGTTGCGCGGTAAGCTCGGCCTCGTGGATTCCATCGAGGAGGTGGATGGGGTCCGTGGGAGAGAACAGCGCGACCGATCCGGTCGTCGATTTCGTGAGGAGTCGTCGATCCGCGAGCGCCTCGAGCGCCTGGTACACGAGGTTGCGATGAAGTCCGGTTTGTTTGATCACCTACCCGGCCCTTGTTTTCCCCAAATCCTGCAGGGCAAGATAAACTGACGCTTCGTTTTGACATGAGCGAATATCAGGACCAGGCGAGCGTCTTCGTAACCACCTCGGTCGGCTACCTCGTGACCCTGGACGACGGAACCATGCTTCCGCCCGGAATCGCACATGGTCTCGCGGTCCTCGTCCCGGTGCGGAACGGCTGGGGATGCATGGGGGAGATCGGGGTCACGACCGGCTTCAGCGATCTGCGCCCCGCGGTCCAGCTGATCGCGGGTCCGAGCAAGAGGATCGCTCCCGACTTCGCGCTTGAGGCGTCGGTTCTCTACAAGTTCGTTCCGGCCTATGACGGGGCCGCGTCCCCCACGCACGTCCTGGGCGGCTCCGTCGCCACGGTCTTCCCGATCGCGATCGGAAGCGTCTCTTTCCCCACGGGCATCGGCGTCAATCTCGCGACGGGCGACGCCGTACTCGCCGTCAACATCAAGCTCTCCGTCCGTATGCCCTGATCGTGTCGCACGGGCACGTTTCCGCAGGTCTCTCGCCGAGGCCTGTTTTTCTTGCCGTGATGCCAGTCACGCGCTACACTTGCCTGCGTTATGCGACCATTTTTGATCGGGCTCGCCGGACATTCCGGGGCCGGGAAATCGACGCTCGCGGAGCACCTCGAACGACAGGGAGGGGTCAAGCGGTTTCGGTTCGACGCATATTACAAGGATCGTTCCGAGTGCCCGACGCTCGACGGTCGGCCGCATTGGGATTTGCCAGAAAGCCTGCATCTTGCCGAGGCGGCGGCCGCGCTTCGCGAGCTGAAGGAGGGAAATGACATTTTGTTACCCGTGTATTCGCGCAAGGAGGATCGCCGGACGGGCTCCGTCCTGTTTCGTCCTGCGCCCGTGCTGTTCGTGGAGGGCCTTATGTTGTTTTCGACCGATGAGATTCGCCGCACGCTTGATCTCAAGCTTTGGCTCGAGGTACCGGAGGAAGTCGCGCTCGCGCGACGGCTTGAACGACAGCCGAATTATGACGTCGAATATCACCGTCGCGTGGCCCTTCCGGCCGCGAGGCAGTTCGTGGTGCCATATCGCGAATCCGCGCATGCGGTCATCGACGGAACGCGATCCATTGCCGAGGTCGCGAACGAAACGGACCGCATCATTCGGAAATACATGGGGGCATAACTCAAAAGTCATATTTAGCATTTGATCTTTGGTTATTAAGCTTTCGAATTTTAGCGATTTCGCGTAAACTGTCTCCAGTATGTGGAGGACATTTGCTGCCCATGAGCGGAAACCGACCGAGTTTTTGGACGACGCGCTCACACGCGTCGAGTTTGACCGTTCCTTGCGCGCGCGTGCGGACGCAACGTTGGTCGCGGAAGCGGCGTCAGAACCGCTCGTGGCAGAGGCCATGCGTACGCCACAAACCCCTCCCCATCACGCGGAAGGACCATTTCTCGACGACCACCTGCGATTGGCGCTCCAAACGCTTTACGCGGTTTTCGACGGGGCACTGCGTCTCGTTGGCATCGAGGAGTTTGCCCGCCTGAAAGGGTTTGGTGGGGAGGTGGAGGAAATTGAGGAAACGATCAAGGAGAATGCGGCGCTTTATGAGACGTTCGTGTTGTGCCATGACGTTGCCAAGTGGCCGCTCGTGTATTTTGATGCCCCGGAGGGAAGCCGCGGGCGTTCGGAAGGATTCGTTGAGGCTCCGCGAGCGCATCGCGATGACGCGGGATCAGCGGAACGCGCGAAGGCACGTTCGGCATTTTTAAAACTTTACGACGCCTTCGTCGCGCAACGCAAAGGCCTTTCCCGCACGGAAGCGCAGACGGAATTTTATCTGACCTACGGCATCGAGGCCCATTACGCGGGGCATGGCCGGGCCTTTCACGCGCCGGCGTATCGCGCCCTGCTCGAGCGCGTCGCGTCGCGTCGTTCGCTTCCGCCGCGCGACATCGACCTGCTCGAAACGCTCATCGCGCACCATCTCGACCCGCTGGACGACTTCGCCTCTCCAAATCCGAGCGTCGTGCTCCGGTACCACGCGATCGCGGCCAAGCACGGATATGACGCGGACGACTTCATCGACCTGTTGCAGGGGTGCCTCTTCCTTGATACGGTCTGCGGGAGTCGCCGGCAGACGGTCGGCGCGACCCAGCACGAGGCGGATTCGCTCGTGAATTTCTTGCGCTCGGAGCATGATTTTGCCCCCTGGCGCCGCGCGGAAAAGGAACGGTATCGGGAGGAACTTCGAAAGCGCGAGCGAAACGCGGGATTTCGCGCGGTTGGGCTCGACGGCGTGGCGCTCATGAACCTGCTCGGGATGGATCCTGGCCCGGCGTTCGGAGAGACTCTTCGCCACATTCACGAGGCGGTCGTCGCGGGCGAGCCGTTGCCACGGTTCGGAAAGAAGATTGACGCGGAGCTGGAAAAGCGGATCGCCGGATATTTTGGGCAGACGTTTCAAAAGGGTGATTAAGCCTCACGGCCTCAACGAACATGATCGCGAAAGTGACCGGACAAGTGATCCACCATGGCGTCGGATTCGTGATAGTCGATTGCGGCGACCTCGGATACAAGGTGGCGTTGCCGGAGGACGTGGCCCATGGCCAAACGGGCGGGGTAACATTTTTTACGCACGAGGCGATTCGCGACGATCAACGCGAGCTATTCGGGTTTCTCACGGTGGACGCGCTCGAGTTGTTCTGGCGCCTGACATCCGTGTCCGGCGTGGGTCCGCGTAGCGGACAAAAGATCGTCTTCGCGGCTCCGGTCGCGCGGGTGAAGGAGAACATCATGAAGGGAAACGTCGCCTTTCTCACCAATGTTCCCGGCATCGGAAAAAAGACCGCGCAAAAGATCATCCTGGAATTGAAAGGGACGCTTGCGGAAGAACCGTCCTCGTCGGCGAGCGTGGACGCGGATGCGCTCGAGGCGCTCGTCGGTCTTGGGTACCAGCGCAAGCAGGCCGAGGACGTGCTCGCGATGATTGACGCGGACTCCAGCGAGGAACGCGTTACCAAGGCGTTGAGGATGATGGGACGTTAGCTGACACATGTGATTCACGAGGCAAACAATCGTGACATTTGGAACGGATTCGTTCGCGAGCACGCCTCGCGGTCGGGTGCGTTTTTGCAGTCCTGGGAGTGGGGCGAGTTCCAGCGGGCGGCCGGCCATCGCGTGCGCCGCGTGGTCGCTTCCGACGACCGCGGACCCTCGGTCGCCGCGCAGTTCGTCGAGAACGCGCTCCCGTTCGGGCCGCGTTACCTCTATTGTCCGCGCGGACCGGTCTCACGGCCAGACGCGAGTGATCTGCTTTCAACGCTGCTTTCCGCGGTCGCGGGGAAAAGCGGCGCCCTGTTCATTCGGTTCGAGCCCGAGGCGGATTTTCAATTTCAATCGTCTCATTTCAAACTCGTTCGCTCCGTCTCTCCTGCGAACACGTTCATAACCGATCTTTCGCTCACCTTCGACGATTTGTCCAGAAACCTGCACGCGAAGACGCGCTATAACGTCGGTCTCGCGGAACGAAAGGGAGTCACGGCGGACCTTTCGTCCGACGCATTCGGCGAGGCGTGGAAACTGTTCGAGGCCACGGCCTTGCGCGGACAGTTTCGCCTGCATCCGCGCCGCTATTACGAGCGCATGCTTTCTGCGCTCTCGAGCGACACCTGCCGCGCGTTCCTCGCGGTCGCGCGCCTCAATGGAACGATGATCGCGGCGAATATCATGATCGACCACGGTGGGACGCGCACCTACCTGCACGGCGCGAGCGCGAACGTGCACCGCGATGCCATGGCCCCGTACCTGCTGCACTGGTCGCTCGTCAACGAGGCAAAGCACCGCGGCATGCACTGGTACGACTGGTGGGGCGTGGCGCCGGAAGGATCCACCGACGCGCACCCGTGGGCCGGCATCACCCGCTTCAAGCTCGGCTTCGGCGGCACGCGCCTCAACTTTCCCGGGACGCTCGACTTCGTCGCGCGTCCGACCCTGTACGCGCTGTATTCATTTCTCCGTAGAAGTCGAAGGAACCGCTGATCCTACAGCAGGTTTAATGTCGAACCTTCCTTGGTTCATGAACATAGTCATTGATGGAGGTATCGTCCATTCCAATTCCGTATCAGTTACCTTGAAAAATTTCTTAATGAAAAGGGCAAGCCCTCCTATGCCATCGTTTGTATGGGGTTTTCCGTGGATGTATCCCATTTGAATCGCATGGAGCATGTCCATTTTTTCATTCTCTGTAAGTGGTCCGAGCTTATCAGGCGACGTTAATAGAGACGGATGCGTTGATTCAGGTGTTCTTTCCCAGGAGCGTTCTTGGCCATCGTTCACGTATTTCCAAATTTCCCACATGTCGATGATGGGGACAAATTCTTCCTGATCCCCGTGTTTCCTTGTTTCGCCCACTGTCCAAGGAGTTTTTCCTTCGATAATCGTTTTGTTCATTTTTCGATACAGGTCAACATATTCATCGACGGTAATTTCCGTACTTTTCAGTTTTCCATATTGAAAATCAGTTTGCAGCGCGACAATTTTTCCACGAAGGTAGTCCAAGTAATCCCTCGTGTGAGGATTTTTGAATGTTTCCTCTGCCCGCCAACCCTCACCGATTCCGAACATCGCCCGGAATTCGTCGATCGCCAGATGAAGGACGCCAAAGGCAAGCTCGTCGTGCAAAATCTCCTTCATACGTCGAGGCTCAATCGCGTCGCAAAAATGATCAAAGAAATTAAAGGCCGCCTTTGCGCCTCCGGGTAGCGACAATAAGGCGAGTAGTACGCGATCAGGTTCTTTGGCCTCGGAGATGAGGTCATGCACAAAGTGTTCTTCTACAGTGTTCATTCCATTCCGAAAAGATCTGAGTAAAAATTCCGCGATAAAATTCGGCCGATCTGGTTCAAGCGCTACGTCGGTCACGTCCATAAAAGTTATCGTGGCCAATTTTGCGGCCTCGTTAAAGTATGCGCGTTTTGTCCATCCGCCTTGCTCACGTAATGAGTCGAGGACGCCTTTCGAGATCGGCCTGTGATCGTGGAGATATCCGCGAATAAACTCTAGGCCAGGGTGATCGACCGGGTCGGTGACGTTGAGCCCTAACCTGATGCTCGGGGCGAACGGTTCGAGCGAGAGGGCGTCGCGAGCGATGATTCGCGCGATGTTTCCGTAGCCAAGGTCCTCGCGCGTTTCGTCGAGGAGTGGGATGCGGTCATAGAGGGGGTACATGACATCGTTTGTCCGTTCTCGGAAGCGCGCCCGCGTCTTTTCTGGATTGGTTAGGTCGAGTTCTTTGCCGTCTTTTCGATAAATATCTTGCAGGAGCTCGGCCACCACCGTGTCTCCGAACGACGTGAGCGACATGGAGCTGATGTATTCTGCGATCTTGAGCGGATGGTCACGGTCATCGAGGTGACGGCGAAGTTCTTTGCGGATCTCCTCGATGTTTGCCTCGCGGAAGCGTTCGAGCTGCTCGCGCACTTGGGCATCCACCGCCAGCGGCACGTACGGCACCAGGAGCATCGCAAGCATGGATGCCTTGTTCTCGAGGGTCTTTTCTTCGCGCACGCGCGTGGCCATCGCGGACGCCATGGCCTCGAGCGCTTCTTGGCTCATGACTCCAGCGTAGGGCGTCACGTTCTCGTCCATTGCGAGAAGCTGGTTCATCATGGTTACGATGGCCATGTCGTGAAGCTCCGGCGTGACCTCGTCGACGATTCGCCGCGTATTTGACAATGCCTTTTGCAGGAACGATCCGAAATACGGCGAGCGTCCACCGTCCTCTGGGTTCACGCCGAGAATCTCCACGAACATCTCGGGGTCTTTCTGTTTGATCGTGTCGAGCGCCTGGAACACCTCCATCATTCGATGCGGTTCCTCCAGCCCGAAGTGGAATTGCTCGAAGTCGCGTGGATCTGGATCCTCGTAGTAGAAGTCTTTGATCTCAATCCACCCAGCCAGGATCTTTGCCGCGGCGGCGAGCTGGTCGTCATCCGTTTGGTGCGCGATGGCTTCAAGCTCGTACGCAAGGCGGCGCGTGGTGTCGCGACTTACGGAGTACACGTCAATGCCACTCTTTTTTTCAACCGAGCGCCTTGCCAATATCTTGTCGCGCCAATAGGTCTTGATCGATGTGTCGCCAAAGCGAAACGGGTCGGCCACGCTCACGGTTTTCGGAAGTTCCGGGGGGAATTCGAGCGTCCAATTTTTTGTTCCAACGCGGTTGTCAATTTCTTTTAAAAGCCCGATCACTGTTTTGCGCGAAGGAGTGATCGAAACGCCGTGCACCTTTTTAGATCCCGAGAGGTCTCCATTCTCAAGTTTGCACGCCACGTCCGCACGCTTTCCATAGCCCAAAAGGGAAAGGCGGTGTATCGATGCGTACATGTCAGATGCCAGTGATGCGGTATGCTCAACAAGCTCCAGCGCCTCGTTGCGGTGTGACTCGAATGCCTCGTCGTCTAGCGCTGCAAGTTTAATGAGTTGTTCTCCAAGTGCGCCCTCGTTGCATTCGAGGAAAGTTTTCTCAATTGCATCTGTCGCTCGGACCCACTGCTCGTACGCGATAGATTGAGGCGTCTGTTCGTCCTGGAAAACTGAAAACATGCTTTCCGCGTCAAGAAAGGCGTTTTCTGTGGCTTGTCTTAGCTCGTCGAGGCTTATGGGAATCCTCAATTCTCGCGTATCCTCGAGTGAGCGCATTTCCTCCGCGAGGCTGGATTCAATTTTATCCGCATATACTGGTCGTTCTCCCATAATTTGGTCTAAGTGAATACGCCATCAGGATATCATTTCGCGACCCGATTGGTAACAGCCTTCTCGCCCCTTCTGCCTTTTTTCCATGCGTTGACGCGGCGGGGCGGATCGAGTACGCTTTTGGCGGTCCATACGCGCCCGTAGCTCAGCTGGATAGAGCACTTCCCTCCGAAGGAAGGGGTCAGACGTTCGAATCGTCTCGGGCGCACCAAAAAAGATCCTCGCGCGAGGATCTTTTTTGTTGTTTATTATTTTGTCACGACTCCCTTGCCCGCGGCCTCCTCGTCCTCCGGGAGCTCGGTGGTGAGTATGTCGATGCCGTTTGAAACCTGATCCTTGGTGAACGTGTCCTTCGCCTCGACGGCGATGGCGTTGGTGAGCTTATAGAACGCGCCGACGTCGCTTTCTTCCGGAGTCACGGCAACGCCGAAGGTCGCTTCCGCGCCTGGGATCGAAATGGGCAGGGACGGCACGCTCCAGGTGACGATGCGGGTCGTTTCGTCGAAGGAGACCGTGCCAATCTCAGCCGTTGTTTTTCCGGTCCATGCGACTTTTGGCGGGAGGTTCGTGGTCATGCGAAGTCCTTCGAGCAGGTGAAACGAGTTGGCCACGCGCCAGACCACGCGGTACGTGGTCGTTTGGCCGACCACTGGGGGCAGGGGACCGGTGCCGATTGCCTCGCCGTCCGCGGTGTAGTACTCGGCATGCGCCGAGGATTGGAAGTCGGAGTTGACGAGGGCGGTGATCGGCGAGGCGTCGATGGTGCGCGGGCTTTCGATCGCGCCGATTTGGTCGAGCGTGGCGGAAAGTGAGAAGACGACCGCGTTTGACGTTCCCGCGCGAAGGTCTGAGACGATCGGCAGGGAGAGGTCGATGACCCCGGAATCGCTCGGCGAGAATTCCTTGAACGCCGGAACGGCGGTGTCATCCCACGTGAGCGTATTGCCCGAGCGCACGGCTCCTCCGATGTTCGCTCGCGCCCAGTCGATTGGCAGCGTCGCCGCGTCGCCTGAGAGCACCAGGACGAAGGCGAGTCCGCGTATCGTCTCATTCCCGTTATTCGCATAGTCGATCGACGCGCGAAGCGTATCGCCTGGATCCACGGTTTGGTCCGAGGATTTTCCGTTCACGACAAGGCCGAACGCCACGTCTCCGCCAACCACGTCGGTGGTTGTCGTCGCTTCTGTTTGCGGAAATTCCATGCGTTGTTCGTTCACGAACGCGACGCGCGCGCCAACGGACCGCTCTCCTTCCGCCGACGACGTATAACGTCCATTTACGGTGATCGCCTTCAGTTCCCCCGGGGCAAGCGAATTGAACGTCCATGCGTTCGTTCCCGTTTCGTCCGTGGTGGGCTCCGCGCCAGTGATCGTGAATTCTTCGGGTGCCATGAGGCTGACGAGCACGTTTGTCGCCTCGTCCGCGCTCGTGTTTTGGACGTTCACCACGTACGCGACTTCGTCGCCTGGCAGCGCCTTCTCGGGGCCGGAGATCGTGGCGTCGAGCACGGAGTCCTCAATGTTCACGGAAACGGTCTCAATGCTCTGGAAGTCGGAGGAGAAGTTGCCCGGTCGGTAGGTGAATAGCGTTTGGATCGTCTGCGTGCTTGGTACTTCGGATCGGAACACACCGCCTATGGTGATCGAACCGTCCGAGCCGCGCGCGAGGGAACCGATGGTCCACGTGAGGGTCGTTTCATCCGTGGGCGCTGGGTTCGTCGAGGTGAGGACAAAGTCCGCGGGCAGGCTGAGCGTTGCTTCGAGCGATGCGATCGGAGCGTTTCCGCCGTTCTCGTAGCGGAACGTGTAAAACGCCTCCTGTCCGGACCGAACCCCGTCGGCCGCGTCGGAACTCGTTTCAAGCGGACGGCTCGGTCCGATGCCTCCTCGGCTCCACACGAAAAAACCGCCCCAGGCAACGACGCTCAGGATCCCGAGCGCGAGGATCGTCCGCACGAGGAATCGGGTCAGGCGCGACCCCTCGCGCGTTTCCAGCCTGGTCATGTCCGGGATTTCCCCGTCATGCCCCGCGTAAATCGCGCGCAGTTCCTCTTTGATTTGCTCGTTGGTTTTTCGTTTCATAGCTCGCTTTCAAACAAGGCGCCCACGAACGCGTCCGCGGCGTTTCCAAAGGTAACGTCCCCGATGTCATGGGAGGACCACAGCGTCGCGAGCGAGTCCGGAACGTTCATGGATACGTGCGTGGTTCGATCCGTGACGCCGGACTGCTTTTGAATGGTGAGCGAGTATTCCTTGGTCGATGGAAGGCCGAGCGTCCGTTTGGCAAACGCCATGAACGTGTCAGTTTTCTCGGCCTTGAGCATCAGGGGAAGCCGATACGTGAACGAGTAGGTGGACGTTGTTCCGGGCTTCGTTTGGATCCAGTTTCCAAACACGGTTTTTCCGAACTCGTCGTATACCGCGGTTTGCGTTTCGGCGTCCACGTCGAGCGAGTCCATGGGATAGAGCAGGTCGTCGTCGATGATCCAGTCGTCCGGCGCGATCTCGAACAGCGACGGGTCGGGAATCGTGAAACCGCTCGCGGAGAGCAGGGTGGATCCCTTCGGCACGTAGAGGCGCGCGTAGTTCACGTTGTTGACCCCGCTGAACGCGGCGCCGGGTTCCCCGAGGTGCGTGCGCGTGACCGTGACCGTGTTGGTAATGCCGCCTTGGTCGTCCGCGTTTACCACGAGCTCGACGTGCTCGCGAATAACGCCGTCGGTCTTTCCGCCGCCGAGGTTCGTGTTCACGAGCATCAGGTAGTCGCCGTCGGTTGTCTTGATCTCGCCGCCCCATCCGAGGTCGCGCACGGAGCGTTCAAGCTCGTCGTTCGTGAAATAGATTTGCACGTCGCGCGACCGCAAACCGCGGTCTGCGCGGTCGAGTACCGCGAGGAAGTCGTCGGAGTTGCCGCTCATCACGCGGTCGAGCAAAATCGGTGCGAGGTCGCCAATGAATGCCTTTGGCTTGTTTTCGTCGCGGTCATATTCGAGTTCCACTATCTTTTGCGTTTCCGAGAGAAAGTTTTCGGAGGTAATGGTGCGCCCGTACTCGGGCATGTCCACCGGACCGAGGAATCCGATCAGGTTTGCGACGTACGTCGCATTGACGGCGACCACGCCATCCACGCTTCCGCCGCCCGCGTCCTCGTAGAAGTCCATGATCTGGCGCGCGGTCGTTGGAAAGTCCGGGAACCAGTTGGCATCCTGGAATTCCCAGCGCGCGCTCAACAGTTGGAGCGGTTCCGGTGCGGCCACGTTGTGACGGAGCGAGCCTTGCAGGTCGTAGGTTCCTCCGCCTGGCACGTTCATGCCCGTGATCACGCCGTCTTTCACGTCGAGCTCCGCGAACGATCCCATAAAGCCACCGGTCGCGCGGATTTCCGTGTTGTTTTGAAACACGAGCAGATAGCGCTTGGATCCGTCCGCCCCGAGCACGGTTTGTGCCATCTCAGAAAAGCCGAGAAACTCGTCGATCGTCGCGACGAGGGTCGGCAGGCGGTCGGCAAGCTCGGCGAACGTTGCGCGTTGCGCCTCGGGGACGTCATTTGCGTTTACGTCGGCAATGAGCTCGGAGGCACGACGGAGTTCCGGCAGGGCAGAGGAGACGTACGCGGTGAGCAGGCGCAGGCGCGACACGGGCGTCGGGTTGAGCTCATCTCGCGCGGCGAGAACGCCTTGCGCGATGCGCTCGCCCGCGGCGGACATGGACGCGCCGGCCTCGAGGAGCTTGGTCCCGGCACGATAGGTGGCTCCGGTCGCCGGGACGGCCGAGAGGAGCAGGGAGGTGATGGAACCGAGATCCTTCACGGATCGCTGCGCGCGGGAAAACGCGTCGCCCGCGCCGCCGAAGGAGTCCGACGCGGCGGCCGCGTCGCGCACCAGCACGGCATCCGCGCCCGCCCTCAGCTGGGTGAGAGCCGAGGCCGACGCGGTTTCAAGCCCGGATTTCGTTTCCCAAAGTCCGCTCACGAAGTTCATCGCGTGGATCGGAAGCACGAACACGAAGGACGCGAGCACGAACACCCCGATGGCGCGGTGCCACCCATGCGGAAGAAAGCTGAACGAAAGCCTCTCTGTCGCGGAGTCGCCCAGGCGCCTGGCGAACGCGTTCCATCGTTCGGTCGCGTTTGGCGCGGCCTCGATCGCGGTTTCCGTGATGGTCATTTCCGAAAACGTGAGGACAACGTCCTTGTCTTCGTCCGCTTCGGTTTCGACGCGTCCGTCGGCATGATACGTCGGTTCGTCGTCCGGCAATTCAAAGTACGTCGCGAAGTTTTCTGGCACCTGCGGCGGGATGAACGGAGCCGGGGCAAATTGCGCGCGAATCGCTTCCGGGTGGTCGGTGAACATCTCCTCTTGGCCCATCGGCCCGTTGGTTTCTCGTTTCACGAACCGGATCTCCACATCCTCCAAAATTTGCCCGATGGTATCGGTCGGCGAAAGCAGAAGGTCCTCCGCGGGGTTCATGTGTTCCGCGTCGGTGAGCGAAAGAAAAAATCGTTCCGGCAGGAGCAGGTTTGGCGCGGGAAGTCGTTCCTCGTCAAGCCATTCGCGCGGCACGGGAAGATGCGCGTTCAAATGAATGATGTACGGCGAGAGCGACAGCGTATCCGCGACGCGAACGACCGGCTTCCCCGGAGCGCGGTTCGCGAAGGCTACGCCATGAAACCGCATTTCGGTCGGGACTGAGTGATCGAAAAGCTGCGTGATCGCGCGCGCGGCGCGGCGTCGGCGCAGAGCTTCCTTCAACCGGTCCTTATTCAGTTTTGCGGTGAGCGAGACGCTCATAGATAGCTCTGGTTTGCGCGGTCATCGCGCTCCAAGAGTAATGTGTCACGCGTTCGCGTCCCTTCGCGATCAGATCGTTTCTCAGGGGCTCGTCAACAAGGGCCCGTTCCATGACCGCGACCATGTCCTCGATGTCATCCGGGGAAAAGTAGAGCGCCGCGTCGCCGAGAATTTCCGGGAGCGACGTGGCGCGCGCGGCCGCGACCGGAACGCCGGCCGCCATTGCCTCGAGCGGCGGGAGGCCGAATCCCTCGGAGCGGGAAGGGAACAGGTACAAGGTGGCGTTGCCATACAGCTTCGCGAGATCCGCGTCACTCGGATTCATGACGAACCGGACGTTTTCGCCTGGAACCTCGGTTTCATCGAGCTCCTTCTTCAGTCGTCTGTAAAAGAGGTCATCCCGTCCGGCGAGCACCAGATCGACTTCCGGATGCAGGCGGACGAAGAACGAGAAGGCCTGCAGGAGCAACTCCAGATTTTTGTGCGGATATGCGTTGCCGACGTAGAGAAAATATTTCTTGCCGCCCTTTTTCTCCCCCGGCTCATTTTTCGAACCTTCGAGTTTCGTCACGCCCTCGTAGACCACGCAAATTTTCTTGGTGGAGACGTTTGGAAAAAATCGTTGGAGCGACATCTTGGTATACTCGGACACCGCGACGATGCCTCGTGAGCGATGGACCGCGTTTTGAAGCGACACGCGGTAGCCGAGGCGCTTTAGCCAGTAGATTGCGGGATGCCGCGTGGTCGCTTTCGCGCTTCGGGGCTGCTCGAGCAGGATCAGGTCGTGGATGGTAACGAGAAACGGGGTGCGCAGAAGGAGCGGGACGTTCCAGTGCGGAAAGTGAACGAGGTCGAGGCGTTCGCGGTCGCGGCATGAGGAGCTGTTCTTTCGCCGTGTACCAGTGTGCGTCCGCGAGGCGCTTTTCGAAGTTCGGCGCGGTCAGCTTGCACGCGTCAAAATTTTCCGGCTTGAGAAATAAAACGTAGCGGTTCTCCCGGTCTTGCGTCTGCAACTCGGTGACGAGTTGTTCCACGTACCTTCCGAGACCGCCACCCCCCACCGCCGGGCCGTACAACCGTGCGTCTATCCCGATCCTCATGCGCTCATTTTACCAAAAAAACAGCCGATTGTCCCCGGGTTATCCACACGGATCAATCAGAAAATTTTTTCCTGCTCGAAAATGGCGAGCGTCTGCTTGGCGGCCCGGTTCCATGAGAAACGGACGGCGCGTTCGAGACCCATTCGTTTGAGGCGCTCCTGAAGCATTGGAGCGGACAAAAGTTGTTCAAGCGCGAGCGTGATTTCGTCTGTGCGAAACGGGTTTACGAGAATGGCCGCGTCGCCCGTGAGCTCGGGAATGGAGGAAGTATGGCTCGAAATGACCGGCAATCCGGAGGCCATGGCCTCGAGCACCGGGAGCCCGAACCCTTCGTACGCGGATGGCCACGTGAAAACGGTCGCGGCGCGGTAGATGGCCGGAAGGTCCCCGCGCGGGACGTAGCCGAGATGGTGGGTCCAGGAAGAGGCGGCATGGAGCCTGTTGCGGATCGGCCCGCTTTTCCATCCCCAGCCGCCAACAAGGACGAGACGCAGGTCGTCGCCGGACGCGCGCCGGTACGCTTCGACCGCGTCAATGAGCGCAACGACGTTTTTGCGCGGCTCCAGCGTGCCGACGAACAGGGCAAATCGTTTGGGCAGTCTGTGCTTTCCGCGGACGCCGTGGTCCTGTGCCGTGAAGATCGGTGAGAACATGGGGTCAACGCCGTGCGGGACCACATGCACCCGCCCTTCCAAAATTTGAAAATGCCGGACCACGTCTTCCTTTGTCGCGGTCGATGGCACGATAACGGCCGCTGCGTTCGCGACCAGCCGATCTGGCCGGATTTCGCGATGCCAGAGCCGCATTTTCCGGGAGAAATACTCCGGGAAGTGAATCCAGGAAAGGTCGTGGAGCGAGAGCGCGTACGGGATGTCGGGGGAGATGGTCGTGTAGTTCAGGTTCGGAAGCCAGACAAGGTCGGGCCTGGTCGCGGCAAGGCGGTCGATGCGCGGCCATCCTGCCGCGTACGTGGTTAGTTTCAACAGGCGATTCGGCACCGCGAGGTGCGTCGTCTCGACCGGCGGGCGGCGGAGTCCTGAGGAAAACAGCTCGAAGGAATGGCGCGAGGCAATATCGAAAAGGGCGCGAAGGAGCGCGCTCGTGTACTCCCCCACGCCCGTTTTGTGTCGATCCGACAAATGTCGGACGTCGACGAGGATCTGCATAGAAAATTTAAAGATACAAGAAACAAAAACTAGATTTTGTTTCTTGTATCTTCTAATTTTTCTTCATACGCTCGTTCCACGAGCTCTTGCATTTCCCGCTTGAACCGTTCGCGTCCGAACCGCTCGGCATGCGCGCGGATGGCCGTCGGGTCGTACGCGGCATCGTTGAACCGGATCAGATGGTCGGCCAGCTCTTCCCAGGACTGCTCGTCAAACAGTTCGCCCGTGACGCCGTCGATGACCGTTTCTGTCGCGCCGCCGCGACGATACGCGACGACCGGCCGGCCCGCGGACATGGATTCGACGGCCGTGATGCCGAAGTCTTCCTCGTGCGGGTGGATGAACGCCTTGGCGTCCGCGAAAAGCGCGGGCAGGTCCTCGTCGGGAACGCGTCCCAGGAATTCGACGTTGCTGCGCGCCATTTTTTTGAGGTCCTTCATGACCGGCCCGGTTCCGAAGATCTTGAGCTTGAATCCGGTGCGATTGCACGCCTCGATAACGAGGTCGAACCGCTTGTACGCGACCAGACGTCCGCCCGTGAGGAAATAGGTTTTGGGCGCGTCGGACACGGAGAAGCGGTGCGTGTCCACCGGCGGGTGCACGACGGCGCTGTCGCGGCCGTAGTATTTTTCAATGCGGTCCTTTACGGTGCGCGAGTTGGCGACGAACGCGTCCACGCGGTCCGCGGCCTGGCGGTCCCAAACGCGGAGCATCGACAAAAACGGCGGGAGCAGGGATTTCACCACGCGCGGGATGCGCAGCTCCTCCACGTAGGACAGCGTGTCCGTCCAAAGGAATCGCGTCGGCGTGTGACAGTAGCAAACGTGCAGGGCGCCCGGCCGCGTAATTACGCCCTTTGCGAATGCGCTTGTGGAGGACACCACCACGTCGTATTCCGACAGGTCGTAGTGTTCCGTGGCGGTCGGCATGAGCGTGAGATACCACTGGAACTTCGACTGGATGAGCGGCGCGCGCTGTAAAAAAGATGTCCGCACGTCCTTCCCCTTGAATTGGGGCAAGCGATCCGGATCAAAGAACAGGGTGTAGGTCGGCGCCTCGGGCCAGATCTCCTGGAGCACCGAAAGCACCTTTTCCGCCCCGCCATCCTGCTTCAGATAGTCGTGTACGAGCGCGAGTTTCATGCGTCAGCACTCTAGCAAACCTTGACATTTAGGGCAAAATATGAAAAAATCTCGACGCATTTTCCAATAGAAGCGGAGGGTTGTCATGGCACATCATGGCACGGATGTTGAAAGGGTCGATCGGATCATGGGCACGATGTTCGTCTCGCTGGCAGAGTACGTCAGGGTCTTCCGAATCGGAACCATCGGCTTTGACGACTTGGAAGTTCTGGCGACTGTCCCATGGGGAGAAGACACACTGCGCGCGGAGGCAGAACATGGAGGGCTGCTGTACCCACACGTTCGGAAGCACAACATCGGCGCTTTGTTGAAAAGCGGCGCCGACGGGTCCATCCCCGTTCGTGTTCCTCGGTTTCATTTTGGTTCCTCCGGACTCGAGAATCTGCACAACTGGCCGGGTTGGTTGCCAACCGGCTGGCGGATCGTCCGGACGCGCGTCGAACTTGGTCTTCCCAACGACATGATCATCCAGGACCGCGTGATACTGCCGACGCATCAGCGCGCGTGCAGGCTCGAGACCGCCGAGATGGCCGTTCTCATGGCACACCGCGGCGTCCAGGTGCTCGCCGACGGCGCGGCATGGTCCCGTGACCTGGTCCCGTGCGGATGTCGCGCACTCACCGGGCCTTATCGGAAGGACGGGCTCGACATGCGCTTTGGTCGGGATACGGACGAGCATCGGCTGGGCGGAGGCTTGCTACTCTCGCGGCTGCCTGAAACGTAAAAGCTCGGGACATGCCCGGGCTCTTTTCTTTAGTACGTCTTTCCCCGAAACGCGACGAGCGGCGTCTTGAGGAGAATCACCAGGTCATGCCAGGGGCTCCAGTGCTCGATGTAGTAGGTATCGAGACGAACTTCCTCCTCGAATTCGAGATCCGCACGGCCGCTGATCTGCGTCGGGCCCGTGATGCCGGGCCTGATGGTGAGAACCTTGCGGTGGTGTGGCTCATACTGCGCGACCTCCTCGGGAAGATGCGGCCGCGGGCCGACCAGGGACATGCGGCCGAGGAGCACGAGGAACAGCTCCGGGAGCTCGTCCATGTGAAACTTGCGAATGACCTTTCCAACGCGTGTGACGCGCGGGTCGTCCTTCAGCTTGAACAGCGGGGAACCGTCGCGAATGTTTCCGTGCTTCTTGATGAACTCCGGATCAAAGCGGAACGCGTGCGCGTTGCGCACCATGGATCGAAACTTGAAGTAATGAAACGGCTTTCCGCCCTGTCCCACGCGCAGCGTCTTTTTACCTCCAGGGTCGCGCGAGAACAGGACGCGTCCCGGCTCCTCGACGAAGAGGGCGACGGACACCGTGAGCATGATTGGCGACGTAACCACGATGAGCGCGAGTGAGCCTGCCACGTCGAACAGCCGTTTGTAGATCGCGCCCCATCCGTCGAGCGGGGTCTTTTGCACCTCGATCACCGGGATGCCGGCGAAGGTATGGACGACCGTGCGTCCGATTGCCGCCGAGAACAGGTCCGCGGTGTAGCGAAATCCGATCTGGTGCGTATCCGTGAAGGAGAGCAGTTCGAGCGCCGCGTCGCGGCTCGCCTCGGGGTCCGCGAGCATGATTTCGTCAACTCCGCCCTTTTCATGCGCGGCAAGGATTCGTTCCGAAGCGGCGGCATCCAATCGGTCAAACCGTTCAATCACGCAGAATCCGAGGCGCGGGTATGCGGAAAAAAAGTCGAGCAGCGCGCGGGCGGTCCGGTGGCTTCCGATGACGACCACGTGGCGCGTTCCAATGCCCCAGGAGAGCAGCGTCCTCTGCAGCATGCGGATGGCGAGCCGACCGAGGGAGACGAACGCGATGGCAAGCACCCAGGCCGCCACGGCGATGAAACGCGATTCGAACAGGACGCGCGAGAAAAAGAGAATGGCGAACACCGCGGCCATGGACGTGCTCGCCGCGAGGAATACGCGCGTGAGCTCCGAGGCGATGCGTCGCGGATGGGTCGCGTACAGGCCGGAGAGCGCGAACACGGCGATCCAGACGAGCGCGACCGGGAGAATGAC
>Ga0208961_1000239_pt1 | contig 27393 bp, 23 predicted proteins | sample RifOxyB3_FD_184034 | JGI IMG/M metagenome (GOLD analysis project Ga0208961, IMG submission 184034) | Groundwater microbial communities from Rifle, Colorado - Rifle Oxygen_injection B3 (SPAdes) | ecosystem: Environmental > Aquatic > Deep subsurface > Groundwater | place: Rifle, Colorado, United...
AGCGCAACCTGACGCAACGTGAGGCGCTGGAGCATGGACCATGGTCCATTGTCCATAGTCCAGAATTGCGGGGGAACTTGTGGCGGACGAGCACTAGCCCCGGCCGGCGCTGGCGGACGGCAGAGCCTGAACCGTGAACTGCGCCGGGGCCAGGCCTGGGGCGGTGGCGCTGACCACGACCTCGCCGGGGGTGCGCCCCGCGCGCACCAGCAGGATGCAGCGGCCGTTCCAGGTGGAACGCACGTCGCCCTGCCAGCGTTCGTTGCTGATGACATTTCCGGTCGCCACGCCGGCGTTAACGCCGGGCCCCTCAACCCGGAACGTCACCGGGTTGTCACTGACCGGCACGAGCGCACCGGCGGCATCGACCACCGCGGCCTCGACGCAGATGACGTCGCACCCGTCGGCGGCCAGCTCAGGCTTGTGCGGCGTCAGCCGCAGCGCGACCGGTTCGCCGGGCGTGGCGAGCGTGTGCTCGGCAACGACCTTCCGGCCGTTGCGCGCGATGGCCTTGAGCGTGCCGGGCGCGTACGCGATCTCCCAGCTCATGATCCGGCCCCGGCCGTCGGCGAGCTTCTGCCGGCCGAGCGACTTGCCGTTGAGCAGCAGTTCGACCTCCTCCGCATTGGTGAAGGTCATCAGTTTCGTCTGCTTGCGGTCGCCCCAGCGCCAGTGGTCGACCATGGGGTACCAGGCCCAGCGATCGGTTCCCGACTTGTTGAACCGTTCCCACTGCTCCGGGTCGGTCTCCTCCACCATGATGTGCACCACCGGCTCGTGGCTGTAGCAGCTCTGGTAGTAGCGCCCCAGCGGTGTCACCCAGCCGGAGACGTCGATGAGCGCGCGGCCCCACATCTTCGCCGAGGTAGTCGTACGCCGACCAGTAGTAGTGCCCGATCACGTAGTCGGTGTCGATCTCCGCCCAGGACGGCAGGCGCCGGCCGTTGCCGTAACGGATGTTGCAGGCGCTCTCCGACGCGATGAACATGAACTGCGGATACCGCGCGTGGTCGAGCGCGAACATGTTCTCGGTGTAGTTCCAACTGACCACGTCGACGTGGAACGCCATTTCGGCCGGCTCCGCGCTCGTGAACGTGTCGAAGTCGTCCCAGTGCTCCCACTCCTTGATGAAGCGCTCGCGCGCGGGGAAGAGCCCGACCGTGACCTTGCGGCTGGGGTCGAGGCGGCGCGTCAGCGCCGCCATGCGGCTCACCCGGCCCGCACCGTAATCCGCGGCGACCTCGCGGGTCTCGAACGCGGGTTCGTGGTTCCCCGCCTGGTTCGGCACCTCGTTGCCCATGCTCCAGATGTAGACACACGGGTGATTGCGGTCGCGGCGGATGAAGGCGGTCAGGTCCGTCTCCCACTGGCTCTCGAACGACGCTTCGCCGCCGTAGAACTGCGAGGTCCACTGGTCATACGCCTCGTTGAAGATCAGAATGCCTTTCTCGTCGCAGGCATCGAGGAAGGCGGGCGCATGCGGATTGTGGCTGAGCCGGAACGAGTTGCAGCCGATCGCCTTGAGCTGGTCGATGCGGCGTTCACACTCGCGCTTCAGCACCGCGCTGCCGAGGCAGCCCAGGTCGTGATGCAGGTCGCCGCCCTTGGCCACGACCTTGCGCCCGTTTAGGAGCAGCCCCTGCTCCGGGGTCATGCGGACGTCGCGAATGCCGAACCGGGTCGAGTACCGGTCTACCGTCTCGTCGCCCGCGTGCAGCGTGCTGACCGCCGTGTAGAGATTAGGCGTGTCGAGGTCCCACTGGGCGGGCGCGGCCACGTCGAGTTCTTGGCGGAAGGTGTAGCGTTCGCCGGCCGCGACCGGCGCGACGGCCTCGGCGGTCGCTGCGACCGCACCATCCGGCGCCAGGATCGTGGTGACGAGCCGGCACGCCCGGCGGTGCGGGTGCAGGTTGACGACCTCGGTCTCGAGCCGCACGCGCGCCGTGTCCGCGGTGACCAGCGGCGTGGTGACGTACGTCCCGTACAGGGGCACGTGCAGGGGATCGACGATCTTCAGCCACACGTCGCGGTAGATGCCCTCGCCAGTGTACCAGCGCGACGTGCGCTGTTTGCGGTTGTCGTACGTCACCGTGAGCACGTTCGCGCCGCCGCACACGGCGTGTGCGGTCACGTCATGCTCGAACCCGAGGTAGCCGTTGAGATGCCGGCTCAGGTAGTGGCCGTTGATCCACACCTGCGCGTCTCGGTACACGCCCTCGAACTCGACCAGGATGCGCTTGCCTTCGGCGTCCGCGGGGAGTCCGAAGTGCTTGCGGTACGCGCCGGCGCCGAACGGGATCCAGCCGTTGTCCGCGTTCGACTTCTCCCCGTCGAACGCGCGTCCGATCGCCGCATCGTGCGGGAGCTGCACGGTCTGCCACGCCCGGTCAGCCAGGAACGGCTCATGCGCATTGCCCACAACGCCGTCACGAAAGAGCCAGTCCTCGTTCAGGCGGGTCACGTTGCGCGGGCTCGAAGGATCGGTGTTCATGTCCAAAGTCTCCGGGGTCTGCCTTCCGAGAGGATCGGCGCCACAGGGAGTGTTGTCAGCACCACACAACCGTGACCGGCTGTCCGGCGGGCGTGGCGCATTGTTCCCAGCCGAGGCGTTCGCCCCGCGGCTTGGCGCGGTACTCGGGGCGCCGGTCCGCCGGCGGCAGCATGTAGTGCAGGTGCGGCATGCACGGACCGGTGGTGTTGAAGTATCTGGCCATTGACGGTTACGCCTCGCGCTTCTCCGGCCTCTACGATACCACCCGGTCGCCTCTCCCGCCACTGCCAGCATCACACCCCTTGTTGCGTCGGTAACCGCGTGGCCCTGCCAAGGTGGAGGCCAGGTCTCCCGGCCTGGCCTGCTTCGGTCGCGTCACCCCATCGCACCGGGTCAGGAGGCCCGGTGCCCACCTTGACTGACCCAACACACCCCCAGCATGCGCCATGTCCCCCTGGGAGTGCCCGCGTCGCCGCCCCCATGCACGTGCCACTCCGTCGAGAGTGCCGCCGCCCGGACACCCGCCTCCGCACCCCAGCCCTTCAAGGCCTGCGCACAATAAACCTCCCACCAGAAGCGTTACCTATATGCTGGTATTTATAAGTATCACTGTGTTGGCTTCTCGGTGCGAGGTCCGCACATGCAGTGCGCGGCGGCCGAAAACGCGGCGTTCTATCACCCGCGCAACCCGCGGGCGTCGCCGCTGTTCCGGCTGCTCGAGGAACACTACGAAGAGTTCGAACGCGTCTACCCCGAACGCTACCAGCAGCGCTACGGCTTCTGGCGCCCGGTCATCCGCAGCCGACCGTAGGGAGACGGCCCGACGTGACGCCTGGCGCCACGTCGGGAGTGAGCGCAGTGAACGCCAACGCGGTCCTGGACTTCCTCAAGTGCGGCGACCTGCGCGAGGGGTTCGCACGCGTGCGCTGCCCAGACTGCCGCCATGAGTTCTTTGTCGCCTTCTCCTGCAAACAGCGCTGTGTTTGTCCCTCCTGCCATCAGAAGCGGTCCCTGACCACCGCGCTGCGCATTGCCGAAGAGGTCAGCGCGCCAGTCCCCCACCGCCAGTTCGTCTTCACCATGCCGAAACGGTTCCGGCTCTACTTTCGCTACAACCGCGACCTGCTACGCCAACTCCCGCCGCTGGCCTGGGAGACCGTGCGCGACGTGGACCGCGCTGCGCTCGACCGCAACGACGTCGTGCCCGGCCTGGTCGTCGGCATCCAAACGCACGGCGAACTCGCTAATTGGCACCCGCACTTCCATGTCCTGGCCACGGACGGCGCGTTCATCCCGGACGGCACCTTCATCCCCATGCCCGAAACACCCGCCGAGCCGTACCTGAAGTTGTGGGAGCAGAAGTTGTTCGACCTGCTCCTGGCCGAAGGCCGCATCACCCCGGAGATTGTCCAGCAGATGAAATGCTGGCAGCACTCGGGGTTTTCTGTCGATAAGAGCGTGCGCCTCGACGCCGGCGATACCGCCGCCATCGAGCGGCTCACCCAGTACATTGTCCGCTGCCCGTTCAGCCTGGACCGCATCCTCAGCCTCAACCCGGACGGCAAGGTCGTGTACCGCGCCGAGAAGGCCGAATGCCGGCCGTTCCCCGTCCCGGGCGACGAGCGCCTGCGCCAAGGCGTCAAGCGCAACTTCGAGGTGTTCGACCCGCTTGACTTCATCGCCGAGATCACGCAGCACATCCCGGACCCCGGCGCGCAGCAGATTCGCTACTACGGCTGGTACTCGAACAAGTCCCGCGGCCAACGCGCCAAGGCTGCGAACGCCGCGGCCAAGCCCCCGGCCGTTCAGCCCGTCATCGAGGACCATGACACCGCGTACCGTAAGAGCTGCCGTCAGCGCTGGGCCGCACTCATCAAGCGTGTCTACGAGGTGGACCCGCTTCTGTGCCCCAAATGCGGGGGGAAGATGAGGATTGTCGCGTTCATCGAGCGCCGAAGCCAGCCCACCGTCGTCGAGCGCATCCTCAAACACTGCGGCCTGTGGGAGGACACCGCCGCGCGCGGCCCGCCCGCCACCGCGCCCACCCAGGACCAGCTTGCCCTGGAACTGCAGTATGTAGACCCGGATGAGTTCCTCGCCGCCCTGTGACCCGCCCCAGGCCGCTCAGGACACGGCAGGGGTGTGCCCGCGTCAGCCGTCTCCCGGCCCGTTTTCAGGCTCTCCCGGCGTTCTTCCGTCCTCCGGCCCCGCCCGGACCGTCCTTCCCGCCCGTCCAGGCCCGGTTGCCGGGCCTGGACGGGCGGGAAGGCGCGCAATTCCCCATCCCTTGCGCTCCACCCCATCCGGACTATCTTCTCCCCGTGAGCCGAGGAAAGGAAATTCCTATCAGTTTAATCGCGCCGGCTTCCAGGTGCTCGCCAGCGAAGACGCGCACCGCGAGTTCCCCCCCCCCTCGCGCTGCGCGTGGAATACCGCGCGCCCTGAGTGCACGGTCCCCCCCCGAGCGTACTCCTGCATCGTTGAACTGCGGCACGCCTGGGCTTATAGTCTGACCGAACAAGGCGTGCCAACTGGGAGCAATGCCATGGATAGAACTGCGCTGCTGTCAAGGGTGAGCATCGATCCGAACGTCTGTTTCGGGAAGCCGTGCATTCGCGGACACCGCATCTGGGTATCCCTCATTCTGGATCTCCTCGCGGCCGGCGAGACCGTGACGGGCATCCTGGCCGACTATCCCGGCATCGAGGAAGCCGACATCCGCGCCTGCATCGCGTACGGGGCCGAAATGGCCAGCGAACGCATCGTTGAGGTCCCCGCATAATGGCCCCGGTTCGTGTCAAACTCGATGAGAATCTTGGAACATGCGCGGCGGCACTCTGTCGTGAAGCCGGTTTCGACGTTGCCACTGTGCACGGTCAGGGCCTGAGCGGTGCATCGGATCGCGAACTCATCAAAGTCTGCCAGAGCGAAAACCGATGCCTCGTCACTCTCGACCTGGATTTCAGCAACCCGTTCCTGTTCAATCCACGTGAGCATGCGGGCATCGCCGTGCTACGACCACCGCGGAATCCCGCGAAGGACGACCTTCTCGCCACCGTTCGGACCCTGGTTCAGGCGTTGCGGGGCGACTCCATCCGCGGCAAACTGTGGAGCGTGCAGAAGGCGCGAGTCCGGGAATACCTGCCACGGGATGGCGCCCCGGACGTTTGACCACCGCAGGCCGCACGGGGCGGAGACCGCGCACTGGCCCGACGCCCGTCGCCACGCCCGACCCCGTCTGAGTCCCGGCCTTCAGCCGGGCGCGTACCGCGTTACCTCGCGCGACACCTCCCATGCCATCGCCACCCCGCGCCGCCCGGGCCCCCGAACGGCCCAGGCTCGTAGTTCCGCGTTTACGCGGTCCGGGCCATGCGCGCGCCTCCGGGAATCCGGACCGCCTGAAGACATGGAGAAAGGGGGAGAAAGGGGACGCCCTTCTGTGACGTGGCGTTGGTGGGCGAGAGTGCAGCCGGGGACATTTTTACGACGACTCACGGCACGGGGGCGCAGGCTCAGATGACGGCGGGTATCGGCCACAAGCCTCTGCCCCCTTGCCGGCCAGCTAACCGAGCCGCTTGCAAAACCCTGTTTTGCAGGCGGAGTGTTCAGGTGTCAGGTTTCGGATGTCAGGAAGTATCTCGCTGAACCACAAGACGTTACGAATTACTGAAACCTGAACACTGAAACCTGCAACCGGCGCTTGCAGGGGTTTTGCAAGCGCCTCAACCGGCAACGTCGGGGGTGCGATGCCTGCGGTCAGCGTCTCGGGATGTCGGTGTCTTCCGCGAGCACGTCGAGGTAGGACTGGTAGGCGTAGACCCGGTCCCGTTGCCTGTCCGTGACTTCGCGCAGAATGCCGATCCTGCAGAGAAGGTCGATGGCCTTGCCTGCAGTGGGCGAACTGGTGGCGAGCAACTGAGTTGCCGACCGCAAGGTAACCATGGGATGGTCGGGCAGGTTCTCGAAGAGCCGCACCGCCGTCAGGGTGGCGTCTTCATGTTCGGTCAATGCCTTGCGGTGCCCGCCGATCACGTTGTGCAGGCGGCGCGCGGCGACGACGGCATCATCGGCCGCTTCGCGGACACAGCGGAGGAAGAACGACGTCCAGCCCTCCCAATCTCCCCGCCTGCGCACTGCATTGAGGCAGTCGTAGTACTCCTGGCGACGACGCTTGAATGCCACGCTGAGGTAAAGCAGCGGAGCGTCCAGCACCGCCCAGTGCTCCAACAATACTACGATGAGCAGGCGCCCGATGCGACCGTTCCCGTCCAGGAACGGATGGATGGTCTCGAACTGGACGTGCGCCAGGCCGGCGCGTATGAGCGGCGGCAGGGGGTTGTCCCCGTGCAACCATTTCTCCAGGGCCGCGAGGGTTTCGGGAACCGCCTCGGGTGGCGGCGGAACGAAACGGGCTGTTCCCGGACGACTGCCGCCGATCCAGTTCTGCGAGCGACGAACGGCGCCCGGCACCGTCTCTGCCCCGCGCACGCCCTGCATCAGCCGCTCATGGGCGCGGCACAGGAGACGCACGCACAGCGGCAATCCCTCGGCCTTGCCAAGTTCGGCACGGATGAGCGCGAGTGCGTCGATGTAGTTGCACACTTCCGCGACGTCGGCCGGCCGATCCGAACGGCGACCGAGCTCAAACGAGACAACGTCTTCCAGCGTCGCCTGGGTGCCCTCGATCTGAGAGGAAAGCACCGCTTCCTTGCGCACGAATCCGTACAAGAACCAATCGCAGCTCGGGACCATGCTTCCCGCCAGGTTCAGCCGCTCGATGGCGGCCATGGCTTCCCGTTGAAGCGTCTCAATGTCATCTTCCACCAACAAGGGGGGCTCGCGAGGCGGGAGTGGGTAAGGGATGAAGGCCCTTACCTCTTCTCCGCCGCCGACGGTGGTCTGATACGTGCCCGTGGTACGTGTCATCGCTGGCTAAGACCTCTTTCTGTACGTCATCACTATAAAAGAAAACTTACTTAATGTTTCGCGTAAAGCAAGTTCTCTTTCATAGCAAGTCCGGTTACGTCAGCAATGAGGCGCAGTCCGGTGTCCCGAGTCTTTGTCTCCCCATCTTCGTCGCCCATCTTTGTCTCTGCCAACGGTCCACGATCCACCATCAACCATTCACCATCGACCGTTTGGACGGACATCGCCAGACCTCTTCGCGGCGGGGCTGGCCAGGGGCGTGTCATCACCACCAGTCTTCGCGTGTGTCGGGGCGTTCCAGGTTGGCCATGAGCCGGTTCGTCAGGCGTGCGGTCAGGCGTTCGCGCACCTCGCGGTAGTCCGGGTGGGCCCAGCGGTTGTGGAGTGAGTCCGGGTCGGTCTGGTAGTCGTAGAGTTCGCCGTAGGGGCGGTCGCGATACACGACGATCCGGTACCGTTCGTCGCGTAGCGAGAACATCTGTTCGGTGCAGCCCACGTGCGCCTGGTACTCGGTGTACGCATCGGTGCGGTGTTCGCAGGTCCGGCCCTCCAGCAGTCCGAGGCAGGAGCGGCCCTGCACCTGTGGCGGTGCGGCAATGCCGGCCATCTCGCACAGGGTCGGGTAGAAGTCGACGGTTTCGACCAACGCGTCGGCGCGCAGTCCGTGCTTCAGCATTCCGGCAGGCGCCGCAATGACGCCGGGAATCCTCAGCGCCCCATCGAACCAGTACGGGCCTTTGTGCCAGACCCAGTGGTCACCGCACTGGTCGCCGTGATCGGACGTGAAGACGATGATGGTGTTGTCGAGGCAGCCCATGTCGTCGAGCCCACGCAGCAGGCGCCCGAACTGATCGTCGATGAACGAAATCGTGCCCCAGTAGATGGAGAGCGTATTGCGGATCACCTCGTCGAACGGCACGCCCGGACAGCGCGGCCATGCGGTGTGTGCATTCTTGCGGTAGTGCGGCGGCAGGTCGTCGAGTTCACCCTCGCGCCGTACGGGCAGCGGGATCGACTCGGGCGGATACATCCGGTCCCACGGCGCCGGGACGAGGAAGCGGCTGTGCGGGTCCCAGGTCCCGGCCCAGAGCAGGAACGGCTGCCCGGCACGCTTCTCGCGGTGGTTGCGGATGACGGCGAGCGAGCGGTCGGTGACCCAGGCGTTCATCGTGAGTTCAGGCGGCAGTTTCGACCACGAGGCGCAATGTGCGTCGAGACGGTCGACCGGTGTCGGCGTGGCGGCCTCGTTGTACCACTCGGGGTGCTCCGTGCGGATCCAGTTCAGGTAGTCGCCGTGCGGGTCCAGGCCTTCCCAGTAGCACTGCGTGTGGTGGCACTCGGTGAAGCCGTGGTAGTTCTGCGGCAGCACGGGGTGCGGCTGCGAGCGTCGCGAGCAGGACACGTGCGTGCGCCCCACGGCCAGGGTGTGGTAGCCGGCGTCGCGGAACGTGTGCGCGAACGTGCGCTCGTGTTCGGGCAGGTTGTAGCCGTTGTCCGTCACCCCATGCACACAGGGGTAGCGGCCGGTCATGATCGAGGCGCGTGACGGCATGCACACCGTGCCCTGGACGTACAGGTTCGAGAGCACCACGCCGCGCTGCGCCAAGGCATCGATGTTCGGGGTGCGAATGCCGGGGTGGCCCATGCACCCGAGCAGGTCGGCGCGCTGCTGATCGGTGCAGTAGAAGAGAATGTTCGGGCGTTCGTTGGGCATGGGTTGGCGACTCCTGGTTTGTGTTCGCGGCCCGGCATTGGGCACGGGAGCTATTACATTAACCCCAAATCAGGCTGATCGCCGCAAACGACCTGGCACGGTCGTGATGCGTCAGCGCCCCCGGGCGGCAGACCGCCCGATCATGTGTGGATGTTACTCGCGTCCGTCCGCGCTGCCACGGTTCTTGCGGCCGTGGGGCGACGATTGGGAAGGGGGGGGGCGACGGACGCCCCTCTCTTTTTCCCAATCGTCGCCCCACCGAGACGAGCTCGGTGGCGGCGCGGAGCGGGCCGAGAGTAACATGGGAGTGGCGGGTGGAAAACGCACGGCAACGGGGTCCGGCCGAGCCGCGACTGGTAGGGGAGGCTTGGGGACGGGGGAACAGTGGCGGTATTGGACAAAACGCGCCATTCGGCTGGGACCGCGCAGCGTCGCGACGCGCAGGACGTCGTGGCTGTCTGTTCCGCCCTGCCCCGACACGTGGCGAATACTGTCCGGCGGCGCCATGCAGTGCCCGTCCCCGAGGTCGTCCCCGAGGTCACTCCTGCCGGCACATCGTGTTGTCCTTGCCGCACCCGTTTCGTCACGCTCGGAGAGGCGAATGCACATGAAATGGACTACGGCGTGATCAGCGCGTATGCCGCCGGCCAGAGATGCCACGTCATTTCCCCGCTTCATCGAGACGCGAGGGGTCGGGGTGCGAATCCCTGGCCGCCGGGGCTGGCAGCGCCGAGACCAGGACTGCCGTGTCGGGATCCTTGCCGGAGTAGAACGCGAGGTAGTGGGTGCCCTGGATCACAGTGGTGTTCACGTTGCCCGCGTCGATGGTGGCCTGACCACCCTTGGCAACCGCTTGCGACGCAGGCCAGCGGAGCGGATGGGCGAACACGCGGTCTGGATCAACGACCCGGCGCCGCAGGACGCCGCCCGGGCCGCGCTGATAGTAGTAGTTGCTCAGCAGGCCGGTCTCGGAGTCGAGGATCAGGCTCGGGGTGGAGATCAGGACATCGCCGATGTTGGTTTGCGCGCGAGTCCACGTCGCGCCGTAGTCGGATGAAACCATCTGGAACTGGGACCGCGCCGTGGACGCGCCACAGTGCTCCGTCCTTGCAACGGCGAGAAGCTTGCCATCACCGAGGTACACCGCAGAGGGCTCGGTGGGCCACTGCGCTTTGGTGAGTCCGGACTCGATGGTGGTCTGGGTCCAGGTGGCGCCGTTGTCTTTGCTGGTCAGCTTGCCCCAGGAGTGATCCGTGCCTTCGCTGTAGCCCCCAGCGAACCACAGTGCCACCAGTCCGACCGTGGGGACGGCGAAGACGTCGGTGATCTGCACGGGCGCGGGGTCGAGTTTCGGCGTCGTCACAAATGTAAACGTTACGCCATCCGTGCTGCGGTAGAGGTCTTGGAACCACTCTTTCCCGACTCGACGCACCCAGAGGAGCATCGCCCCCGTGGCATCCAGTCCCTTCCCGACGGCGACATCGCCGTAGCCCGGTGTGTTGGCGACGACCGTTTCCGCCGTCCAGGTTCTTCCATGGTCTGTGGAGGTGCGCGCGTAAACGGCGCGGGCGTCTTCGCCGATCGTGTGCCCCGAGCCCCGGCTGTAAACGCAGACCAGTTTCTCGCCGATGGCCTGGATCATCGGCCACGAGTTGTAGCCGCGCACGTCCTGCACGACGTGCGGCGTCGAGAGAGCGTCCAGGGGCGTCACCTTGACCATGGCCAAGCCTGTGGGGTGCGTGAACGTGTCGGCGGGATCGCCGGGCTCCCGCTGAATGCGGACCCACAGCGGCGCGCTGGGCACCACTTCGTAATACGACTCCAGAACAATGCTGCGCGAGCAGAACGGTGCGACGGGCAACGCGGTGCGTACGGGATTGCCGAGATAATACCGCGCCGTGAACGGCGCGTCATCCACCATCTGCGACAGGTGAACGCGGTAAACATCCTCGAGGTCGGGGCCTGTCGTCGCATCCGTCGTGGTCACGACGATCTCGACCTTCACCGCAACGCATCCGCTCGGCAAACCAGTGACGACACCCGCCACCGACTGCCCCACCGTGCCACCCGACAATGACCACACCGGGACCTGCATGGAACCGCTCGACATGAGCACCAGCGAAGGCTGCCCCGTGGCAATCGACAGATGGTTCGCACTCAACCCAATAGGGGTCGCCATAGGGGTTGCCTCCCGATGTTCGCCGGGCAAAGCGCCAGGATCGTCCGCGCCGAAACGGGTGACGGCGGAGGCCATCACCGCGAGAGGGAGCAGGGCAAGTGAGAGTCTGTGACGGATAAGGAATGCCCTTTTCAGGGGTAACCTTCGCAGCGCGCGGCTGCCCGCGTGTCGCGGGAAAGGCAGCAGAAACGGCTGCGGCGGATCTCTTCGGACGGCACCCGCCGTCCGGACTCCGAACGCGATCCCTCGAACCGCAGAGAAGTTAGACCGGTATCTTGGCCGCATCAAGTGCGATGTCCGCATTCCCTGCAATGCGTCAGCGCCACCCGGGCGGTGGGCCGCCCGATCATACGAGGATGTGACACGCCATCCCGTTTGGGAGCAGAGGGGACGCAGGAGCGAGCAGAGGGGACGGGCTTTTTCCGATGCTGGCGCCGGCGCCAGGCCGGCCCTTGCACTCTGGCCGGCATATCGTATTGTGCTTCCCGTACCCGTGCCGCAAGCTCGAAGAGGCGAACCCACATGAGATGGACCACAGCGACTGCCCTCGGCATGACCTGCGCGGTCTGCCATCTGTCCGACGCTGCCGCCAACACAAGGGCCTCGACCATGGAACTTGACCGTCTCTATCAGCCGCCCGCCATTCTGTCCGTGAACCGGCACCCGGAGTACAACGTCGACGGCTGCCGGGCCATCATTTTCGAGGGGGAACGGTTCCAAGACCAGCCCGTCAGCCTGTTCGCCTACTACGCCGCTCCGGCCGGCATGGCGCCGGCGCAAGGGTGGCCCGGCGTTGTCCTGGTCCACGGGGGCGGAGGCACCGCGTTGGCGAACTACGTGAAGGACTGGAACGGGAAGGGCTACGCCGCGATCGCGTTGGACTGGTACGGCCTGTTCCCGGAAGTCGAGAAGAAGCTCGAGGAACGGCGGAAGGTCGAGCCCAACACCGTTGTTCCGATGTACTCCTACCAGGACGCGGTGTCGAACATCATCCGTTGCCACAGCCTGTTGCGGTCGTTCCCGGAGGTCAATGCCGAGAAGACCGGGATCGTGGGCGCGTCCTGGGGTGGGTTCTTCGCGCTCACGGTTGCCGGCTACGACCAGCGCTTCAAGTGTGTGATCAGCGCCTATGCCGCCGGTTTCTGGCAGAACACCCCGTTCGACCCGAAGAATCACGTCATGAACATCACCGTCCCCGTGTTGCGGACCGCGGTCGTCAACGAACTAAACTTCCCGCTGCCGCGCTGGCAGGAGACGGTGGACCTCACCACCCACGCGGAGTCGACGTTGAGCATCGACTTGGCCATGGGCCACAGCAATATCGGGCTGGCCTGGCCGATCAACTACCACTTCGCCGACATGGTCCTCAAGCAGCAGGGCGTGCTCCCGAAGATCGGGCCGGTGCGGCTGACCGGCGACACGTTCGAGGCCGACGTCACGAACCTGGCGCAGCTCGATCAGGCCAGGCTTGGCAAGGTGGAACTGCACTACACGACCGCGGCGCCCGCAGCCAGGGAGGGCCGTTTCTACGAGAAAGAGCAGTGGCAGTGCCTCCCGGCCGAACGCGTGGATGGCGTGCTCCGGGCAACGGTGCCCGCCGGCACCCGCGCCTGTTTCGTCAACCTGTTCTGGAACGGCCTGCCGATCTCGACCCGGTTCCTGATGCCGCCGGTCCACACCCACGACCCGAATGTCGCGGAGGAGTTCAGGCCCCGGGACGGCCTGCCCAACGTGTTCGCCAAAATCGAGGCCGGCGCGACCGTGCGCGTCGCCTACCTCGGCGGCAGCATAACCGCCGCCAACGGCTGGCGCGTGAAGACCATGGAGTGGTTCAGGACCCAGTTCCCGAAAGCCACCGTCGACGAGATCGACGCCGCCATCTCGGGAACCGGCTCGGACTTCAGCGCGTGCCGGCTCGAGACCGACGTGCTCGCCAAGGACCCCGACCTGATCTTCCTGGAGTGCCGGGTGAACGGACACGCGGGGTTCCCCGTCCAGAGCGTGGAAGGGATCGTGCGCCACACCTGGCAGGCCCGGCCCAATACCGATCTCTGTTTCGTCTACACGATCTGCACCGGCATGGTCGAGGCGCTCCAGGCGGGCCGGACGCCCGAGTTCGGGGCGGTGATGGAGCGGGTTGCCAATGTCTACGGTATCCCCACGATCGACATGGGCGTCGAGGTCGCCAGGCAGGAAGCGGACGGGCGCCTGGTCCACACGTCAGACGCGCCGGTCCCCGGAAAGGCCGTCTTCTCCGCCGACGGGACACACCCCGGTGACGTCGGCCACGATATCTACCGCGACGTCGTCGCGCGCTCGTTCCTGAAGATGACTGTCCCGGCCGGCCGCAGAGTCCATGTGTTGCCCCCCGAACGCCTGCACGACCGCTGTTGGGACACGGCAACGCTGCTGCCCGTCCGCAACACGGTCTTGAGCAGCGGCTGGGCGCCTGTGGACGCGGACCGCGATCCGGTCTACAACGACAGCTCCGCACGCACCAAGGCCATGCTGCGCGGTGCCGTCAAGTGCAGCACGGTCGGGGAAACGATCACGGTCCGCTGGTGCGGCACCACGATCGGGTTCAGCGACATTCCGCACGGCGGGCCCATGGTCGTCGACGTCTCCGTTGACGGTGCCGCGCCCGTGCGCTGCGAACGCGTCCAGACCGAGACGGTCCACCAGTATTCCCGTTTCTTCTACCTGCCCGAACTCCCGGCCGGCGACCACACGGCCGTCCTGACGGTCCGGCAGCTTCCGGAGAACACGGCGTTCTACGCCGGCCAGGTCCTCGTCGTCGGCCGGGTTCTCGGACCCTCGGCGCCCTGAGGGGCCTCAGTCGCAAGTCACCCGGCTGGGCGGCGGCAACACGTGCAGAGGTGCTATGCGTCGCGGGCAGCCGGTCCCGGACGGATCCCGAACTCGAGCATCGCCTTGCCCTTGGCCCGGTACTGGGACGGGGATTCGCCGAATGCTTTCCTGAACTGACGGCTGAAGTTGAAAATGCTTGAGTAGCCGACCTCCGCCGCAATCTCGCTGATCGTGCGCGGCGTCCCGATCAGGAGCCACTGGGCCCGGGTGAGCCGGTGACGCTTGACATAAGCCATGGGGGCCTGCTGCATGACCCGCATGAACAGGCTATGGACCCGCGTGGGCGAGAGGCTGAGGACCTCGGCCAGGGTGGTAAGGGCAATCCAGTCCCGTTCGTGACTGCGGATGTAGGCCAGAGCGGGGGCGATCCGCTGCATGTCCGCCATCCGGGCGAAGCTCTCTGTCCCCAACACGCCCGCCGCCAGAATCGCGTCCAGCAGCCGGTAGGCCACCGCCTTGGTCCGGACGATCTCGTTGAAGGAGAGGGGACCCTCCCGGTTCATCAGGGCTGAGAGCCGTTTCGTGCAGGTACAGATCCGTCGCCCTGCTGCGCCGTGAACAACAGGCGGCAGGTCGAACAGGGAAATCACGTCGATGTTCTCAAACACCGTGTACCGGATGTGGGCGTAGTCGACCGCCCCGGCTTCCTTCATCTGGACCCCGTGGGGCACGCCGGCTGGGACGAGCAGGGCTTCGCCTATCCTGACCGTGTGTGTGCCGTCGCCGTTGATCTTGCAGTAGTACTCGACGTCCACCGGACACACGATGACCAGGAAGGGGAGGACGCGGTTGTCGTGGAGGTGCGGCTGGCAGAAGTTGGGGGCGCGTCCGCCCAGGTACTCGAACGCGAGACTGTCCAGAACCAGTCGGCGCAGGTTCTTCAGCGCCGTGGGGTCGGGGCTTGCCTGTGGGAGAGCCGTGGGCATGCCGCAAATCCTACTGCGCTGCAGCCGCATGTCAAGGGGGTGCGGCAACAAAGGCCAAACCGCCACAGGAAAGGCCAAACCGCATGGGATCCGGCCCAAAGAACGACTGAATTGTGACAAGTTGCGACCATTCCCTGACGGCTGGGCACGGTGTACTGTCTTTCATGGACATGACCCGGGATCACTGGCAGAACGGTAGAGACACAACGGAGAACGCACCATGCCCCCTGTCGACTATGAGATCATGCATACGGGCAAGGAGAAGGCCGAGCTTCGGTCGCGGCCGCGCGACGCGCGGCCGCTGGCGGCCAACGAGATCGCCGGCCGGACGCTGGTGAGTGCCATCAGTCCGGGCACGGAAGTGGTGGGGTGTTACTGCGCCACGCATTACCAGCTCACGGACTCGGACGCGCCGCGCAGTACGGGCTATGCGGCCGTCTTCGAGGTCGAGGAGGTCGGCAGCGACGTTGCCGGCATCAAGGTGGGCGATGTGGTCTACGGCTCGCTGCCGCACAAGTCCCGACAGCGCGTGCCCGCTGCCAGGGTGGTCAGACTGCCAGACGGGCTGATGCCGGAGAAGGCGGTCTTCTGCCGTTTCCCCAAAATCGCCATGCCGACGTTCGTCCACACCCGTGTCCGGCCACCGGAAGTGGTCGTTGTCACCGGGCTGGGGCTTGTCGGCCTGATGGCGGCCCAGGTCGCGCAAGTCTGTGGCTACGAGGTCGTCGCGGTCGACCCGGATGACCGGCGCCGTGCCATTGCGCAGGCACACGGGGTCCGTCGGGTCCTGTTGGCACCGCCGCTGGACGATCCGGCGATGGCCAAGCGGGTCGGGCTCGGCGTCGACTGCTCCGGGCACGAACAGGCGGTCCTGGACCTGTGCAATCTGGTCCGCGTGAGGGGCGAGGTCTTCCTGATCGGAGTGCCGTGGGTCCCGCGGACCACGCTGCTCGCCCAAGGCATTCTGCACTCGGTGTTCTACAACTATGTCACGCTCACGTCCGGATGGGAGGGACAGATGCCGGCTAGCCCGGAGACCCACAGCGACCTGCACCATATCGCCACGGCGCTGGGATGGATCGCAGACGGACGGATCCGGATCCACGAGTCGTTGTACGCCAGAGCCAAGCCCGACGATCCCCAGACCGTCTACCAGAACCTGTTGCACCGGCGCACCACGGGACTGACCGTGGTGTTCGACTGGCGCAACGCGAACAACGGCTGATACCACACCGGAGCATGACCATGATCAAGCACCATCGCGACATGCCGCACCAACGTTACGAACGGTGCCACGACGGCAAAGGTTGGCTCGACTGCTTCACGGTTCTCTCCGGCCGTGACAGCGAGCACGGCATCACGTTCATGCACGACGACGTTCTCGATCCGGGGGCCGTGATCGGCGAACATCCACACCACGACTGCGAAGAGATCTACTTCGTTGTCGAAGGCCACGGCACCATGCTTCTGGACCGACAATCCATCCCGGTCGGTCCGGGGGACGTGTCCCTGGTCGAGAGCGGGCACTCCCACGGCATTGCCAACTCCAGCGACGGGCCCATGCGCCTCGTCGTGGTGGGCGTCAAGCGTCCACCGGCGAGGGCGGCGGGTGTGCCCTGAGGGGCCGTGTCGCCCTGCGGCCGGAGCGTCGCCCGCGGCCATGCCGCCGAACGTACGGCTGGCTCAGGTCAGCGCCTCGATCAGGTCGATGACGCGCTCGACGCGGGCGAGTGAGCCGTTGACCGGGAGCATGTCGCCGATGCCGAGAACGATATTGCCGTCGGTCTTGTAGAACTCGATCACGTTCCGGACGTAGTCCTCGAACGCGGCGTCGGAGCAGGCGTCGGGGACGAACACGATCTGCGGCAGGATGTCTTTCAGCCGGATGCCGGAACCGGCCGCATCCCGGAACCGGAGCGGGTCGAGATCACCGGACGGACTGGCGGTCAGGCCGTTCACGCCGCTGATCCCGACGGTGCGCAGCTTTCCGAGGAGCGGCATGACCTTCCCGTCGAGGTGAATGTCCCACTTCGCACCGCCCTCTGCCGCGAGCGCCGCACGTCGCGCCAACTGCGGCCCGACGTGCGATTCCCAGTACGGTGCGCTCACATCGGAGGCGAGGTTCTCGCAACTCCCGATCCACGGCTGCCGACGGGCCAAGCGCCGGATCAGCGGCTCGTACTGGCGTTCGACGAAGTCCACCGTCGTGTCCACCTCGGCCGGTGCATCCGCGTACATGTAGACGGCCTGCATCACTCCGGCCCACTGGATCAGGAAGGACTGGAACGCGACCATCGGCAGACCGCCGGGCAGTTCGGCGTCCGCGGTCTGGCGTGCGGCGTCCGCGCGGCACTGGTAGATCGCGCGGACCAGGCGCAGGTCGTCGACCGTCTTCACCGCGTACTCCGTCACGCCGAAGCAGCGGTCGGCATACTGCTCCGTCGCCGAGAGCGTGCCTTCCGGCGTGCGCACCGCGATCGTGTGGACCGAGCCCGGGTAGCCGCCGCGCGCGTACACGACCGGGGCCCCCGACCAGCACTCCTCCACCGCCAGTCCCGGAACGGCGGGCAACGGCTGCCGCGGTGCGGGCGCCTGAACGCCGTTCGGGAAGATCTTTGACAGGTCGACACCGTTGACTGCCTCCAGCAGCGTCCCGTGATGGTGCTTCTCGCAGAACCACCAGCGCAGATCGGCGTGAAAGGGGATGGCGCCCCGGCGCGGGCGAGGGCGGATGTCCAGCCACGCCAGTTCGGTCATCCAGGCGTCATCGATCGACGCGCCGGTTTCGCAATACAATGGGATGAGCGGCTGCACGAGTCGTTTCATGGTCGGGGTCCTCTCTTGGGGGTCTGTCCCCCGCTATCGTCGTGAACGGTTTCTGCCGTGCTACCGGGAAACTAGACCTGCACGGCGTTCTTGACAATCCGCAGAATCGGCCAAGAGTACCTATAAACGGCTTTTACTCGCCGGGGTTCGTGCTTGAGTCCAGAACCGCGAAGGCGACCACATGACGACGCGCTCAAAGGACGGCATGGCACGGTTTCTCGTCGGGTTCAGTCACCGCATCGTGGCGGGACGGGGGCGAATGCACGCCCACGACGGCATGGAGGTGGTATTTCACGCTGCCGGCGAGGGCGCAGGACGGGCGGCAGATGGTTCCGCTTTTCGGTTTTTCAGTGGCTCGGTCTCGCTCTACGGGGCCGGGCTTCCGCACGCGCAGGACAACACGCGGGCAGGCCAGGACTTCTGCCTGGTGTTGCATCGCGGCGGGATGGCGGCCGCGCCGGAGTTCGGCAGGATCCAGAACGTCGGGTTGCTGGTCGACGACTGCCTGCGGCAGGAGATTCTGTCTCTGGCGGCGACCCGGATCGTGCACGACGCACGGGAACAGCGGATCTGCGATCTGCGCGTCACGGCGGTGCTGCTGACTCTGCTGGAACTCCGCCGCCGCCCGGGACCGGAGAAGGGCGACCGCTGCGATGCCGCGCTGGCGGCGGCGCAGGCGTACATCCAGGCGCACTTTGACGCCATTGGCAGCGTGGCCGAGGTTGCGGCCCACGTCGGCCTGAGTCCCGATTACCTGCGGCACCGTTTCCGGCTGCGTTTCGGGGTCTCGCCCCGTGACAGCCTGCTGCGGGCTCGACTGGATCACGCCAGGGACCTGCTGCGTCACACCTCGTTGCCTCAGAAAGCCATTGCCGTGCAGTGCGGGTTCGGGAACATCCGCTATTTCAACACACGGTTCAAGCATCACACCGGGATGACCCCGGGGAGTTGCCGGCTCGTTGGCGATCACGGTCGGCGGCCGTGAACTCACTGCATGCGGTGGCGGTACTCGCCGGGGTTGCAGCCGTAGTGCTCGCGGAAGACGCGGTGCAGGTGGCTCTCGTCGGTGAAGCCCCAGCGCGCCGCAACGGCCTTGACCGGCATGTCGGTGGCGGCCAGGTCACGCGCCGCGGCGGCGGCGCGGTGCCGGCGCGCGAAGTCCGCAAACGTCGCGCCCATCAGAGAGCGGAACGCACGCATGAACGTGTCGTGGCTCAGGCCGCAGGCTGCCGCGGCTTCCTCGTTGCTCACGCGCCGTTCGACCCGGAAGGCCAGTTGCAGGGCCGGGGATATGCGCCGGTACTCCTCGGCCTCGGCGGTGTCGTGGGCGGCAGGGCGGTTTCGTGCGGCGAAGGGCAGGAGGAATTCGGTCAACGCCAGGCGCCGGCGCAGCATGGTCAAGCTGTCGCCGCCGGCGCCCGCCAGTTCCTTCATCCGGTGCGCAAACGCGACCGCGTGCTTCCGCTCGGCCTCGGTGAGTTGGGGCTTGCGGCCCGAGTACTCGGTGAACGGCGCCAGCCACTGCAGGTGCGGTGCTTCGGGGAACTGCTGACTCGCCAGCGCGGGTGGCCAGACGACGACGACAAGCACCTCGCACGGCACTTGGCGCAGGATGTAGCCGTGCGGCTCCCAGAAGCCGTGGAACCAGACGTCACCGGCAGCGTAGTCGAACCGCTTCCGGTGCTGGAGCCGAGTCATGCTGCCGCTCAGGACCACGCCCAGTTCCACCTCGTAGTGCATGTCCATGACCGGGGTCGCCACGCGTTCGGCATGGGTGTGGAGCTGGACCGCGAGCGGCGCTGCGTCGCTCAGCTTGAACCGCAACGGCTTGACGTGGGGAAGGCGGTTGGAGTCCCGGCTAGCCGCGCCAGCCGGATGGGTGCTCGGCGCTGCGGGTGCGCGCCGTCGTTTGTTGACCATGGGATCCTCCGTCGCTGACGTGTCGGGTCAGGTTCTGCTTGGAACCGGTGTGCGTAAATATACAATTATAGGCGGCGTTTGTACATAGTAACGTGCTTGTCGAAATCGGGAGATAACTGTAATTTGTACAGTGAAGGCAATGACCATCGGCAAGGTACGCCGCACGCCGCAGTCCGGCGGCGTCGGGCAAGGGCAAGGGCAAGGGCAAGGGCAAGGGCAAGGGCAAGGGCAAGGGCAAGGGCAAGGGCAAGGGCAGGGGCAGGAAGGGAACGGGGGACGGGAACCCCGATAAGGAGCAGACCATGAAGATCGTGTTGATCGGTGCAGGCAGTCGCAGTTTCGGCCGGGGCACGATTGTCGACGTGCTGGCGGCGACCGAATTTCGCGGCAAGGGAGTGACGCTCGCGCTCGTGGATCTGGACGCGGCGGCGCTGGACGTGATGCTGCGCCTGGCGCAACGGATCAAGGCGCAACTCGGCAGCGACGTCGCGTTGGAGGCGCACACCGACCGCACGCAGGCCCTGGCGGGAGCGGACTTTGTCGTCACGTCCGTGGCGCGAAAGCGTATGCCGCTGTGGGAGCAGGACTTCCGCGTGCCGGCGGCGTACGGGTTCCGGCACTGTCTCGGCGAGAACGGCGGCCCCGGCGCGCTGTTCCACGCCTTGCGCAGCCTGGAGGTGATGATCCCGATCTGCCGCGACATCGAGCGGCTGTGCCCGAACGCGTTCCTCTTGAATTACACCAATCCCGAGGCGCGCGTGCTGCACGCCATCCTGCACCTGACGCGGGTCAAGGCGGCCGGGTTCTGCCACGGCGTGTTCTCGGCGCTGCGACGTGTCGAGCACTACACGGGACGGCCGATCGCCGAGTTCGACGTGACCTCCGCGGGCATGAACCACCTGTACTTCCTTCTCAAGTGCGTGGATCGCGCGTCGGGCGCGGACCTGTTGCCGACGCTCGTCGAACGCGCGGCAGCGGAGACCGACCCGCACCTGCAACTGTTCCGCGAGTTTGCGCGCATCTTCGACGTGTTCACGTTCCCGTCCGACGACCACATCGGCGAGTACCTCGCATTCGGGCACGAGTTCATGGGGCGCAAGTGGAAGTACGGACAGGAGTCGCGCCCGGTCGCGGCGCCCGAGACCGCGCGCCTTGCCGACCTGGCGGCCTACGCGGACGGCAGCAAGGCGCTGGACAAGGGGATGCTCGCGCCCAGTGGCGAACTGGTGGCGCCGGTGATTGCCGACATCGCATTCGACCGCCGCAACCGGCGCGCCGCGGTGAACGTGCTGAACCGCGAAGGCTACATCGCCAACCTGCCGTCCGGCGCGGCGGTCGAGCTCCCGGCCATCGTGGCCGCGGACGGGCTGCACCCGGAGTTTGTCGGCGCGCTGCCCGAGTCGGTGGCGCCGTACCTGCGCACCCAGGCGGCGATCATCGAGTTGGTGACCGAGGCGTACGCGTCGCGCAACCGCAAGCTGCTGCTGCGTGCGCTGCTGCTCGACCCGTGCGTGAACAGCATCCGGAATGCCGAGGCGCTGCTCGACGACATGCTCCGGCTCCAGGCCGAGTACCTGCCGAGCTTCGCGTAGACGGCCATTCATCGTAATCCCGCTCGAGATCGAGAACCTTGCCGAGAACCTTGGCGAAGATGATCGCGCCACGATCAAGCGCCCAGGAGTTCCGCACGCCACCGACTGGACTGAATGAACGACCGAACGGGGCCCCGGACCGGGCGATCAGACGGCCGCATGGTGCCTGAGTCCCGGCTTCAGGGTGTGTCGATTTAGTGCGGCAGCAGGCCTTCCAGAGTGGCGGGAGCGGCTCACTCCCGCATGCCGGACCGAGCCGGTTCGGCCACTTTGAGCGTGGTTGCGCATCTGAGGTGGTCAAATCGACAGGCCTTTCAGCCGGAAGCCCGCGTCCGCGCTTCAGCCGGATGCGTTGTCCGCCGCCAACCGCAACGGGCTCATGGCCAATGTCATGCCCACGCCGCCCACACGTGATCGTTCCGCCGCACCACGTCAGCCCCCGCGCGCTCGCTGAAGACTCGCGCCCACTTCCGCCTGAAGGCGGTACTCAGACGAAGCCGCCCGCACGGGGCCGTTGCTCCTCTTGTCTGAGGCGTCCCCCGCATTACTCCACCGAGGTCAGGACGCGAATTGCCGGCAACCCGGCCAGCAGCGTTCCCAGGGCGGCCCCAACGGCGGCGAAATGCGGCGTGGCGAAGTGGTCGTGCAGGGCGGCGAGGTTGCGCCAGCACTCGTGCACCACGAACCGGTCGGGCGCTTCGGCGTCCTGGCAGACGTCGTACGCCATGCACCCCGGTTCGAGTCGCGAAAGGCGGATCGCCTGCGACTTGGCGAGGGCCGCCGCGAGTTCAGGCCCGCGCCCGGGCTTGGCCTCCAGATTCACCACGAGAGTGAACGGCCGGGCCGGGTCCGGTACTTTGCCTGCAACCAACGCCAGAATCGGGTGTTCGCTCATGAGGGCCTCCGTAGCCTGCGTTCAGGATGTGGTGCTGTCGCAGATATAGCATTGCCCGGGGCGGGATTCAAGGCCTGCGCTGTCCTCGCCGAAACGGGTCAGCCTTGCCGTTCACGGGTGGCGAGCCAGAAGAGGGCGCCGCCGGCGGCGAACAGCAGGGCGACGGAGGCGATGCCGGCACGGGATGCGGTGTCCGCACTGGCGCCGCCGGCCCGGACCAGCAGTCCGACGCCGCCCATGAGCACGGGCCCCAGCACGACCGCGAACTTGCCGAGCATGTTGTAGAGCCCGAAGTACTCGGCGCTCTTCTCCGGCGGGATGAGCTTGGCGTAGAACGAGCGGCTCAGCGCCTGGACCCCGCCCTGCACCAGCCCGATCACGCCGGCCAGGATGTAGAACTCATGTCTGGCGTGCATGAACGCGCCCCAGATCGAGACGGCCAGGTAGACGCCCAGGCCCAGGAGGATGGCGCGTCGTGCCCCGATGCGGTTGCCCAGCCACCCGAACCCGATGGCGGCCGGGAACCCGACGAACTGTGTCAGCAGCAGCGCCGCGACCAGATCGCCGGACTTGAACCCGATGGACATGCCGTAGTCGACGGCCATGCGCACGATGGTGTCGACGCCGTCGATGTAGAGCCAGTACGCGAGCAGGAACAGGCACAGCGTGCGCTGCTGCCGCAGGTCGCGGAGTGTTTCGCGCAGTTGCCGCAGGCCGCCGCGCACCACTTGGCCGACGTTGGTCGTGTTCTGCGGGCTGTGCTGTTCGCGCACGAGCAGCAGCAAGGGCAGTGTAAACAGCGCCCACCACACCCCGACCGATGCGAACGAGACCCGCACCGCCTGCTCCGCCGAGACGAGGCCGAACGCGGCCGGGTACGAGGTCATGTACACGTTCACGGCGAACAGCAGGCCACCGCCGAGGTACCCCAGTGCGTAGCCAAGCGAGGAGATCATGTCCATGCGGCGTCCGGAAGCGACAGAGGTAAGGAGCGCATCGTAGAATACATTGCCGCCGCAGAACCCGAGCACTCCCAGGCCGTAGAGCAGGGCGGCTTGCTGCCAATTCCCGCCGGGGACCAGCGCGAGTGTGGCGGTGGCGGCGGTCCCCAGGATGGCGAAGCACGCGAGGAAGCGCTTGCGCGCCGTGCCGCGGTCGGCGATGGCGCCGAGCACGGGTGCGAGGATGGCCACGGTCACGCCGGCCAGGGAGTTCACCAACCCCAGTCGCGCCGTGCTCACGGTCGGGTCCACGCCGGCGCTCCAGACGTTCTTGAAGAAGATGGGGAAGAATCCGGCCATGACCGTGGTGGCAAAGGCGGAGTTCGCCCAGTCGTAGAACGCCCAGGCCACGATCGCCCGGCGCTCATCGAGCGGCGGCGGCGCGGCGCGGTTGTGTGTGGCGGGCTCGGTCACGGTGGGACTCCGACTCCAGAGAGAAGTCACCATGAAGGATATGAAGCGCCATGCAGGGGGCGCGGCAGGACGAGCTCGGCGGCCAACTCCGCACCGAGCGACGAACCGCGTCCGAGGCTGTCCACGGTTTCGGTGCGGCCGTAGTCCCGCAGGTGATCGAGGACAATGCCGACCTTGCCGCTCACGGGCCGCAGGAGGATTTTGACGCGGACGCGACCGTCCCGCGGCGCCAGCCCTGCCACAGCCATCTCTATCCACTCGATTTCGCGGCCCGACCCGAGCGTGACGGTCTGCGGCTGCGCTTGGCCGTCGTCGGGACCGACGCCGACACCGAGTTGAGCGCCGGGCGTACCTTGCACCGGGATGCGGAGCCGCAGATCAGGCGGCAGAGCACCCGCGTCGTATCCCGGCGGGAGACAGAAAGTTTTCACCAGGCACGCACCGGTCTCCGGCAACTCTGTCAGGCTCCAGCCGCCGTAGGGCAGGGGACCGTGGTCGTACACGGTCAAGGTGTTCTGGCTCACGGCCAGCACGCCATGGGGCCGGGCGGTCCGGACTAACGATTTTTCCAGGGAGAGCTGGTACAGCGGGAACGCCCGCAGTGTGGCGAAGAGTCCCAGGCACAGGGCCAGAGCGTGCCAGAGCAGGGGACCGCGTCGCGTATGGTTCTGACGGGACCGCAGGAACTGGCGTAGTGCGGAGTCCACAGCCGCGCCGCCGAAGGCACACAGCAGCGGCACGAGCGGGAGCCGGAATCGTCCGAGAATGTAGAACAGCACCGTGCCAAGGCAGAAGACGGCGACCATGTAGTACAGGAACCACATCTGCGGCCGACGCCAGCGCCAGCGCAGCAGCAGGCCCCAGACCCCGAGCGCGCCGAGGATTGCGAAATCGAGGAGAAGGGGCGACATCAGCAAGGGGCTGCGCCGTCCGTCGTAGGCCAGGACGACGTTGTTGGGAACTTCCTCCTTGTCCCAGAACAGCAGCAGCATGCGGAACTTGAGTTCGAGGTATGCCAGCGGTTCCTGGCGGAACCACCGCAGCATCTGGCGCGAGACCGGAGTGCGTTCGCCGGGCGGCAGTCCTGCGAACCGCATCCACTCGTTCCAGGTTGGCGGGTAGGCCAGGCCGCCAGCCGGCGCTTCGGGTGTGTTGCCGAGCGCCAGGACGGCATCCTGTGCGGAGGCCGGTCCGGTCCAGCGTCCGTAGTAGTGGTAGTTCCGCACTGCGAACGGCAACTGCGGGAGGTACACGAGCAGTGCCAGCAGGATCGTGCCGCTGGCGAGCCGTGGAATCGACCGACGGTTGCGCCAGGCGAACAGCGCCAGGACGCCGGGCACCAGCAGCAGCGCATTGCCGCGCGTCAGGGTGGCGGCGCTGACGACGAGCGCCGTCAGTAGCCAGCGCCACCACGAGTTGGTGCGGTACGAGCGCACGGCGAGGTAGGCCAGCAGCACCATCCAGAAGCCCTGCAGGATTTCCAGCAGCGCGAACGGGGTGTGGAAGACATGGAAGCGTGCCAGTGCGAGCAGTCCGGCGGCGATCAGTCCGGCACGGCGTCCGAAGCAGCGTGCCGCGAGGAGTCCGGCGACGCCGACGCTGGCCGCGCCCAACAGTGACTGCACGACGATGAGGCCCCACGGCCCGGCGCCGAACAGGCCGTAGACCAGTGGCAGGAACACGGCGTAGTAGAACGGCTGGTACTCGAAGTAGGCAGGGAGCTTGCCGTCGAGGATTTCCAGGGCAATGCGGCGGTAGGTCGCCATGTCGGTGACCTTGGCCGGTTCGACCACCGACGGGATGCCGCTCAGTTGCGCGCAAACCGCCAGGCGGAGGGCGAGCGCGCCCAGCGTGATGACGCCGAGCCAGATCAGGAACCGGCGCGTGCGCGGGTTCCGGGCGCCAGTCTGCTTGCCAGTGGGGGTGCCTCGCATAGCTCGGCTCAAGTGCCCCCTCCGGATTGGGCGCGTCGTTGCGCCTTTAGGTAGAAATCCCGCAGGTCCGGCGGCATCTCATCCGGCGAGTTGAAGGTCCGCGTCTTGCCCTGCTGGTCCGTGACGGTGATCCGCGTGCTGGTGGTCATGCCGGTGCCGCCGGCCAGGGCCTGCTGCCGGACCTCCTGGATCCGCTGCCGGATTTCGGGCGGCAGGGCGTCGAGCGAATCGTACTCGCGGACCTCCCCGGTCCCCGGGTTCTTGACCTTGATCCCGGTCGTCACGACCTGAGTCGTGCGGGTGACGGTGAACGATTTGTCCACGTCGGCATTCACGCTGATCCGAATCCCGAGCCAGCGCTGCAGCCGACTCCAGAGCCCATCGCCCGGCATATGCGTGCGGCAGCGCGGGCAGAGCGTGGCGCCGTCCGGGACCGTGGCTTGGCATTGCGGGCATTTCATGGGCGTGTGGTGTTCCTAAAAGAATGTCAACAGGTTGCCATCGCAACGGCGCACTGTCAAGCGGAGCAGGCTCTTTTGCCTGCCTGGGCCGGCGAGTGTATGGTTGGAGATGGCGGGCAGGGGCCGGTTTCCCTGCCCGCCGGGAGGAACGCGCAATGAAGATCATGATCATGACCGACATGGAAGGCGTAAGCGGCGTACTGAACCACGGCGACTGGGTGCTGCCCAGCGGGCGGTTCTACGACAAGGGCGTGCGGCTGCTCACCGAGGAGGTGAACGCGGCCGTGGCCGGGCTGTTTGACGGCGGCGCTACCGAAGTGGTTGTGGTGGACGGGCACGGTGCGGGCGGGATCGATCCGGAACTGCTCGACGAGCGCGCCTGGCTGTCGCGCGGCGCGGGGCCGAAGCCGGAGCCGTGGGGGCTGAGCCCGAATTACGCCGGGCTGGCGTATGTCGGGCAGCACGCCAAAGCCGGCACACCGTACTCGCACATCACGCACACGCAGTGGTTCAACTACATCGACCTGGCGGTGAACGGCATCTCGATCGGCGAGTACGGGCAGATGGCACTGTCCGCCATGGAGTACGGCGTGCCCACCATCCTGGCCTGCGGCGAGAAAGCGTTCGCCGCCGAGGCGGAAGCCCTGACCCCCGGCGTGGTCAGCGTCTGGACCAAGCAGGGGTTGCTGCCGGACGACGGGATGGAGCATCTAGACACCGACGCGTACCGCAAGGCGAAACTCAGCGCGGTGCACATGTCGCCGCGGCGCGCGCGCCAGCTCATCCGCGAGGGGGCTCGAGAAGCGATGCGGAAGCTGCGCGAGAACCGGTCCGCGTTCCGGTATCCGTCCATCCAGCCGCCGTACGTGCGCACGGCGCGGTTCCGCAAGTTCGGCGACACGCCGCCCTGGCAGGCGCGCGACACGCACCCCACCAGCCTGGTCGAACTGATCAATATGCCGTACACGAAGGTCGCAGGCGGGTTGTGAGGGTCCGGGGCTCGTCTTCCCTACTTGCCCTCGTGTGCCTTGAGCCACTCCTCGAGCTGGCGCTCCACTTCCGCGCGCCGGTCCGGTGGGAGTTGTTTGACCCGGTCCCAGAGTTGCGCCAGGCGGGCGGCGCCTGGCCGCGGCGGGGCGGCCGGGGTGTCCTTGCTCTCGACACGGGGCGGCCGGGCCCGGGTCAGTGCGAACTCCGCGGGTTCCATGCCGGGCGCGCTGAACTTCAGGACCTGGCGTTGCGAGGG